>WOR8_10009405_pt1 | contig 10090 bp, 7 predicted proteins | sample DeeMarSeWOR38_10_FD_19890 | JGI IMG/M metagenome (IMG submission 19890)
TGCGCGGGTCTTCCCAGCCGCTGACGACGCCTTTCTGGATCATCATGCCGAGCTTGCGTTTGCTGGTGATCGTATAGGCGAGATTCAGGCGCGAAAACTCGATCTGGCGCGGGCGGTGCGGTGGCTCTAGCTGGTCGAGAAACCAGTCATACAGGGGACGGTGATCCTCGAACTCGAGTGTGCACAGCGAGTGCGTGATGTGTTCGAATGCATCCGACAGCGTGTGCGCAAAATCGTACATCGGGTAGATACACCATTTGTCCCCGGTCCGCTGGTGCGCAACGTGGCGGATGCGATACAAGGCCGGATCGCGCAGGTTCATGTTGGGCGACGCCATGTCGATCTTCGCCCGCAGGACATGCTCGCCGTCGCTGAATTCGCCCGCTCGCATGCGCCGGAACAGGTCCATGTTCTCGGCAACAGCGCGATCGCGATACGGGCTGTTGGTGCCCGGCTCCGTCAACGTGCCGCGGTGCGCGCGGATTTCCTCGGCAGTCAGCGAATCGACATAGGCGAGCCCCATTTCGATGAGCTTCTCGGCCGCCTCGTACAGCCGTTCGAAATAGTCCGACGCATGCGTCAGCCGGTCACCCCAGTCGAAGCCCAGCCAATGCACGTCCCGTTCGATGGCGTCGACGTACTCCTGGTCTTCCTTGTGCGGATTCGTATCGTCGTAGCGCAGGAAGGTGCGGCCGCCGGTTTCTTCAGTGACGCCGAAGTTCAGGCATATGGACATGACGTGGCCGATGTGCAGGTAGCCGTTGGGCTCCGGGGGAAACCGCGTGACGATTTCGTCGTGCTTCCCGGATTCGAGGTCGTCATGAATGATCTGGCGGATGAAGTCCCGCGGCGCTTCGCTCATCGATTCAATTCGCTGCTTTTGACCGGGCGTTATTGTACGCGAAGTCGGCGCCGCGCCTAGTGTGCTGTTTGCCTGATTCATTGACTCTCAGCGCTTTCAGCAGCGCGTCCTGCGAGGCGCAGGAGTGCAGGACTTCTGAGAATTAACAAATCAGGAAAACAGGACACTAGCCTTCATGGCTGCAGTTGCCGCAGAGGCCCTGCACTTCGAGCATCTGATGCACGGACGTGAAACCGAGCCCTGCGGCTTTTTTCGCCACGACCGCGTCAATGTCGGGATCGTCGAGTTCCACAACGGTGCGGCAGCTGCGGCAGATCAGGAACTGGCCGGCATGAGACCGCGCCGGGTCAGGGCAACCGATGTAGGCGTTGAGCGAGTCCAGCCGGTGCACGAGCCCGGCCTCGATGAGGAAATCGAGCGCCCTGTAGACCGTCGGCGGCGCGGCCGCCTTCCCTTCGCCTCCCAGCTTGTCGAGGATGTCATAGGCGCCGATCGGCTTGTGGCTGTCCCACACCAGCGTCAGCACCCGGCGCCGCAGCTCCGTGAAGCGCAGGCCGCGCTCGCGGCAGAGCCGCTCCGCCGTCGCGATCGCAGCGGATACGCAGCTGTCATGGTCGTGGCCGGCCGGCGCTGATGGATCGGGAGTGTGGCGCATGGATGAGTGGGTGTCTTATACGGGAAACCAATTGTACAATGGCGCGCCGCTCCAGCGGGTAATGAACAGACAACGACCGACATGCCGACAATTACTCTGCCCGACGGCTCCGAGAAGCAGTTCGACGCTGCGACCCGGGGCGCCGAAATAGCCGCCAGCATCGGCAAAAGTCTCGCGCGCGACGCAGTGGCCGTTCGCGTCAATGGCGAATTGTGGGATCTCACGCGCGAAATCGCGGACGACGCGACGGTCGAGATCGTCACGCGCGACTCCGATGTGGGCGTCGAGCTGTTGCGGCATGACGCGGCGCATGCGCTTGCGGAAGCCGTCAAGGAACTGTGGCCGGACACCCAGGTGACGATAGGCCCGGCCATCGAGAACGGCTTCTACTACGACTTCTCCCGCGAGGAGCCGTTTACGGAAGACGACCTGCAGGTCATCGAAACCCGCATGAAGGAGATCGTCGACCGCGACGAGGCGATCACGCGCGAGGAGTGGGATCGCGACGCAGCGGTGGAATTCTTTCGCGGCATCGGCGAAGAATACAAAGCGGAGATCATCGCAAGCATACCGGCGAACGAACCGATTACCCTGTACCGCCAGGGCGATTTCATCGACCTGTGCCGCGGCCCGCATCTGCCGTCGACCGGCAAGCTGGGCAAGTCGTTCAAGCTGACCCATGTTTCGGGCGCCTACTGGCGCGGCGATTCTTCGAACGAGATGCTGCAGCGGGTCTACGGGACGGCGTGGCCGAACGACAAGCAGCTGCGCCAGTACCTGCACATGCTCGAAGAGGCGGAGAAACGCGATCATCGGCGCCTCGGCCGCGTCATGGACCTGTTCCACTTCCAGGAAGAAGCGCCCGGCGCGGTATTCTGGCACCCGAAAGGATGGGCGCTGTACCAGAACCTCATCGGCTACATGCGGCAGAAACAGAACGAGGCTGGCTACCGCGAAATCAACACGCCGGAACTCATGAGCACGTCGCTGTGGGCAAAGTCGGGCCATCTCGAAGCGTTCGGCGACAACATGTTTACCACCGAGACGGTCGACGGCCGGCATTTTGCCATCAAGCCGATGAACTGTCCGGGCCACGTGCAGGTTTTCAAGCAGGGCATCACGAGTTACCGCGATCTGCCGGTGCGTCTTGCCGAGTTCGGCAAGTGCCATCGTTACGAGCCATCCGGTGCGCTTCACGGCATGATGCGCGTGCGCGCCTTCACCCAGGATGACGCTCACATCTTCTGTACGCCGGAGCAGATCACCGATGAATCGATCGCCGTCTGCCAGCTGATACTCGGCATCTACCGCGACTTCGGCTTCGAGGACGTGCGCATCAAGTTCGCGGATCGTCCCGAGGTACGTGTCGGCGAAGACGATGTCTGGGACCAGTCGGAGGCCGCACTGCTCAAGGCACTCGAGGTTGCCGGCCTGGACTACACCCACAATCCCGGCGAAGGCGCGTTTTATGGCCCGAAACTCGAGTTCGTACTGCGCGACGCCATCGGCCGCGACTGGCAATGCGGTACGCTCCAGGTGGATCTCAATATGCCGGGGCGCCTCGGAGCAACCTACGTCGGCGAAGACGGCGAAAAGCACCTGCCGGTCATGCTGCATCGGGCGATGTTCGGGTCCCTCGAACGGTTCATTGGTATCCTGATCGAGCATCACGCCGGCAACCTGCCGTTGTGGCTTGCACCGGTACAGGTAAAAGTTCTCACGATTACGTCGGCTGCAGACGACTACGCGCGCGAAGTCGCCGCTGCGTTTACGGCGCGCGGGCTGCATGCGGAGGCAGACCTCAGAAACGAGAAGATCTCCTACAAGGTTCGCGAACACAGTGTCGCCAAGGTGCCGGTGCTGCTGGCCGTCGGGGACCGCGAAGTCGAGAACAGGTCGGTCGCCATGCGCCGCCTCGGCTCCAAGCAGCAGAAGGTACTGCCGCTCGACGAGGCCGTCGCCGCCCTCGAATCCGAGGTCCGCGAACGCCGCTGAAGCCAGGCAGCCGGTTCACGGTTGGAGAACGGCTCCTGCAGCTGACCCGAGCGGCCAGGAAGGGCTGCCGGGCGGGGCATTTGTCTCCCTCATGGCTCGCTGCGCTGCGCTTTACTTCGGTCGACAAACGCCCTGCCCGGCAGACCGGAAACCGTACCCCGCGAATCCATCCAAACCGGGCGAAACCCAACTGTGACGCGCCCTGCACTTTCAATGTGCGACGCGTCACAGATTAAGGAATATGTCGGTGCGCAGCGACATTTGACGGAAAACCCGGGGATATACTCCTGCAACGCAAGGACGTCGCGCGCAATTAGACATAAGGCCTATGGAGGACGCCGGTGGCTCTGGACCAATACAAGACTCAGGTGTTGTTGCTGCATAGCGAGCAATCCACGCTGGACAAGTTCAGCACGGGATTCGACGATCGCTACACGGTCCACTGTGCAACCACCGGCACAGAGGCACTCATCACGCTTGGTGAAACGCCCATCCACGTCATCGTCTCGGCCCAGAAGCTGCCGGGGATGAGCGGAGCCGAGGCACTGCGAGAGGCCAAGAAACGTTCCCCCGAGACCATCGGCATCCTGCTTGCCGGCGACAGCAGCGAAGCCCTCGTCGGCGAGAAAGAGGTTTTCCAGGTCATCCGAGGTGGCGTCGACCCGTCCCACCTGCGGCACCTCATCGACAATGCAACACAGCAATCGCGGCTCGTCGCGCTCTCAGAGTCAGCGAACGATACGCTCGCCAACCCGGACGAACCGGTTTCCGAACACATCATCATGGAGACCTCCGAAAACGGATCCTCGATCATCACCGACGCGACGGGACAGATGCCCGCCCTGGATCCCAAGAAGATATCTGCATCCGCCGCTCTCGGGGGCGCTACTGTCGACGTGCTGGTCATCACGAAGGATCAGGAATTCCTGACGACCATCAAGGAGTCGTCACGCGGTGTACACACCGTGCATTACGCCAACACGCTCAAGCAGGCCGAAGAAGCGGTCCGCAATAACAAGGTCGGGGTAGCCGTTGTCGATGCAGCGATGGTCGGCGAAAACGTCGAGAAACTGGCGGAGCACCTGCGCGGCTTGCGCAAACGCCTCGTCGCCATCGTTGCGGGCCGCCGCGACGACGGCGAAATGCTCATGGACCTCATCAACCGGGGCAAGGTATACCGCTTCCTGCTGAAGCCCGTTTCGCCGGGCCGCGCGCGACTCGCGGTCGAAGCTTCCGTCAAACATCATCTCGAAGCGCCGGACTCGGCCTTCAAGACGACGAGCAAGACGGCCGCTGCGATGCCGCAGAAAGCGAAACCGCAGCCTCAGCCCGCGAAGCCCGCCCCTTCCAAACCCGCGGTGACGAAGACGCAGCCCGAAACCGGGAAAAAGCCCGAGGCGAAAGCATCGATCTCGGCGAGCAAGGGCGACTCAATTGCTGCAGGCGGAGGCGGCCTGGACGATGCGTTTGGTGACGACGCGAGCTTCGCGGAGACGATGACCGGCATCGTCTCGACGGTCTCCAGGTCACTATCGAGCAAGAAAGACGACAAGGGGCCGAAAGAGAACGCCGCCGCCCCTGCACCCGGAGACCTGGGCGACGGTGACGATGCATCGTCTTCGTTCAGCCTGAAGATACTCGGCATCGGCGCGGTCGCGCTCGTCGCGTTCGCTGCTATCGGCTTCTGGATGTTCGGCGGGGCCGAAGACGCGCCAGTCAGCAAGCCACAGCCGGCAGCCGCATCGTCCGTCAGCGAAGACTCAGCGGGATTGGGCAGCACCGCCGTGCAAAGGTCCGCCAGTGTCGACGAGTTGCTCGAAGAGGCGCGTCTTGCGCGTGACGCGGGACAAATATTCAATCCTCCAGGCAATAATGCCATCGAGTTCTACGTGGCGGCCGTCAGCGCGGCCCCCGACAATGCCTACGCGGCCGCGGAACTCGACGCCACGCTCGACGAGGCACTCGGCATGGCGGAAACAGCGCTGCTGGAACGCCGCGCCGACGACGCGACTGCGGCCCTCGAGCGGGTCCGGCAGGCAAACTCCGATCATCCGCGGCTGCCCTTCCTGTCCGCGCAGCTGTCGCAGATGCAACTGCGCAATTACATCGACTCGGCACGGACCGCGATCCGCGAACAACGTCTCGAGGACGCATCCACGGCCATCGCCGATGCGCGAGCACTCGGCATTGCCGATGACGGCGAGATCGATCGTGTCGAGGAAGAGTTGCGGAACTCCCGCAGCGAACGCCGCGTCGACGAGGTACTTGCGCTGGCCGGTCAGAGGCTCGAAGAGGGGGCCCTCACGTCACCGGCCAACGATAACGCTCGCTACTACTATCAGCTCGCTCTCAGCAACGATCCCGGCAATGCCGCCGCGCAGACCGGTCTGACCGTGGTTGCGAGCAAGATCGTGCTGCAGGCGCGCGAAGAAATCGATGGCGGCCGCTTCAGCACGGCTGAGGCGTTGCTTGCGGAGGCGCGCCAGCTTGATCCGCAGAGCGCGGAACTTGCTGCATCGACAAAGGCGCTGGCAGAGGCCCGCCAGCGCGTGGCAGATGATCGTGTGCGCGCAGAGCGCGAGCGCCGCGCGGAGGCGGAACGCCAGCAAGCGGAGCAACGCGCCGAAGAACAACGCGAGGCTGAGCAGCGGAGAGCTGCGGAAGCTGCGGCTGCGGCTGCAGCAACAGCGGCCGCAGCCGCGACAGCAGCCGATACGACCCCGGCAGAATCGGACGCGGCGGATACCGCCGAGCCGGTGGCCGAAGAAGCGGCAACCCCGCCGCCGGCCGCGGCCGCAGAGCCGGTCCCGGTTAGCGACCAGACGCCTGTCGCGGCCAGCTCACTGACCCGCACGAAGTATGTCGCTCCCCGTTATCCGCGGTCCGCGGAACGGCGCAACATCTCCGGGTGGGTCGACGTCGTGTTCACTGTAACCACCGGCGGCAGCGTCACCGACGTCGAAGTCATTGGATCAGAACCGGGCGACACCTTCGTGGACTCCGCGACCCGCGCCGTCGAAAAGTGGGAGTTCGAGCCGGTTGTCGAGGACGGACAACCCGTCGAGAAACGCGCGGGCGTGCGCATGATGTTCGCGATCGAGTAGCCGGAAGGCGTGTCAGACCGAGCGATAGCAGGCAATCAACAGCCTGCGAGAAAACAACAACAACGCAGCATCGTGACGCAGCAGAAATTGCTGGATGCGGCTATCGAGGCTTTTTCGGAAAGCGGATTCAAGGGCACGTCCACACGCGACATCGCCGACCGGGCAGGCGTGCACCACCCTCTGATCACCTACCATTTCAAGAACAAGGATCAGCTGTGGCGCGCGGCCGCGGACCGCATCTTCCGGGAATTCAATATTTCCCTGGTCAAGGCGACAGCCGACGTTCCGGAATCGCAGCCCAGGGCCCGTGCCGAGACGTTTGTCCGCACCTACGTGCGCTATGCGCACAAGCAGCCGGCGCTGCACAAGTTCATCCTGCAGGAGTCCAGCCAACCCTCAGCACGGCTCGACTGGCTGATCGACAGTCACCTCAAGCCACTGTTCGAGGTCGTCGTGAAGTCGCTACGCGAACTCCAGGAGCTGGGCATCGCGCCCCCGGGTGACCCGGCGATCCTGTTCAACATGATCCGGGTATCGGCCGGCGGCCTGCTCGCGCTCTCGGCAGAGATCAAGGGTACCAGCAACATCGACCTGGACTCTGACGCCGCTCTCGACGAGCTTGCCGACATGATCATTCGCTGTTTCCTGTCGGGCGACGAGGTCGCGAAGCAGTGATCAGCTGATGCGCCCCTGCAGCACTCCCTGAACCTCGGCGACAATCGACAGCGCAATGGCGGCGGGTCCGCGGCCGCCGATATCGATGCCTGCCGGCCCGCGCAGACGCCCGGTGAGGGCTCCAGCGCCTTCGCCCAGCTCCGACAGCAGGCGGTCGCGCCGGGCAGCCGGTCCGAGCAGGCCGATATAGGACAAATCGGTCGCGGCAAGCTGCTCCAGGTACACGCGGTCGCTCGCCAGGTGATGGCTCATGACGACGGCCGCGTCGTAACGTGCAAGCGCAAGGCTTTCTGCCAGCGCCGCGGCCGGCAGGCAGAGCACTTTTTCCGCGCCACCGAAATCACCGCTTCCGACGTATGCATCGCGATGGTCGACGACCGTGCAGCGCCAGCCCAGTGCCGCCGCAAAATGCACCACCGGTTCCGCGTCCGGTCCGGCGCCGAGCACGAGTAATCGCGGCGGCGGCTGTATGGTACCCGCCAGCACACTTATCTCGTTGCTATCGAGCACAATCCGCCCGAGTGCAGGACGCTCGTTTTCCTGCAGGAGGCGGCCGGCCGCCTCGTCCGCAAGCCCCAGCCCGCGCACGCCGTTTTCCGCGTCGATGGCCGCGGCTCCGGCGTCGATTTCCGGGTGTGCGGATTCGATCACAAGGGCGAAGCGGGCCGCCCGGTCTCCCTTCATGGCGCCGGCAATAGCCTCGAAGGGCTGGTAGCCGTTGGCAGCCGTCAGGGCCTGCAGGAAGACGTGCATCACGCCGTCACAGCCGACGCCGAGGCCCCAGAGTTCGTCATCCTGGGCAAGATCGTAGGTCACCGTCTGCGGCTCAGCGGATTCGATAACGGCGGCCGCGCGCAGCGCGAGGTCGCCCTCGAGGCAGCCGCCCGACAGCATGCCATGGAAATCGCCGTCGCCGTCGATCAGCATGTGGGTCCCCGCCTTGCTGTAGGTCGAGCCGCTGGTCTGGTAGATGGTAACCAGCGCAAGCGGCTGGCCGCGCTCACGCCGCTGCTCAAAGAAACGGACCAGGCCCGCCACATTCATGACTGCGTGCATCCGGAATATCCGTATAGCGAATTCATCTGAGTACTGGCACCCTCTCCCGGGTCAAACGCTTGAAACCGCCGGCAGCGATCCCAAATCCCTGGGTCGCCCTAATGGAGAACGACATTATGAACGAATCAGCAACGCACCCGGTAGCCGTCACGGACAAGGATTTCGCAGATCAGGTGCTGCAGTCCGATACACCGGTTCTGGTGGATTTCTGGGCTGAATGGTGCGGTCCCTGCCGGGTCCTCGGGCCCGTCATCGAATCCCTGTCGCAGGAGTATGACGGCAAGGTTAAGGTTGCGAAAGTCGACGTGGACTCGAACCAGCAGGTTGCCATGCAGTACGGCATTCGCTCGATCCCCACCGTCATGCTGTTCGACAAGGGCCAGATCGTCGATACGATCGTGGGCGTGCGGCCGAAGTCGGACTACGAAAACTGCCTCAGGAACGTCATCGCCTGATTCGCATCCGCGCCGTCAGGTACCCGGCCGGCAGGCATAGAGATACAGCATTTCCATCGCCAGGTGCGCGCCCGCGAGCGCCGTGATCTCACCGACGTCGTAGGCGGGCGCCACCTCGACCACGTCCATGCCGACGACGTTGATGCCGGCCAGCCTCCTGAGTATTGCCATCGCCTGGTGCGTGGTCAGACCGCCGCAGACCGGTGTGCCCGTGCCCGGCGCGCAACCGGGGTCCAGGCAGTCGATATCGAAGGTCAGGTAGACCGGGCGGTTGCCCAGGATTTTGCGCGTCCTGTCGACGACCGCCGCAATACCGGATTCATGCACGTCCGGTGCGTCGATGATGTTGAACCCCAGCGTGTCCGGGTTTGACGTCCGGATACCGATCTGCACCGACGTGGCCGGATCGATGATTCCTTCCCTGGCCGCCCACCAGAACATCGTGCCGTGGTCGATGCGATCGTTCTCGTCGGCCCAGGTATCGCTGTGAGCGTCGAAGTGCAGCAGCGACAGCGGACCGCCGTGCTTGCGGTGGTGAGCCCGCAACAGCGGATACGAGACAAAGTGATCGCCGCCCAGCGACAACAGGCCCGGCCCCTGGTCAATGATGCCGAACGCATGCTCTTCGATCTCCGCCGGCGTCTGTTCGGGCCGCCCGTGATCGAAAAAGCAGTCGCCGGCATCGACGACGGCCAGCCTGTCGAAGGGATCGAACTCCATGCCGTACGGTTTTTCCCAGGCCATGATCGACGACGCGGCGCGAATCGCCCTGGGGCCGAATCTCGCGCCCGGCCGGTTGGTCGTCGCCGTATCCAGCGGGATGCCGGTTACCGCAACGTCCACACCACTCATGTTCTTGGTGAACTTGCGCCGGCAGAACGACAGCGCGCCGCCGTAGGTGGGCTCCGGCGTCGTACCGTACAGGTCCTCGCGGACGATCGCGTGGTCGGTGATCTTCTTGTTCAAATCGCTACCTGACGCGGACTCAGGATCCCAGCGCCGTTGCGGCCAGGTCCAGGCACTGCCAGGCCTTGTCGGTAAGTTCGTCGGCCTCTTCACGCTGAAGTATGAGCGGCGGCGCGCATACCAGGGTATCGCCAACGGCACGCAGCACGAGCCCGTTTTCGACAAACAGGTCGCGGCAGATCGTGCCGGCGCCCCGCTTTTCGGGGAAACGGTCCAGTGTTTCCTTGTCCCGGACGAGTTCCAGCGCGCCCATCAATCCGACCATGCGCGTCTCTCCCACGAGCGGGTGCTCGCCCAGCTTGTGCCAGCGTTCCTGCAGGTA
>WOR8_10007964_pt1 | contig 10088 bp, 8 predicted proteins | sample DeeMarSeWOR38_10_FD_19890 | JGI IMG/M metagenome (IMG submission 19890)
AAAACGAACCCAATTTTAGCCCAAAAAACGACCCGACGAACCCAAACGAACCCAATTCAAACCCAATTTCTCCTGTCGAAGCCTCTGGCGAAGCAGAAAAAAAACCAATTTATGCCAGTTTCAAAAGATGGAGATCGTAGGAGAATGAATAATCAATCACTAACAGAACTGTTATCAGATTCGCCTTTGCTAATGCTGCCGCCAAGCAGCACGGAAAGCATTTCGCACCGCAGCAATTTCACGGCCAATAAATATGCCGCTGATGCCGACAGAACAATCAAGAGCAACTTGAAGATATTGGCCCAGCCTAACGAAATCCACATAGCGGCCAAAATCGCTCCGCCCATAAAAATGGTGGCCCAAATTGATTTAAATAATGTTAACCCCAAGCCGTTAGATATGGATGCTTTTGAATCACGCTTTATAATAGACCGGCGGAGGAAAACAAAAAGAATTACAACCTGCAAGTATGAGCAGAGTGCCGTCGAGAGTGCCAATCCTCCTGTCCCTAAAAACCATATAAGGGTCAGGTTCAGGATAATGTTGGCAATTACTGCTAAAAGGGCGCTTCTCATTGGTGTTTTGGAGTCCTGCATGGAATAAAAAGCGCGAGTTAGGACCTGCTGTGCAAAATAGCCGCATAGTCCCAATGAATAGAATATCAGCGTCCGGGCGACCATACCGGTATCGTCACGGACCTGACCGAATTGGCCGTGCTCAAAGGCAACCGAAATTAACGGTTTGGCTATCGCTGCAAGTCCGATCGTGGCCGGTATTGCGATGAAAACAGCGCTTCGAAGGCCATGTGAAACAGTTTTAGCTAGGCCCGTAAAATCTTCTTGTGCCGCGTAGGAACTCATCACAGGAAAAAGCGCGGTTGCTAACGATATGCCGAATACGCCGAGCGGCAATTGATATAGCCGCTGGGCATAATAAAGATGTGATACCGAGCCGCGCTGAAGCGGGTATTCGATTGCTCTGCCCATCAGGATAAAAGATGTGCCTTTTTCAACTGAACTTGAAAACCACCATGCAATAAGATCATCCGCGAGAGTATTGATTTGCGTTACTGTCAGACCCAGTATCATCGGCCCCATCAGGATTATGATTTTTTTAAATGCCTCCGAATGAACATGCCAGCCGAATCTTATTGAAACACCGGCGGAACGCAGTGGCGGAACCTGTATCGCTATCTGTACCAAGCCTGCTACAAGCACCGCTAAGGCCACGTAGAAAACCTGCTGTTCAGCCTTAATATTGAATGCCCAGCCGGTTAGAAGGATGCAGGAAATAATGCAAATGTTTAGTACAATTGGCGCAGCGGCGGGTGTGGCAAAATGCCTGTGCACATGAAGAATTCCAGCCAGAATTGCGACCATACAGACAAAAAGCATATACGGCAGCATAATTGAGCTTAAAGACAGAACCAGTTTTGTATCGCCGGTGGAACTAAATAATTTATAATAACCCCAGATTATCCCCTGGCCTATTAAAACCAGCGCCGCCAATATGACAAACAGAACGGTTACAACGGTGTTTATCAGTTGTTTTGCATGCTCCTGGTCCTTATGTAGCTCTTCACTGTAAATGGGAATCAATGAGGCCGAGGCAGCACCTTCGCCAAATAACCGTCTGGCGAGATTAGGGATTTTAAAGGCGATGGTCCATGCATCCAGCAGGGCACTTGCGCCAAAGAAATGGCTGTATACGACGTCGCGGACAAAACCGAATACTCTGCTTATTGCAGTAAGAGATGCAATTTGTCTGAAGCCTTTTATCATTTGTTTTCCTGCTGTAGAATTTTCTTTTCAGAAAGGCATTACGGTTATCTTGCCAAGTGGAGAGGTCGGCACCGCCCAACATTATTTAATAATCCGATAGCGGCCATACTGACCAACAAACTTGACCCTCCATAGCTTACGAATGGTAAGGTCAGGCCGGTAATCGGCATCAGCCCTACAGTCATGCTCACGTTTACGATAACCTCAACCACAAACATCGCCACGATGCCTACTACAAGTAATCTGCCAAACGGATCAGTATTGTGAATTGCTATTTTCAAACCGCAACCAACAATGATCCCGTAGAGAGCAAACAGGGCCAAACAGCCCCAAAAGCCCCATTGCTCCGCAATGATGGAAAAAATAAAGTCGTTATGCCTTGCATCAAGAAAGTTATATTTGACAAACGGTCCCCGCCGAAAACCATATCCTTTAGTACCGCCGGAAGCAACAGAATATTTTGAGCGAATCAGTTGGTAACCCCAGTCACTCTTCCATTTTTTTTCGCTGAATTTAGTTCCAACCAGAATATTACCCAGCGTCGGATATTGCCCTGCCTTTTGGCGGATCCAGCTACTTTGGAGAAGAACGCTGCTTACCCTGGTTCGCTGGTAATGCTCCATTTTTGACCATAACAGCGGGCTAACCAGAATTGCCATTAATATTATTATCAACAAGTGCTTAACCTTCGCACCCGCCACGAAGAGCATAGTAAACAGGACCGGCATCATGAGCATTACTGTGCCGAGGTCCGGTTCCAAAAGGATTAGTACCATTGGCAGCACAGTAAGAATAAAGGGGCCGATTAAGGAGCGGAAATTTTCGTAATTGCTTTGGTATCGCAGATACCATGCAAGTGCCAGTATGTATGCCAGTTTGCAGATTTCCGATGGCTGCAGGGAGATAGATTGTCCTGCGAATGATAGTTGTATCCATCTCCTTGTTCCTCTTCTAAGAGGCATAGTGATAAAATTCCCAATGCGAATATCAACAATCTTATTGAGCAGCAACAGTGCCAATAGCAATAACACGAATGCATATATCCAATAGCTTACCTCACCCAAGCGGCGGTAATTTACCATGTTGACTGTTATGAAGGCAGCGAATGCAATCACGGTGAAAATGACCTGTTTTGTCCAGTAGTTGGTCAAGTCTTCGGTTTTGGTTGCCGGGCTGGGATCTTCCGGGTGGCCGACCGAGTAAATTGTAGTGATTCCGATGGCAATAAGGGCGAAAGTAGCGGCCAAAAGGCATAATCTTGTAGCTTTTAGATGTCCTTTTAAGAACAGTTTGTACATAATGTCAAAAATAACAGAATATTGTCAAAATTTCATATGTGAACTAAGAAATCACAAAAAAATTTTTAGTACCCAAATTACGTAAATAAACAGGCTTTTTCCCAAAAAAGGACCTAAAAGCGGCATATATTGCCTATATTAACATACGAATGTATCTGTCTTTCTTTCCTTTTTATCCTGTTTTTAACTAATTTTTCTTAAATGAAATTTTTTTTGTTTTTTTTACATTTTTTCCTTGATTTGAGCATTCAAATATGGTATTTTACATTTAATCTTCACCAATAATAACCTGTGCGTATAGTATTTAGCACACATTTTTAGCCAGTAGGCTAGAAAGGAGGGTGCAAAAGGAAAAAATAAAGAGTATTTTTTCTAGCCGGTAACTCCTGCCGCCCGGCTTACTTATCTCATAATCTCAGCATTTACACAGTAGGTTTTGAATAAGTTTACACAACAGATTTTAAGGCGGGAACTTGTAGAAAGGACCAAGATGTGGAGTGTGTAGCTCCACTAAGAAGAAGAAAAGAAAGGAAGGTTTTGTTATGAAAAAGATTCTACTTGCATTGGTGGTACTTGTGTTTGCAACACCAGCGTTGGCGGACGTGGATATCACGGTTGCTCAAGTTGGGGAACCTTGCGATGGTAGGGTTCAGATCAGTTGGGATGCAACGGGAGAGACAAATTGGGTCCGTGCCTTTGGTCTGGATATTACACTCGATAACGATGCAAATGTTGTATCGGCTACAGGGCTAAGTGTAGACTACTGGGTATATCCTGGCACGATTCAGATTGACGCGTTAGGCAATATCACCTACGCAGGCACCATTGCCGCTGAAGAGGGTGACCTGCCAAGCGATACGCTGCCCGGCCCACCTGATGGCAACGGCGTAACTCTGGAATGTGCATCATTGTATGCCCCTGTTGGCCACCCTTCGCCGAACGAGCCGGCTAAATCCGGTTTACTCGCTGAAATCGTCGTCGACGCGAACACTACGTTGTGCATCAGCGCGAACGTATCCCGTGCCGGCCCGACAGGCGTGGTTATGGAAAATCCCGACGAGGTTGTCACAGTGAATTTTGTTCCTCCGTGCCTTTTTATTGATGTACCTAAGGAAGTTGAAGAACAGGAATGTCTGAAGCTGGATGCTCCGGAATATGCTGATTGGGAAACTTGGGGCAAGCCTAAATGCTGGTGCTATGCCAAGCAGTGCCGCGGTGATCTCAACGGTAGTTCGTTCTTCGGCAAACCGGTCACTCTCACCGACCTGAATACCTTCAAGCTTGCGTTTAACAAAATTGACTCAGAGTTGGCGCTTGTTGCGGACGGTATTTGTGGTGACCTCAACCACCAAGCGTTCTTCGGCAAACGGGTGACCCTGACCGACCTGAATACGTTCAAGTTGTACTTCAATCAGGCTGAGGCAGATGTACCGGAGTGCGATAACACGAACTACAACTTCTGGGAAACGCCGTAAACTGATAGGAAAAAGTGTAAAGTTTTATATGAATATTGTTGTTAATGTTTAGTTTCTTTGAAAGGAGACTGTGATGAAGAAGTTATTGGTTTTAATGTTGGTTCTTTGTATGGCATCGGCTGCAAGCGCGCTCAGCCTGAGCATCACTGCTGATACGAGCGATCCATTTGCCATCGTCAGCGGTGGTCTTGACCAGGATTTGTACCTTGCCTTGCTGGGTGATGGGCCTTTAACTTACACCCTTAATAAACCGCCTTCTCCGAGCTTGAGTGATATCGCTGGTACTCAGCAAACCATGATTGATTATGGTCTTGGTGCTCTTGTCCCCGCGGGTTTCACGGGCAATTTGTATATTTTAGCGACCGCACCTGCGACTCCACCTGAAGAATACGTTGATGGTGACTATCTGCGGGCTGATGGTGCTGCTGGCGATCAGGTTTATGCCTGCTGGTTTGACGAGGGTGGTAACTTTGGTGTAATTGGTACTGTAACACTGGTACCTGAGCCGATGACAATAGCTTTAATGGGCCTTGGCAGCCTGATTCTGCTGCGTCGTCGCAAATAAGACGAGGTCCGAAGCTAAAAACTTCGTAATTAGAGAGGCAAGTCTTTTGACTTGCCTCTTTTTTTTTATCTTGTAAGCTCCTATCGTTTGGTTTAAAATAACTTCTCTATCTGAACGAATGTTGGGAGTTAGATTATGAAGCATTTAGTTTTTTTAGCCGGATTTGCTGTTGTCCTGGCGGGGGTAATGGGCTGTCAGGATGAAAACAAAGTCAATGGAGTAAGTGTCGATAATAGTGGAGAGTTCCCCGAATTCCTGGCCGGTACATGGAAGGCCGATAAGCATGACTGGCAAATAAGTTTTAAAGACGATGGGAGTGTTTCATCTATAGTTCACTTTATATGGACCCTTCCAATAGATATAAATGAAGGCGGGTATTTTGTCGAAGGGCCGGATGAGGGCACTCATGCACTTTTCGTGATAGGGCCATGTGAGGCTGGGTATGATAAGGATACCCGAGAATTAAGTGTAAAGATTATCCTTGAACGTTATATTATAAAACTGCCGCACGGTACGTTGGAAGGTAAAAGTCACGATTTCTTCGAAGGATCTATATCTGAAGATGGTAAAACCTGGAAAGCCGAATGGAAGAATTACGGCTGGCTTGACGGGGCGGCGCCACCTGATGCTAACGTGATAGAAGCCAATCCTGTGCTGTTGGTCTTTACCAAAATCGACGCCAAATAATTGGGGGCTGCTCTAATAATCAAAGTAACGTATTCCTTCTGTATCAGTACCCGGCCAGTCGAGTTTAATAGTTTTTGTCTGAGGCTGATAAATCCATCCGTATTCGCCGTTGGCATCGGTCGGGAAGGGATCGCCATTAGCTATCATACGCAGTGTAGCCTTGTCGTTGAAGGGATTTATAGGCAATTCAGATAGATATCCAGAGGTATTGACCATCTGTATCTTAAATACTCCTTGTAAAGGATCCAATGATGTATCATTTAGTGGATATCCCGGCGGGATGTCGTTGTTGCGGGTGGCGTAGAATTCTATTTGTTGGCGCAGAATTCGCAGGTTGTCTTTAGCCGCGGCTTCTTTGGCTTCCTGTGAGTGGGACTGGAATTCCGGTATGACGACGGCTGCCAGAATACCCAGAATAGCCACCACTATCAACACCTCAACAAGCGTAAATCCTTTGTTCATTTTCGGCCCCGATTTGAATTTTTACCGTTAATCCGCCTTATTACAACATCGTCTAAGTGGGGAGCACACTTTGGATAAAAAAAACTTATAGGACGATATTTCATGCAAAAATAAGTGTTTGTTTATAGTGTGGCTGTTTGAATGATTTAAAATGATTGCTGTTCGGTACGTGCAATAATTTCATTTTGCAGGTCTCTGCCCACATCCACGAAGTAATCGCTGTACCCGGCCACTCTTACGATAAGGTCTCGATGGTGTTGTGGAGCTTTCTGGGCTTTTCGCAGTGTTTGGGCTCCAATTACGTTGAACTGGATGTGATGTCCATCGAGCTTAAAGTATGACCTAATTAAATGGACAAGCTTGTCGAGGCTGTCTCCGGCAAGCACCTGTGGATTGAATTTCATATTCAGCAGTGTTCCACCTGTACGAGCGTGGTCGATTCTGGCCGCCGACTTGATAACAGCGGTAGGGCCTTTGGTATCACAGCCCTGACTGGGTGAAATTCCCTCGGAGACTGGCTCGCCGGCTTTTCTGCCGTTGGGAAGCGCACCGACTACAGAGCCGAAGTAAATATGTACAGTCGTGGGCAGCAGGTTTACACGATACTTTCCACCCTTTGTGTTGGGACGTCCGTCGAGAAGCTTGTAGTAGATGTTGAATACTTCCTCCGTGATACTGTCCGCGTAATCCTCATCGTTGCCATATTTTGGTGTGTGATTGAGCAATGTGTGGTGCAGGTGTTCGTGATCCTCAAAGTTAGCCTTAGTAGCGGTCATTAACTGATCCATTGTAACACTTTGCTGATCGAAAACATGATATTTGACTGCCGCAAGCGCATCGGTCACCGTCCCGATACCAACTCCCTGGATGTAGGTCGGATTATATCTTGGGCCGCCGTTATGATAATCCAATCCACGGGCGATGCAGTCGTCCATAATAATCGACATGAACGGGGCGGGCATATAATCGGCAAAGAGCCGTTCGATGACATTATTGGCTTTTACTTTCAGGTCAATAAAATAACAGAGCTGTTCCTTGTAAGCATCGAACAATTGCTGATAAGAGGTAAATTCGCGAGGGTCGCCGGTTTGAGGGCCGAGCTGGACGCCTGATTTGGGATCGACGCCGTTGTTGCAGGCCAGTTCAAGAATCTTGGGCCAATTAATGTATCCTGTCAGGGTGCAGCTTTCCTTGCCGAACGAACTGACCGTTACACAGCCGCTGGGACCACCGGTACGGGCGTCTGTCAGGCTCTTGCCATCCTGTAGCATTTCCATGATGATGACGTCTGTGTTGAACACAGAAGGCTGACCGAAGCCAGTGCGGATGACCTCGCAGGCCCGCCGGAGGAAACGGTCAGGGTTCTTTTTGCTGATTTGAATGCAGGAGCTAGGCTGGGTCAGATGCATCTCTTCGACCACGTCCAGAATAAGATACGAGACATCATTGACTGCGTCAGATCCATCGGTTGGTTTTACACCGCCGACGTTGATAAGTGCAAAATCGGTGTAAGTACCGCTTTGTTCCTCGGTGATTCCGACTTTTGGCGGGGCGGGCTGATTGTTGAACTTTATCCAGAAGCACTGGAGCAGCTCTTTGGCCTGTTCGCTTGTTAAGGTTCCATCCTCAAGGCCCCTTTCATAAAACGGCAACAGATGCTGGTCAAGGCGGCCGGGATTGAATGAGTCCCATGTGTTCAGCTCTGTAATCACGGAAAGATGCACGAACCAGTATGATTGCAGTGCTTCCCAGAAGTTGCGCGGTGCGTTGGCTGGCACGTGTGAACAGACTTCGGCGATTTGTACCAGTTCCTTTTTGCGAACAGGATCGGTTTCCTGTTGTGCCAGTTCCATTGCCTTTTCTGCGTAGCGCCCGGCAAAGGTAATGACGGCATCGGCGCAAATATCCATTGCCTGGTATTCCTGGTCTTTTTCGTTTGCTTGTGGGTCATTGGAATAGTCGAGTTTCCTGCGGTTTTCTGCAATGTCTCGCTTGAAGTTGAGCATGCCCTTGTGATAAATCTTATCGTCAAGGATTGCATGGCCGGGAGCACGCTGCTCCATAAACTCGGTGAATACTCCTGCGTTGAATGCCTGATGCCAATTTTGGTCCATCGCACTAAAAAGTTTTTTCCGTATGGTTTTACCGGTCCAGAAGGGGATTATTTTCTCTTTGTATATATTTCTGACATCTTCTGAGACGACGAATGGTGTTCTTTCCCGACTGTTGAGTATACGCAGGTCCTCCATGCTGTGGCAGCATAACTCTGGGTAAGTGGGTGTGGCCTTGGGAGACGGGCCTCGTTCCCCCACAATCAGTTCACCTTCGTTGATGCAAATGGATTTGTTCTCCATGAGGTACTTGAATGAGAGGGAACGGCAGAAAGGGATAGAATTATTGGCAGGAATATCACTTTTGTAAAAGTCGGTTATCAGTTCCGCACGTTCGGTGGAGATGTACGGTTTTGTGTCAACACTTTGCTTGCGAAGTTTTGCCACTCTTTCATTCATATTCACTAACCACCTATCCTGACTTGTAAACCGAAATTGTCAAGGAACTTTGCAAACGAGTTCATTTTTTCTTCGTCGGGAGTTTCGGCCTGCATGATCTTGGATTCAGCCGAGAGTCGAGACGACTTCTCCATTCCGCCGCGATTGTAAGGTAAGATATCTATACTGCTGAGACTTGGCAGAGACGCAGCAAATTTACCTGTTGCTTCAATATTTGACTGGTCATCGTTAAAACCGGGAATGACCGGGATTCTGATTATGATTTTTTTGCCGACCTCAGAGAGAAGTTTAATATTATCCAGTATCAGATTATTTCCCACACCGGTAAAACGTTCGTGTTTTTCATTGTCCATGTGTTTGAGGTCGCAGAGAAACAGGTCGGTTTTCCTACTGATGCTTTCTACAATCTCCGGCTCTGCGTAACAGCTTGTATCCACTGCCGTGTGTATCTGTTGTACCTGACACTGGTTCAGCAGCGCAAGAAGAAACTCCGGCTGCATCAGCGGTTCACCTCCGGAGAACGTGACGCCGCCGTCGGACTGGTCGTAAAAAACAACGTCTTTTTCGACTTCGGCCATGACCTCACTGACAGTTGTCAGGCGGCCGATGATTTCTCGTGCTCCTGCCAGACAGGCATCAACGCACTCGCCACACAGGTTACATATATCTACATCGGTCACAGGTTGGTCTTCAGTGAACGTAATTGCCTTCTGGTTGCATATCTGGACGCATTGACCGCATCTAATACATCTGTTTGTTCGGAAGCCGAGTTCCGGATGTATTTCCCAACTTTCGGGATTCTGGCACCATTGACAATGTAATGGACAGCCTTTAAAGAAAACCGTCGTGCGGATGCCGGGGCCGTCGTGTATGGCGTACTTCTTGATGTCGAATACGAATCCGGTCGTCAGAAGTTCGGATTGCCTGGTTCTTGGTAGAGAAGAGGTCGGTTCTGAATCAGGGATATTTAGTATATCTGCCACAATCTATTCTCTTGCCGGTCTCTTTACTGATGGATTTACAATTTCCAAATAAACAGGATAAAAATGTGCATATGCATGAATTTTTCATCCCATAGTATACCAAATTTACCCTATAAATACAATATTATTAGCCGTTTGTTCGCATTGCATTTACCATAATGGCCAAAGTCTCAAGGATTACTTTATTATATTTTACAACAGTTTCTAAATAGAGGTACGTGCTCATTTGGTTGAAGTATGAATTGGAATGCTATGAGCAAGTTCTTATAGGAGATTTTTCTCAGATATAAGAATAAGGAGTGGTATTATTTTATCCATGTTAAATCG
>WOR8_10007965_pt1 | contig 10087 bp, 8 predicted proteins | sample DeeMarSeWOR38_10_FD_19890 | JGI IMG/M metagenome (IMG submission 19890)
TCTTCCTTGTCCAGATGTCCTTCATTTGCCTCTTCAACAATTACCGCCGCACCGTAAGCCAAACCAAAGAGGGCTGCGGTCATCCAAAGAATTCCGGCTTTTTCGCTCAGACCCAAAGCCTTGACCACGGGTCTGCACACTTTGACTATATATCCTATCCAGCCGACACTCTTCAGCATTTCTAAGGTGACCAAGATAACCATTATGATAAAGAAAATCTTTAGGCACAGTTTTGAACTGGTCAGCAGCCACCTCCACAAAAGCTGAGTAAATGGCTGCCTGATAATTTCGGAAACGACGGGGGCTGTCGGCATGGTTGTATTTACATCCAAGAAGGAAGCCACAACCATAACCGTCAATGTGGCGCATGTTAGTCGAAAAACCGTCGCCTTCGCTGGATTGAGCCCAGATTTGCCTTGTATGACCCCTTCCTGAATCAAGTTGTGGGCCATGAGCAGGAAAATAGCTACCAGGGTCATCTGCCCTGTGGTTAAGGGAAGAACTACCATGGCGGCTATTCCCCCATAGATTCCCGTAAGCATGCCAATCAACAGAGGCAGGGCAGCTACGGCCGGAAGATTGAGCCAATTCATCACAGGTTGGATGATGAACTGACCTTTCTCTATCCAACCGCTCCAAGCCAACAAGGCTGTGAGAAAAGATATGGGAACCAGAATCTTGATCATCCAAACAAAGCCAGCCCATCCTTTCCGGATTCCGGTAAATAAACCTTCTTGAAGGTGTGATCGTATGGAGTTCATAAGGGCACGATGTGAAGGGTTGTGCAGTTCACTGCAGAACCGTTTAAAAAATTAGTACTCTTCTCAACCAACTTGTTATAATTGCTCAACACGCTCTTTGTCTCTCTAGAGAAGTCGACTATTCATGGCTTGGTAATCCCGGGGGTCCTATAAAACAGGGTACGAAAGAATCAATGAACAAAGCGACCATATTGCTTCTAGCACTCATCCTGCTTTGCGTGCCCGCCGCTCATGGCGAAAATGCCATGGACTATTATGACCTTGGAGTTAAGGGCTCGAGTACTCGCAAAAAAATAGCTTACTTTACCAAGGCATTGGAATTGAACCCAAACCTTGCGGCCGCCTATGAAAAGAGAGGATTGCTTTATTACTTTCAAGGAAAGTATGACAAGGTGATTCAAGATTACAACAAATATCTTGACCTTGAGCCGGCAAAAGCTGAAGCGTACTGGATGCTTGGCATGGGCTATCTCAAAAATAAAAACTATGAACCGGCGATTAATAATTTCACCCACGCCATCCACATGGAGCCGGACAATCTCAAATCCTACGCCTACCGGGCTGAAGCGTATCGCTCGAGCGGCAAAGATGAAAACGCTTTCCTTGATGCCAACAAGGCAATCAAACTCAGAGGAGACCTACGAGCAAAATCCGACGCTTATAGGACCAGAGCCAAGCTTTACTGGAAAATAGGACGGAACGAACTCGCTGCTGCCGATGTAAAATCTTCTTGGCAGATAGACCCCAGAGTCCCTCGTTGGTGGAGGTACTTTCTCAATTATGCCAGTCCCGAAGAGCTGAGGAGCATAGCACCATTTTTCATTATAGCCCTTGTTTTTGTTCTCATCTTTGGGCTCAAAATGAAACCCCCCAAAAAGGGCGACTAATAATTGGGGACGTTGTGCTTTTAGAGTCTTGCCAGAAACTTCAGTATGGAAGCATTTACCTCGAAAGGCTTTTCCACCATTGCCATGTGACCAGCTTTATCAACTATCCTCAAGGTGGCTCGCTGCAGCTTCTCGGCAAGGTACTGGGAATATGTGGCCGGGGTCATACCATCTTCACTGCCGCAGAGTACCAGGGCGGGCTTTCTAATCTGAGTAATATCGTCCATGCGATCAAAAGCGTTGCATGCCCGGAAGTCAGCCAAAACAACTTCCGGGAGCTCGTTCAGCAGCTGCTCCAACCCCCACTTGATCAGCTTTTTGGAGCTTTTCGGGCCATGGCTGTTCCGCACCAACTTTTCTGCCGCGGTGTTAAAATCTGCCTCTAAACTCCACAATATCTCAGAACTAACCCTGAGCCGGGCTCCACTGCCGACGAGGATCAGAGCCTCCAACATTTCTGGATACTCAATTGCTGCCTCAAGAACCACTCCACCGCCCATGGAATGCCCGGCAAGGATCACACCGCTTAGTCCTAAACTCTCTATGAAGCGGTTCAACCAGCGGCAGTACGCCGCAATGCTCGCGCAACCTGGGCCGGAGCTTTGGCCATGGCCCGGGAGATCCACACATATGGTGTTCACTCCCCGGTCCAGCCCCCTTCGCTGGTTCTGCCAAACAAATGCATTGCCTCCGGCCCCGTGAACGAAAATTATGTTTCGCCTGCCTGGGGCGATGCCGTTCACTCCGGTGAGGAAATGAATGAGTCTGCCATCGATTTCCACAGTTGGCATGTCTAGCCCAGAAAACTCATAGCGCATAGCGTTTATGTCATGCCCTCGGCGCTATGCGCTAGGTAGCAGCATTATGCTTCTTGGTTTCTACCCTTTTCTGACGACCCCTCCTACCCAGCAAGGAACTTACAGCCAACAGCTGGCAGGTAAAACCTTATCCACTCAATTACTGTCAGCTGCCCGTTGCCTGCTGCCGGCTGGATATTGGGGTCGACATCTGTCGTACTCCGCACCTTGGACCGAGGTAGTTATGACTCTTTCTTCTCTTTCCGTTTGCGAAGTTCCTCTGCCCGCAGCTCTTTCCGCAGCACCTTTCCTACCATGGTTTTCGGCAGTTCGTCACGAAATTCCACCAGCCGAGGCATCTTATACGCTGCAAGTCTTTCCTTGCAGTGAGCAATTACCTCATCTTCAGTCATCGTCTCTCCGGGTTTGACAACCACGAAGACTTTAACAGTTTCACCCCGGTATTCATCTGGTACACCAATGGTCACAGCATCGGAAATCTTGGGGTGCTCGTAGAGAACTTCATCAATGTCTCGCGGGTAAATGTTGTAGCCACCGGCAATGATCATGTCTTTTTTGCGATCCACGATAAATACATAGCCGTCTTCGTCCATGTGGGCTATGTCCCCAGTGTAGAGCCACCCGTCTTTGATGGTCCGGGCGGTTTCCTCGTCCATATTCCAGTAGCCCTTCATAACCTGAGGTCCCTTGATCGCCAGTTCCCCAGGTTGTCCAACCTGTTGCTCTTCTGTTCCTGTCTCCAGATCCATAATCCGGGCGTCTGTGGAGGGAATAGGAATACCAATGGATCCCGATTTGCGTTTACTTTTCACTGGATTTACGTGGGTAACAGGGGACGTCTCGGTGAGACCGTAGCCCTCCAGGATCACGCTGCCGGTGATTTGCTCGAAACGGTTCATGATCTCAACCGGTAGGGGTGCGGAGCCGCTCACCACGTAGTTGATCGAGGAGGTGTCGTATTTTGAGATTTCGGGATAATTGACCATAGCCGTAAAAATTGTCGGCACTAGAAGTGCAATAGTGGGCCTGGCCTTAGCTATGGTTTTGAGAAAGTCTTTAATCTCGAAACGGGGTAGCAGGATCATGGTGGCCCCGATACAAATGGGCCAGTTCATAGCCGTGCTCATACCGAAGACGTGGAAAAATGGGAGCACACACAGGTACCGTTCCTTACCACGGGCGAGGACGGGGAGCCACAAACTCACCTGATCGACGTTGACCGCCAAATTGAAGTGAGTAAGCATTACCCCCTTGGCCACCCCCGTTGTCCCACCAGTATACTGGAGTGCGGCCAGATCTTCCATATCAATTTCTGGTCTTGGCGGATTGCCAGGGCTATTGTTCACCAGCTCTTTGAACGAGTGGATGGAAGTGGAGTAGGGAACCTTCATATTGAGCTTCTGCTTCTTGGCCTTGAGGGGGTATAGCAAATTGAGAGGGAAAGGCAGGTAATCCCGGATGCTCGTGATAACGAGGTGCTCCACTTGGGTCTTTTTCCAGACCTTTTCGATCCGTGGGAAGAGATGATCCAGACCTACGAGGACTTTAGCCCCAGAGTCGTTGAACTGATGAAGCATTTCCCTTTCAACGTACATTGGATTGGTCATGACCACAACGGCTCCCAGACTCAGGACTGCATAGTAGGCGATAATGGTCTGGGGGCAGTTCGGTAACATTACGGCAACCCGGTCACCTGGTTTGATGCCCAACTGGCTCAGAGAGTAGGCGAACCTGCTTACCTGATCAGCCAATTGCTGGTAACTCAGTCTTGCCCCTATGAACTCAGTGGCAGTCATCTGAGGAAAGTCCCGAGCAGTTCTGTCCAATCGCATGGGCAAAGGATCCTTGGGTGGATCAACTGTAAAGGGAACACCCTCGTCGTAAAACCGGTGCCAGGTCTTTTCCATGGTCCTACCTCCGTGTAGTTTTGAACTTCAGAGATGGGGAGAGTACGGGTAGAGATTATTTTGTGATCGTACGGACTCGAACTATTCGGCAAAATTACCACATATGTATGGAAAAGGTCGAGAGTTTCTTAAAAAGGGGCGTTACGAGTCTATGCTCTGGGCCAGAAGTTCCGCTAGGTCATAAACCTTGACCTCTTCTTCCATATTTTGATCCTTTAGCCCGTCTTCAAACATAGTGGTGCAGAAGGGGCAGGATACGCTTATGATGTCCGGCCTCAGCGCCAGGGCTTGCTCGGTACGAGCATCGTTGATTTTGCGATCTCCCAGAGTTTCTTCCATCCACATCCTACCGCCACCTGCACCGCAACAAAAAGACTTGTTACGACTTCGATCCATTTCTGAAAATCGCACTCCCGAGATTGACCTAATCAAATGTCTCGGTTGGTCGTAAATCGAGTTGTAGCGACCCAAGTAACATGAATCATGGAAAACCACATGCTTGTTCATGGGCAGTTTTGTTTGCAGGCGGCCATCTTGCAGCAATGTGAGGAGCACTTCGCTGTGGTGGTAGACCTCCCACTCGCCGCCGAACTGAGGATACTCGTTCTTGAAACAATTATATCCGTGGGGACAGGTGGTAACTATTTTCCGCACCCCGTAGGAGTTGATTGTTTCCACCAACTCTGCTGCCATGGTCTGGAAGAGATATTCGTTGCCAATTCTCCGTGCTGTCTCACCGCAGCACTTCTCCTCGGGCCCAAGGATGGAAAAACTAACACCCGCCTCGTTCAAAAGTTTCACCATGGCGGAACTGATCTTTTTGGCCCGATCGTCAAAACTTCCGGCACAGCCAACATAAAAAAGATACTCGACGTGAGAATCCTCAGCCAGGGTTTTCACTGGTAACCCTCTGGCCCAATCTCCGCGGGTAGCAAAACCAAGGCCCCAAGGATTGGAGTTAGTTTCCCAATTTCGCATCACATTTTGCACTTCGGCAGGAAAACTGCTCTCCATGAGAACCAGGTAACGACGCATATCCACGTATTTGTGGATGTGCTCAATAAAAACCGGACAGTTTTCCATGCAGTTGCCGCAGGTAGTGCAAGACCATAGTTCGTCGTGCTGGCAAATCTCCCCCACCAGTGCGCGGGCCAATTCACCCTCTGGGTTCGCAGCGTCTGTTTGTTCCTCCCCATGTTGCGACAGCAGCACTTTGCCCTTGTTCTGCAAGTGCTCCCTGAGATGGTGGATTGTTAACTTGGGACTCAACGGCTTACCGGTAAGGGTGGCAGGACAGTTTTCAGAGCAGCGACCGCACTCAGTGCAAGCATAGAGATCCAGAAGTTGCTTCCAGGTAAATTCCTCAATTCGTGAAACTCCGAAAGTCTCGGCAGTTTCATCTTCGAGGTCCATCTTGCTTAATTCTCCCATAGAGCTAAACCGTCGGAAGAATACATTGGGAATCGCGCCCAGTAGGTGCAAATGTTTTGAAAAAGGAATGTAGACCAGAAAAATCAGTATTATCAGGGTATGGGACCACCAGAAAAAACTATACCACCCTTGTAAACCATCTTGACTCAATCCTCTAAACACGTTTGCCACAGCAACTGAGATGAAAGCCGATGTGGGAAAGTATGCAGTAGCCTCATTTTGACTTAAAAGGTACTCAACAGCACGAGCACCTAAAAGGAGTACGACCAAAAGAATGATAAGACCAATGATGATAGAAGCATCCTGGTTCGCTGCCCGTTGGTGCTCGTAGCGCAACCGCTCGGGCTTGATCACGAATCGTCGGTAGAGGGAAATGCAAAGGGCAACCACCACAGCAAAACAGAGCAGATCTTGTATCAAATAGAGCAGGCTAGTGACACCTTTTCCCAGGAACTTCCAGTAGGCAAAACCATGATAAATACCCACTCCGAATGTCTCTATGCTGCCAATTGTTATAACTACAAAGCCCCAAAAGATAAAAAAGTGACCCCAGCCGGCTGGCTCGTTTATCACCCGTCGCTGTCCCAAAACAAAGGTTGCCACACCTTTGAGTCGTTCCCCAACATGGTCAAATCGTTCCTCCGGCTGACCCAGCCTCATAATTCGGTAGAGCTTGTAAACGGTGAAGAGGAAAAATGCGTTTGCGGCGAGGAAAATCAGAATAAACAGAAGATTTGCAGGAAAGTGACCCGGTTGCATGCTCTCAGCCTCCGGCTTAGCGCAGAGCGCCAAGCGTGACGCTATGCGCCAAGCGCTATGCACTTTGCGATTAACACGTTGATTTCAATGTCTTGATTTCCTCGATGAAGTTCGGCAAAAACTGAAATAGATCCTCTACTACCCCATAGTCTGCCTTGGTGAAAATGGGTGCCTCAGGGTCCTTGTTTACTGCCACAATGTATTTGCTAGAACTCATACCGGCGAGATGCTGGATTGCTCCAGATATGCCGCAAGCAATATATAGGTTCGGAGTTACCACCTTGCCGGTTTGCCCCACCTGATCTGCATGGGGGCGCCAGCCCGAATCAACCGCCGAGCGCGAGGCACCTACAGCAGCCCCCAGAAGCTTCGCCAGTTCCTCCAGCATGGCAAAGTTCTCCGGTCCCTTCATGCCTCGGCCACCGGAAACAATGATCTCTGCCTCGGTGAGGTCAAGTTTGCCGCCGGCATCCTTTTCAATACTCACGACTTCCGTCTGAGTACCCCCAACCACTTCCACCTCAGCTTTTTCCACCTCAGCCTTCTTAGAAGTGTCAGGAGCGAGACAGTCCATTACATTGGGCCGGCAGGAGGCCATTTGTGGGTAGGAGCCATCGGACCACTCATACCAAGCAAAAGCCTTACCTGCGTACATGGGTCTTTTGGCCTTGAGGGAACCTCTCTCCACCTTCAACTCGGTGCAGTCCGTGGCCAATCCTGCCCCAAGTCTGGCTGCCAGCCGGGCACTGAAATCCTTTCCGTCTACTGAGGCGGGGGTGATGACCACCTTTGGATCTAGGTTTTGCAGGATTTGAGCCGCCACCGGCACATAGGTCTCAGCCTTATAATCCTTTAAAATAGGGTTGTCCACCACGTACACTTTTTCTACGCCGTAGCAGCCGAGATCGCCTGCCAAAGCATCAATAGACTCGCCCAGTGCCAGTGCCAGAAGCGGTTCCCCCAGTTCATCGGCGAGCCTCCTGCCCTCACTGGCAATTTCGAACGATACCCTCCGGAAACCGCCTTCTCTAAACTCCGCTATTATACACACTCCCTCTGCCATCATTATTCTCCTTACACCTTTGTTTGCTATTCAACCAAAGAATTAATCAAATAGGTCTGTCCACTGAGTCAGTTTTCCAAATTCTAAATTCGAATATCGAAATCCGAAACAATATGCAAATGCTCGAAATTCAAATGACCAAAACATAAGCTCTGTAGTTTTAATCAGCACTGTTTTGGACATTTGAAAATTCGTATTTCGGATTGTTTCGTGCTTGGTGCTTCGGATTTAGAATTTACTCCACTTTCGTTTTTGAATACGAAGACTTGATGAATTCCAACCCATACTGCACAGCATGGACTAAATTACTTTGGCCTCCTCATGGAGCAAGCGCACTAATTCTTTCGCCTTGTCTGCGGTCTCTCCCTCGATCACACGACCCGCTTGCCTCTCTGCCGGCAACTCCACAGAAATCACTCTCACTTTAGCTCCTCGGGCCCCCACCTCATCAGAGGACAGTCCCAAATCGGCAAGGGTTTTGGTTTCTAGGGGCTTTTTTTTGGCTTTCATGATGCCCGGCAACGAAGCATACCTTGGATTCCATATGGCATGAGCGCCGCCGAAGGTCACCAGTGCCGGCAGGGTTCCCTCCAAGGTCACCCTTGCCCCCTCAATGGGCCGTTGGACTCTTACCTTGCCATCTGCAACCTCTATTGAGACGGCCAGTCCCAGATGGGGCAGTCCCACAAGCTCGGCCACCATGATACCCACCTGATTTTCGTCATCATCAACCGCTCGATGGCCGCAGAAAACCAGGTCGAAATCCAGGCCTGTTAATGCTGCAGCCAGAGCTTTCGCCTTCCCCAGAGCATCACTTCCTTCGGTGGCCGGGTCATCAACCAGTACCCCCTCGTCTGCCCCCATAGCCAAAGCAGTGCGGATGGACTCCACTGCTTTCTCAGGGCCCATGCTGAGAATTGTCACCTTCGCCCCAGCACTGTCCTTGAGTCGAAGAGCAGCTTCCACCGCATATTCGTCGTAGGGGTTGATTATCCACTTGATGTCGCTGGTATCTACAGATTTGCCGTCAGCACCGATCCGTATCTTGGTCTCGGTGTCCGGAACCTGCTTGAGCAAAACCACTATGTTCACTTCCCTCCTCCTTTCCTTTTTACTGGTCATGACGAAAATGTCGCCACAAAGCACAGAAAGGCTATATAGAAATCTTTGCTGGTGTATCCCAAAGCAATTACCGAGCCACTAATACTTACCTTTGTGTTCTTTGCAATCTCTGTGTTTCAGCCCTCTTTCTTTTTTACCACTCTAAGAGCAACCCCATGAACCCTTGGGCAAGCTCATCAATGGATCGCTCCGGAGCCTGTAAAAGACCCTGAACGGCAATACCCTGCACTGCTCCTATAAGGGCTGTTGCAGCCGCACGCGAGTCTGTTACCTTCGGATGGTTTTGCAATATGCGAGAAAAGGCCTCGATGAAGTCCTGGTAGACCCCTTTTAGCCGGTTCTCCATTGGGTGGCTGCTGCCGGCAAATTCTGTAGCCAGTGCTGCGAGACAGATTGTCGCTTCTGGCTGCCGGTGAAAATGCTCGCACATTATATCGACAACTCCCTTTGCCACCGCCAAAGAACCTTTTTCTGCCTGTTTGAGGTGCTGCGAATATATCTCTATGCCTCGGGACAACCAGTCCACTACCGCTTCGAGCAAAGATTCTTTGGATGGAAAGTGATGGAAAACGGCACCTGAGGTCAAATTAACCGCTTGCGCTATGTCCGTAATGGTGGTTTTGTGGTAGCCTTGGCGCGCGAATAATTCGGTTGCGGCCATGAGGATCTTCTTGTGGGTTTCTCGTGCCTGTACTTCCTTTTTGTTGTAACGTTTCACAGACATAAATGGTACATAGCACATACTATGTAATATGTCTATAAGAATCACCAGCACGAACCGTTTTTTGGGGAAATGGAGAGTTTACAAAGGAACGAAGGAGGGGATTGAGCCCCTTTTGAAAGAAGTGTCCTGGAAAGGATGAAACTGAAGCGGCGATTACGGAGGTGATAGATAGAATGTGGTCTCTATTGCTTTTCTTCCGCAATAAATGCAAGGAATCCCTCTGTGTAGTGTTTTCTCCCCTCAGCGTCTATGATCATCCCCTCCGCATCTGTAATTTCATTCAACAGTCGAATTCCTCGATCGCTTCCCAACACAAAAGCGGCCGTGGCCAGCACATCTGCCTGTTCTGTAGTCTCTGCAATGACTGTTGCACTTTGAGACGACCGTGCTGGTTTGCCTGAGAGGGGATCTAAAATGTGGTGGTACCTCTTGCCCTGGTGGATGAAATACCTTTGATAATCGCCGGATGTGGCAATTGCCTGATCCTTTAGAGCCACCACCTTAATGACTTCATTTGGTTTCCTTGGGTGTTGCACGCCGACTCTCCAGGACTTGCCGAACTTATTTCCTAAGCAGTAAAGATCACCACCTGCATTGACCACAGCATGTTTGATC
>WOR8_10008188_pt1 | contig 10087 bp, 7 predicted proteins | sample DeeMarSeWOR38_10_FD_19890 | JGI IMG/M metagenome (IMG submission 19890)
TTGAAGAATACCTTCTCTAAGGATCTCACTCTGGACGGCATCAAGATTGCGGTGGATTGTGCCAACGGCGCCGCTTACAAGGTTGCGCCCGCTGTTTTCGAGGAACTGGGCGCCAACCTGGTACTCATTGGTGTGAAACCGAACGGTTACAACATAAACGACGACTGTGGTAGTGTTTACCCCCAGGTGACTGCTGATCTGGTGAAAGAATCTGGAGCTCAGTTGGGGATTGCCTTTGATGGAGATGCAGACCGGCTCATTTGTGTGGATGAAAAGGGATCATTTGTGTGGATGAAAAGGGAGTAGTGGTGGACGGCGACCAGCTAATGGCGATTTTTGCGGCCCGCATGCTCAGAGAAAAGCGACTGAACCACTCAACCCTGGTCACCACGGTCATGAGCAATATGGGATTGGAGGTAACCCTCAAGTCCTTGGGCGCTCGTCTTGAGAGGACTGCGGTGGGTGACCGTTATGTGGTGGAAAGAATGCGAGCTGGTGGCCTTAACCTGGGCGGTGAGCAGTCCGGCCACATCATTTTTCTCGATCACAATACCACTGGGGACGGCATCCTTTCCGCCCTCCAACTCCTGGAGGTTATGCTTACTGAAAACAAGCCCCTGTCTGAACTGGCTTCCATTATGGATCGCTATCCCCAACATCTGGTCAACGTCCGCGTCAAAGAGCGTAAACCTCTGGATGAGTTCCCGGAGATTACCCGTGCCGTGGAGCAGGTCAAAGAAAAACTAGGCGATGATGGTCGCCTCCTTATCCGGCCTTCCGGAACTGAGCCCGTCATAAGGGTAATGATTGAAGGGAAAGATCAGAATCTTGTGGTGGAACTTGTCGAGGAGACCGCGGCTACAATTGAGCGAGTAATGTCATAGCCCGCATATTTCATGAATTGCCTTAGCGAGACCTTGGAGATGGGTGTGCCACTGGGTCGACGAATGCGGATTGCGGAATGCGGATTGAAAATTTGCTGAAAAGCTGGTGAGAACCAGAGAACAAATGGCGAAATCTGAACTGTTACGTTCGATCTCGTCAATTGTAGTCAAGAATCCGAGATCCAAAATCCGAAATCCAAAATCCAAGCCGAGGCGTACTTGAACCGTACTTCGTAGGGGGTGAGACCCGAGGACGCCCGGAAGGACGGTTATATTCAAGGTCGCAGTAGATGATTCATGAAATATGCGGGCTAAAGGTGAACCACTGCCATGTTACTTGCCATTGACATAGGCAATACCAATACTGTGTTGGGCCTCTACCGGGATGCTGAGCTCGTCACCGATTGGCGTATTCGTACCGAACAGGACATGACAGCCGATGAGTACGGTGTTATGATGCACAACCTCTTTGCAGCCAAGAATATCCAATTTGAAGACGTAACTCACATGGTGACCTCATGCGTAGTGCCCCCAATGCTCAACACCGTGGTTGAATTCGCCAGCAAGTACTTTGAGATTGAACCTCTTCTTGTCGGGCCAGGAATTCGCACCGGAATGCCCATCTACTACGACAACCCCAAGGAGATTGGTGCCGACCGGATTGTCAATGCAGTAGCTGCCTATGAAAAATATAAGACCAGTGTGATTATTGTCGATTTCGGCACTGCAACTACCTTCGATTATGTCTCCCCCAAAGGCGAATATTTGGGTGGAGTCATCAGTCCCGGAGTCCTGATCTCCTGCGAAGCACTCTTTCAAAAAGCCTCAAAGCTGCCGAGAGTGGAGATTTTCGCCAAACCCAAAGCCGTTCTCACCAAGGACACAATTAGTGCCATGAACGTCGGCATAGTATATGGTTATGCCGGTCTAGTGGATGGTATTGTGAGCCGGATCAAAGAGGAGGCCGGTACCAATCCTATGGTGGTTGCCACCGGCGGCTTGGCCCGCTTAATTTCGGCTGAATCTGAAGAAATTGAACTGGTTGATGACGACCTCACTTTGGAGGGGCTCAGAATCATTTTTGAACGGAATCAGGGGGAAGAGAAATAGACGCGGAGAAACGGCGACACCGCGACGCGGCCAAAGCACTAGCCCGGAATTTACCTGTCCGCTCGTGACTAGCCGTAGCAGCTGGGTCCCCGCCCGCTAAGTTTGCACCGTCTCGCCAATTCAGTTCGTCAAAGACGTCAGGTCGAGCAAACCCTTTTCTTATGACAACTGTAATCAAACCACCCCGACTGGTACCTGGAGATCGGGTAGGCGTGCTGGCGCCGGCCAGTCCCTGTCCAGTCAGCGAACTCGAGTCAGGCTGCCTCATCTTGGAGAAATTGGGTTTGGAGATAGTTGTGGGCGTGGGAAGCGAGAGCCTGCAATCCGGCTACTTGGCTGGAAGTGACGAATACCGTGCCTCTCGATTCAACCAATTCGTTCAAGATCCCGAAATACGAGGTCTGTTCTGCGCCCGGGGCGGGTACGGTTCCCTGCGTATTCTTCCAGAAATCTCATACGACCGCTTACGATCTACACCCAAACCATTGGTAGGATTCAGTGACATCACCGCTCTGCTTCTCGCCTGTTACAGGCAGACCGGCTTGGTCTGCTTCCATGGCCCTACCGTTTCTACCCTGGCCACGGCTGACCAAGAAACCGTGGATTCTCTCTGGAAGGCTCTGAGTATTACAGAACCCATGCAGGTGCATTTCCCTGAGGCACTCTGCCTCAAACCGGGAAGTTGTGTGGGAACAGTGCTCGGCGGTAATTTAACCACCCTCAGTCACCTGCTAGGCACGGATTTTTTTCCATCATTTACCAACGCTATTCTTTTGCTGGAGGACAGGGGTGAACCCACATACAGGATTGACCGCATGTTGACCCAGCTGCTCCACACCGGTTTCTTCGGCGATGTCGTCGGTCTAATCCTGGGCGATTTTTCCGAAAGTGACCCACGCGATGAACTCAATGAATTGGTCCAGGAACGGCTTGCCTCGACCTCCTTTCCCATACTTTCCGGCGTTCCCATTGGCCACGAGCAGCAAAACCTTACCCTACCCCTCGGCCTGCCCGCAACTTTGGACGCAGGAGCCGGGACACTAACCTATCACCAGGCGGCCACGACACCATGAAAGGGGAAAAGAGAATCCTGCAGCTGCTGTTGGATGCTGTCGCCGGAGGTGTGTTTCCTGGGGCCGTACTGCTGGTTGCTCGTCACAAGAAGACCCTCTTCTGTGAAGCGGTGGGAAATAGAGCCCTACTTCCAGCACCGCGGCTCATGACCAGCCAAACGCGTTTCGACCTCGCCTCCCTTACAAAACCTCTGGCCACTGCCTTGACGGTACTCTGTCTTGTCAGCCAGGAAAAGCTTCAACTGGATGATTCACTGGCAGAGCTTCTGCCCTCAACGAACATTCCCCTGGATAAGAAGGAAATCACCCTCAGACAGCTGCTCTGCCACAGCTCTGGCCTGCCTGCTTGGAAGCCGTATTACCTTTCCCTGCAGACCCTTCCCCTGAAAGACCGTAAACCAAGCCTGCGTCAAATGATCTTACAGGAGCCCCTTGACAGTTACCCGGGCACCACCACTACCTATAGCGATTTGGGATTTATTCTTATCGAGTGGATCCTTGAACAGACTAGCGGTCGGAATCTACACCATTTCACCCGACAAGACCTCTTCGGCCATTTAGGCTGTGCCACCCCCGCCTTCCTCCCCCTGGATCGAGGGTCAGTCCAAGATTCTTACGAATTTGCTGACACCGAATACTGTTCCTGGAGGGCGAGAACCCTCTCTGGGCAGGTCCACGACGAGAATGCCTATATTCTCGGCGGTGTGGCTGGCCACGCTGGGTTGTTCGGCACAGCCTCTGAGGTCAAATGTGTCCTCGATGCTATTTTGGACACATTGTCAACAGGAAACACTTCGGCTCCTTGGTCCCAAGAAAGGTTGTCCGAGTTCCTGCGGCCGGCCCGTCTTGATCCTGCCAGCACCTGGGCTCTAGGGTTTGACACCCCACACCTCTCGGATTCCAGCGCTGGACACCATTTCTCGGCAAAAACGGTTGGCCATCTCGGTTTCACGGGTACCTCTTTTTGGCTTGACCTGCAGAGAGAGATGGCGGTAATTCTCCTCACCAATCGTATTCATCCCAGTCGGGATAACGAAAAGATCAAGGACTTCAGACCATTGCTCCACGACGCAGTGATGGAGGAATTCGGTTGATTTGACGCGGCGCGTCAAATCAGTTGGCAGCCAGCAGTTAGCAGCTGGCCGGTCGAAAAAGGAAATGATCGAAGAGGGGTTGTACGACTCGGCGACGCGGTGATATAGTGACGCGGCGAAAATAATGACAAACAACAAATGTCCAATATCACTTTTTATTCTGCTGAAGATAAAAACGTCGGTCTGCCCAGCTCAAGATTTCTGCCTGCTGCCTGCTGCCCGCTAAACCGAGCTTATTACTATGACCAAATGGCCTCCTAATCAGGACATACGCACGATCTACCTAATCGGTATGTGCGGTACGGGTATGGGCACTCTGGCGGCGATGCTGCAGGAGGCAGGCTACCTGGTACGGGGCTCAGACGAAAATGTCTACCCTCCCATGAGCACCTTCCTTGCCTCCCGAAACATTCAGATCAAAGAAGGATATCGGGCCGGAAACCTCGAACCTCCCCCTGATCTGGTGGTGGTGGGTAACGTTATCCGACGTGACAACCCCGAAGCGGTGGCCGCTGTGGAGCAAGGCCTAGACTACTGTTCCATGCCTCAGGCCCTGCATCGCTTTTTCTTGAACTCATCTCAATCGGTGGTGGCAGCTGGAACTCACGGCAAGACAACTACCGCGGCACTACTTGTCTGGCTACTCACCGTGGCTGAAATGGATCCGGGTTGCCTGGTAGGTGGATTGATGGCCAATTTCCAACAGAGCTATCTCCTTGGGTGTGGTCCTTACTTCGTGGTGGAGGGGGATGAGTATGATACCGCCTTTTTCGACAAAGGACCCAAGTTTCTCCACTACCAACCGCAAATATGTGTCCTCACCAGTGTTGAGTTTGATCACGCCGATATCTTCCCAGACCTGCAAGCGGTGGAAAACGCTTTTGCTCAATTGGTGACAAGCATTCCACCGGACGGTCTCCTTATAGCCAATGCTGACGACCCGGGGGCCTCCCGATTGAGTCGGAAGGCCCGCTGTCGGCTTGTCACCTACGGTTTGCAAGAGCCAGCACAATTTAGGGTGGAAATGGCAAAATATGGCATTGGTACTACCCGCTTCAATGTTTCCGGGCCACAAGGTTTTGAGGCGAGCTTCAACTCCCCCCTCGCGGGAGCACACAACTTGAGTAACGCCTTGTCCATGGTCTCCCTAGCTCACGAACTCGGTCTGGACACGGAAACTATCCAGAAAACACTCACTACTTTCAGGGGCGTTCGCCGCCGCCAAGAGGTAAGGGGCGAGTCAGATGGGATCACAGTTATTGATGATTATGCCCACCACCCCACTGCGGTCCAAGCAACACTCGAGGCGCTGCGTCCTTTCTATGCAGGCCGCCGCCTCTGGGCCATCTTCGAACCGCGGACCAATTCCAGCAAAAGGAGGGTTTTCCAGGAGCGTTACGCCACGGTTTTCGATGCAGCCGACCTTGTGCTTATCAAGGAGCCTCCCGGGTTGCAGAGCATTGCCCCAAAAGAGCGGTTATCAGCAGTGCAGCTCGTAAAGGATATCAGTAAGCGCGGGGTGGAGGCCCACTATTTCCCCGAGGTGGACACCATGCTCCCTTTTATCATGTCTGGGGCCAAAGCTGGAGACGTGCTACTTATCATGTCCACTGGATCCTTTGATAATCTGATTGATAGGCTATTGAAGGAACTCAACAAGAGTCCGGCTTAACGTTCAGAAGCGAAAATCAGACTTTCTTCCTATTTACAAAGCCTTTTTGTCGTCGTAACCTAGACGCAGTTCTTATTCCTACTATTGCTCATCTAGCCCGGATGTTTCATGAATTGCAGTCGCGAGACCGTGAAGATGGCGTGTTACCGGGCAACCACAGGGTGTTGGACCTGAGGCGTACCTGGAACGGTACGTCGCAAGGTGAGCTTGTCCTGAGCGTAGTCGAAGGAACACACGAGGATGATCGGAGGGACGGCCATATCCGCGGTCGCAGCAGGTAATTCATGAAACATCCGGGATAAATGTCTGAGCGGCGAGGCATTCTATGTCTAAAGAAAATCGCCAACACCCCAGAAGCACAGTCAATTGGCCTGTCACCATAAAGACCCCACAAGAAACTGTAAGTGCTCGAATCAGAGATGTTAGCCCTGGTGGAGCTTTCATATATTGCGATAGACCAATGACACCAAAGCATATTTTTTTTCTATCAATTCATATCCACTCTAGTACAGTCTCCCTTTCAAGTATGGCGGAATCGATATGGTCAACACACGGCGGAATGGGCGTTAAATTCCATCTAGATCAGCCTGAACAGGGTAAACTTCTTTCCAAGTTCATCTCAGATGCCTGAAGACCAAAAGATTCACTTTGCAAAGAACACTGCGGAGCTTCGGCTCCACTTTTTTATCGGCTCAAAGTCACTGACTTTTTCAATTGACTTGGTACTCACGCTTTGCTAGTCTGCCGCCCGGTTAACGAGTTTTTTGCTTTAGTCCCCCCACTGGCTTTTTGTGTGGTTGAAATGGTGGGGGTTTTTTCTTCCTGCTCTCCATCAAGAACCTAGCAAGAACTATCTCTTCCCTCCATGCTGCCTACCTACCTCGGTATTGGCATCGTCTTTGCGATCATTAAACAAACGGAGCGTCGTTCGTTCATAGCGTACTAGAAATCACGTTGTTTCCCCCCGAAACAGTGTTGATTGGCACTCCTTTTTTGTCATGTCTTTGGATGCCTTCAGGTGTTATTGAATACTCCCATAATAATAGCCAAAATTCTTATACCAGTGTGTGCTAAATATTCTCGTGCGTGAAGTTTAGCATGAATTTAATTCCTAGTAATTTGGCATAAATTTTGCTTTCTCAATTTAGCTAAAAAGCTGAAATAATTTTAGACAGCTTTTGCTGCAAAAACAATCTTTTAGCAGATCTCACAGTCAAGGTCTCCCCAAGGGGGGCAACAATGGACGATGAAAAGCGCATATACCCAAGAACTGAAATTAAATGGCCTGTTTCTGCCATAACGGCTAAGGGCATGATTCATGGAGAAACCAAAAATATCAGTCTCAATGGTGCATTCATCTGGTGTGAAAAGACGTTGTGCCCGGACGAAGTACTGCTGTTGACCGTCAAAGGGCCCTCTTGCTCAATGCAAGTCGTTGCCCAAGTGGTCTGGTCAAATCGCTGCGCTTGCGATGAGCAAAAGAAACCAAGTGGAATTGGCATCAAGTTTATGTGGTCACTACCCAAGACAGAACCAGAGTGCATGCTGTGGCGAAAGGCAAGCTGAGACCAAATCTTCATGCAAAATTCGTTGCCCAAGCAAACCGAAAATTGTTATCCATAGCCCGGTGCCTATGCAGAGTCAGCGGAACAGACGAAAAGACCCTCGTGTGCCAGCGTCCTTTCTTGTAAATTACCAGCGGGCTGACCTAACCAGAGGGGGTGGCAAAGCTTATGATTTTAGCGCTGAAGGAATAGCTATCAAGACCAATTGCCCAGTGAGCCCAGGGGAGCAGCTAACAGTGGAGTTCGTGGAGCCGAAAACTCTCAATGTTCATAAAGTGAAAGGAAAGGTTGTCTGGCGCCAATTTCATGGTGATAGCTCTGTGCAAGCAGAGGCTTTGTTTACTGCTGGAATCAAGTTTCTGAATCTTAATGACTCAATCTAAACTGACCTACCGGGAGTCTGAATTACCTACTCCACATTTTGCCTCTTGAAATTCATCTATCATATGTAGGGTCAGGTTGAACCATAGACGTTTTAAGGCCCACTGCCAATTGAAAAATCCGAAATCTACAATCTCCCCTCTCCCTCCATGGGCTAATTGCCAATGAGTGTGCCTACCTAACATGTGTTACTCGGCTAGCCAACATGGTTTCCCTGAAACTTTACGTAATTTAAGATTTTCGCTAGTACCGCACCGCCGGATTGAGGGGGCTGCGAAGCGTGGGAGCTTAATGACAATTGAAGATTTCAACCTTAATAGAAGAACAGCCTTACGAGGTATGAGGATAATGGAAACTTGTGGTCCCTTTTTAGGAGGTTTGTAAAAAAACCATCAGGTAAGATCATGACAAAAGCGTAATAATCGGTTACCTTGTACTCTAGTCCGGCAATGGTGATTTGGAAAGGCCCCTCTATAATGAAAAATGAAAGAGGCGAAAATATGAGAAAAATAATGATTTTGACCCTATTTGCTCTAGCAATGATGGCCTCCCCGGTTAAGGCTGGGTTTTGGGATCAAGCTAAGGACATAATTGCTCCGGTCTCCCAGGAAAGCCTTGACGAGACTACCATAGTTTCTGGTCTGAAGGAGGCACTTTCTCAGGGTGCTGCCAATGCGGTAAGCTCCGTGGCCAAACAGGATGGCTACTTCGGCAATGAGGCTATCAAAATTCTTCTGCCAGAAAAAATACGTACAGTTGCAGACACGCTCAAAAAATTTGGTTTCCAACAACAAGTTGATGATTTTGTTCTCAGCATGAACCGGGCTGCAGAACATGCCGCTCCCCAAGCAAAATCCTATTTTGTCGACGCCATTAAGGAGATGAGCTTCGAAGATGCTCAGAAGATCCTCAAAGGTAATGATACTGCTGCAACCGACTACTTCAAGGCAAAAATGCAGGACAAGCTCTATGCTGCTTTCGAGCCCAGTGTCTCAGCGAGCATGAACGAGGTTGGCGCTACCCGCGCTTATAAGAACATGATGGACAAGTACACGACGATTCCTTTTGTAAAGGCGGAATCTCTCGACCTCGATCATTACGTGACAGAAAAGTCCTTGGATGGACTTTTTTACACGGTGGGCCAAGAGGAAAAGAAGATCAGAACTGACCCTGCAGCAAGGACTACAGATCTTCTAGAGAAAGTGTTTGCTGGCTCTTAAGATCACCACCTCCAATGAGAAAGAACTAAGTACTTTCCTGATATTTCTAACTCTATTCTTTGCGCTTCTCTACCTGGTTGCGATACCTGCGTTCAAACGCATCAGTCACAGACTGAACGGGGAGGCTTTCGACTTCAGTATACGTACATTGCTGAAAACAAAATCGTTGGGGGGGTAGCTAAACGGGATTACTTCTGGTCAATTTTGGCACTAGCCATCACTATACTCTGCACCGCACTACTTTATGCCATACTGGTGGAGTTCGGTGCACTCCCTTGACTCACCCACCACCCTTTGTGCTGGTGTCATTACAGGCTGAAGTGTAAGAGTAAGAGATAGAATAAAAAAATCCGCTCTCATCCTCCATTTTGCCCAACCGTTGAAAAAATCCACAAATTAAGTTCAAAGCACTACTAAAATGATAGTTTTTCTATTGACTCTAGCTCGACTCATTCCTATCCTTTTGACTGAATGTTTTTACTGTTAACACGGTATTGGTAACTTGGTTTAGGCGTTCTAAAAATGTGCATTTTAGCGATATTTTGGACATGTATTCATAATTTGGCATCAATATTCATTAACAATACTTCACACTTAGAAGTATAAGAAAACATTCTATCCTCGTATTAAACAATATTTGGTTTCACAAGGAGGTTAAAAATGAGTGGTAAAATTATATCGGTATTATTTGTTTTGATGACAGGGCTTATGTCCCTTGCACCTACCGGACAATCTGCCGAAGTGAAAATTATGACTATCCCGGTCACTGAGCAGATATACATGATTACGGGACAAGGCGGTAATATCGGCTTGTTCATCGGTGCGGATGGAACATTTTTAATTGACGACCAGTATGCTCCTCTAACGGAGAAAATTGTAGCGGCCATCAAATCGGTCGGTGGTGATTTCCCCAAATTTCTGATCAATACCCATTACCACGGCGATCACACTGGCGGAAACGAGAACCTGGGTCAAGGAGGCACCTTGATTTTTTCTCACGATAATGTGCGGGAGCGTTTGAGCACTGGTTCCTTTATCGAGGCGTTCAATACGAAGCGGGAAGCTGTTTCCCGGGAAGGCTTACCGGT
>WOR8_10007968_pt1 | contig 10086 bp, 8 predicted proteins | sample DeeMarSeWOR38_10_FD_19890 | JGI IMG/M metagenome (IMG submission 19890)
AGCATATGCATAGGATATCCAGCCTGATAACCTGCTGTTTTTAAGAACATTTCGTTTAGCCAGTAAAATTTCAAATCCGTATGCATCACCGTTTGAACCATTAATCGGGATTTGAGTGGAAGAATCTCCCAGCGCTACAGCAGGCAAGGTCCATCCGGAAGGATACTTCGGATTTCTGCCGGGTATTTCCTCAGTCACATATAAATTTCCGCTGACAATATCCTGAACATATAAATCTGTAAAATCTTTATAATATCCTTCGAACTTGATATTCCATTCACTTGAGAGCCATCGTTCAATTCCTGCAACATAATGAACAGCTTTTTCAGCATTAAGTAACGTTGTGAATTCATCAGCAAGATCATAAAGAATGCCCTGATCACGCAGTTTTTCATATCCCGGTGATTGATAATAAATTCCCCAGGTTGCTCTTAAAGTTGTTATATCATCAATGGCATATGAAAGTGATAATCTGGGTGCAAGGTATGCTTTATCTAAAATATCGTAATAATCTAATCTTAAACTTGGTTGAAGAAAAAAGTTTTCAGTCACTTTAAGGTTATCCTGAAGATAAGTACGGTATTTGTTGTAAAATTTAACATCTTTTAAATCTGTTAACACGGAACGGAATTGTGGATTGGCAGCAAAGATAGCTTCTAATTGAGGATCGAGATCAAAATTGAAATTAATGACAGTTTCCATAAAATCTGCACCAATGCCTGCGTCAATTATATGATCACCAACAAGGTAAGATAATTTATTATCTACAGAATATTTGGAATAAGAAAAATCTGCATTGAAACTTAAAGCCAAAAGATATGGTGCAAGAGTATCAGGGACGCTATTTTCAAAACTGTTTCTATTTAAGGAGGGATCGAGTATCTGTGAATCAAAATCAGTTGTGCCGTTATTTTTATAATAGGACACAACAAACTTATTCAGAAAATTTTTATTTGGGGAATAATGCCATGAAATACCTGCCAGATCGTTTCGGGTTACGTTGAATACACCGACGCTGTCGGGAGTATTTCGTTCCTTACCGCTTACAACATCAACTCCGTCACGCGAAATAATTCCACTAAATATAAATTTGTGTCCTGCATACGGTCCAATCGCTAATTTGCCCTGGAAATCATAGAAGTTCGGGAAGGTTGTATTATCATCTACAAGACCGGCACTTTTAACAAATGGTTCAATTATTAAATCGTAATAAGTTCTTCGAGAATTAAACAACCAGCTTCCGCGAAGACCGAACGGATTCCTGCCTTCCAATACAAGATTTGCTGATACGATAGAAGCGTTAAGACTTCCACTAAATCCTCTTGAGGTAATTCCTTCACGGTTTGTTACATCCAGTACTGCTGATAGTCTGTCACCGTATTTTGCCGGGAAACCGCCTGTAACAAGATTTACACCAGCCACCGCGTCCGGATTAAACATGCTTACAACACCATATAAACGATATGGGTTAAATACTTCAATGTCATCAATAATAATCAGGTTCTGATCGGGACCGCTTCCACGGACAATTAACTGGGATGAAAAATCGTTAGGAGCAAGCACACCGGGAAGCGACTGTAATGTGCGGAAAACATCTTCTGCGGCTCCGGGTAATGTCTTAGCACTTCTTGGTTCCAGATCAATTAAACTTGTTCTTGTATCCCGTTTATCCTGAATATGTGAATCTGTTACTTCAACTGTTCCTACTTCGATTGCTTTTTCCATAAGAACAACATTTAATTCTACTGTCCGGTCTGTTAAAATTACCACATCAAAAATTTGTGCTTCCCATCCGACGGCAGTAAACTTTACTTTGTATTCGCCGGTTGGAATCCCTCTAATAACATAATCTCCGTTCGTATCACCGCCAGCTCCAAATCCTGTATCAAGAATGATTACATTCACAAACGGAATTGGAGATTTACCACCGGTGACTTTTCCTTTTAAACTGCCTGTCTGCGCAAAAGAAATTCCTGAAAAAATAAATGCGATTAGAAGATGTTTTAATTTCATTCGATAAAATTTATAAAAACTTAAACGAAATTCTATTCCAAAATCTTTCCGAATGAATTAGGAGTTTAGCGATTATCTAATCGAGATAAAATGAGAAGAGAGCTGAGTATAATCCCAATGATATTTCATGAAAATTGTCTGAAAATTCACCAGGTTTTAAATTGTATCGGTATCTTGTATAAAAAGTGAAGGTATCAACAATTGTAAATAGTCCTGCTGAAAATTCTAAACCAATACCATTGCCTCCTAAAAAATTTGTGTATATTGAAATGCCCGGGGAGAGATATTTAAGGGTCTTAAGTTCGTAAATTTTTTTGTAACCTGCGCGAAGATAATTTTTAGCATCAGCATCGAAGATGTAAGAGTATTCTAACGATAGAAAACCCGCAGGATAATTCAAATTACCTGAACGAAATGAAACAAGTGGAATTTCCTTTGTCAAACTAAAATAACTTTGGCCGTCATTTATTACGTAGTTTGGATAAGGTAAAAGAAATATTGCGGCACCGAATAAACAAAGCTGTACAATATCGGATCCCCTCTTAATTTCTGGTTCAAATGGAAGATCAAAATCAAATGTTTCACTTGTAAATTTATTACCGGATTCATTTTCTGTTATGATGACGAATGTTACTACCAAATCGTTAAATTTCATTTCGGTCAGGTCGATTTCTGCTTTATGCATGTCGGTAAGTTCATCCGAGACAGGGGAAGAATACCTATCATCTATTACAACTACACTTTTAGCTACTTCGCTGGTAAAGAAAGAAAGTACGAACTTTAGCGGTGGTTCCGGTTTTACATAACCATCAATCAGGTATACTTCGATTGAATCTGATTCTGATTGAGCGAGAACAGAGGTAAATGAAAAAGCGATAATTAGAATTATTAAAAATTTCATATTCTGTAAGTTAAATATTATAACACTACAATTCTTCATTAATATCTTCTGCGCCATGTGTAAGGGTTTTTAATTTCTTAAAGAACACAAGCAGCAGGGCACCAAATAAAATACAAAATACAAAGATCCCTATAAATACCTCCAACTCACCAACTACTGTTGAAAGTTCGCCTAACATACCGGCAAGTTTACCTCCCAGACCGGTAGCTCCAAAATATAATCCCATCATAATAGAGGCATATTTAGCTGGTGCAAGTTTTGTTATGAATGATAGTGCAACGGGAGAAATTGATAATTCTCCAAGCACATGTAATAAGTAAGCAAAAATTAACCAAAATAACATTGCTTTTTCTCCATCAACAGATTGGAGTGCAGCTCCCGTCATCATAAGAAAGCCGGTTCCCATAACCATAGTACCTATGGCCATTTTGAATAATGATGAATTTTCTTTCCCCTTTTTTTGCCTTTTATTCCAAAATCCTGCCACAATCATACCAAAGACTATAACAAAAATCGCCGGCACCGATTGAAACATACTTGCAGGTATTTCCCAGCCAAATATCATTCGATTTATCTTTTCTTTTGTATAAAGATTCATTAATCCGCCGGCCTGTTCGTAAGCTCCCCAAAAAATTATCACAATTATAAATGAAATAAGAAGAACTATCACCCTGTCCTTTTCTATTTTGGTTAAAGGTTTATTTGTTTTTGTGCCTTCTAATTTTGGTGCAGGAACAAAGTTGCCAACTTCTTTCAAATGTTTTCTTCCCAAGATATAAACAGTCTGACCCAAAAGCATTCCAATTCCTGCTAATCCAAATCCGTATTGCCAGCCATAAACTTCACCAATGTATCCAACAATAAGCGGAGAAGCTGCAGCTCCAATATTTATTCCTATGTAAAAAATCATAAAACCACTGTCTCTGCGGCTGTCTCCCTGTTTATACAAACCGCCAACCATGGTTGATATATTTGGCTTCAGACATCCGACTCCCAACACCAGCAGAATAATTCCGGCATAAAACGTTTCGATAGTGTGCATAGCCAATGTAAATTGCCCTGCTGCTATGAATATCCCGCCAATAAAAACTGTCTTTTTTTGTCCCAGCACTTTATCAGCTAAAATGCCCCCCGGAATAGATAAAAAATAAACAAACATTAAATACCAGCCATATAAACTGTAAGCATCAGCATCAGACCACCCTAATCCCGGATTTCTGCCAATTGTTTCAGCAGTCAGATAAAGAACCAGGATAGCACGCATTCCGTAAAAGCTGAATCGCTCCCACATCTCTGTAAAAAATAAAATTGCTAAACCTTTGGGGTGACTTTTTTCCATTACTCTTCCGTTCCGTATGAATTGATCTCTAGTGTATTATACAAATTTAGTGATAACAGGGCATAAATTACTAAAAATATTTGGTAGGATATTAGCGTTTTATTTTGAAAGAGCAAATAAAAGTGACGCAGTAAATTTTTTAATATTCTATTAAAATTTGTTTGATTTATCCTGACTATAATTCTTATATTTAGATATAAAGAATACCAACAATAAAGCAGATAACATTGCACAAAAAGGTATTAAAACATATTCTTTTAACTAAAAATGGTAAATTAATAAATAACTTAACCAAACAATTAAGGTGCAAATGATATGCAGATAAAATCGAAAAGTGTAAATGAATATCTAAAAAAAGTCCCGAAGGAAAGAGTTGAATATTTTAAAAAATTAAGGAAGACAATTCTTGAGAATCTACCGAAAGGATTTGATGAGCAATTAAATTACGGTATGATTGGTTACGTAGTCCCTCATAATATATACCCTGACGGTTATCATTGCGACCCAAAACTTCCCTTACCGTTTGCAAATATTGCATCTCAAAAAAACTTTATTGCTTTCTACCATATGGGAATTTATGCAAAACCGGAATTGCTGGATTGGTTTGTTAAAGAATATCCAAAACATACCGACGCAAAACTTGATATGGGGAAAAGTTGTGTTCGATTCAAAAAAATGGATAAAATACCGTTTGATCTTATTGGGAAACTGATGCATAAAATGTCCGTAAATGATTGGATAAAATTATACGAGAAAAACATTAAAAAGTAGTTTCAATCCAGCATCCATTAGTTGCTATAATGAATTGACATAAACACTTCATTTTACTACATTTGTAAGCTAAATTTTTAACTAAGAGGTAAAGATGTTTGCAGTTGTAAATATTGCAGGACAACAATTTAAGGTTTCTGAAAATAGTACGTATTACGTTCCGAAATTACCAAAGGAACCAAAAAAGAATATTACTTTTAAGGAAGTACTGGTTCTAAATGACGATAAGAATATTAAAGTTGGTAGCCCTTTAATTAAGGGTGCAAAAGTAACAGCAAAAGTTTTAGAACATATTAAAGATGATAAAGTAATTGTGTTCAAAAAGAAACGAAGAAAAGGTTACAGAAAATTTAACGGGCACAGGCAGCAGTTAACAAAAATTGAAGTTACAAAGATTGGATAAAGGAGATTAAGAATGGCTCATAAAAAAGGTCAGGGTTCATCCCGGAATGGTCGCGATAGTAATCCGCAATATCTTGGCGTCAAAAAATACGGCGGCGAAAGGGTAATTGCAGGAAATATTTTAGTAAGGCAAAGAGGTACAAAATTTCACCCTGGTGCAAACGTACAAAAAGGAGGCGATGATACTTTATTTGCTGTTGCCGATGGATTTGTAAAATTTGAGACCAAAAGAGGAAACAGGAAATACGTTAACGTATATCCCGCTTAATTTTAATTTAAATATTTGATACAAAAAACCCTCCTTGTTGGAGGGTTTTTAGTTTTAAACGTAAAAAGATATGCCAGATCTTAGAGATCTGGCATATCTAAACCTAAATTCAATTAAGAATTAGAATCCCAATCGTTCCATATCCCCAACAAGAGTTTTAACTGCACTTATGGAGTGATCCAAAGCAGCTTGCTCCTCTTCATCTAAGGCAAATTCAACAACTTTTTCCACTCCGGAAGCACCAAGCAGAGCAGGAACACCAACATAGTAACCATCTACACCAAACTCACCTTGAAGAAATGCGCAAACTGGCAGAAGGCGTTTTTCATCATAAATAATTGCCTCAGCCATTGAAATAGTTGCAGAAGCTGGTGAGTAAAATGCAGAACCAGTTTTAAGTAATGCAACCACTTCTCCTCCGGCTTTTTTGGTTCTTGTAACCATCGCATCCATCACTTCTTTTGCCTTCGCAGCATCGCCATATTTTCTTTCAAGTAATTCCATAACAGGAATGCCATTTACATTTGCATATCTTACAATTGGAACCATAGTATCACCGTGACCGCCTAACACCATTGTATTAACGTCTTTTACCGAAACACCAAGTTCCCACGCAATGAATGTAGAAAATCTGGAAGAATCCAATATACCTGCTTGTCCTAAAACCCTGTTTTGAGGGAAACCAGTAACTTTCTTAAACAAAGTTACCATTGCATCAAGAGGATTTGAAATTATGATTACAATTGAATCTGGAGCATTTGCTTTTACACCTTCTGCAACGGTTTTCATAATCTTAGAATTGGTTGTAAGAAGATCGTCGCGGCTCATACCGGGCTTGCGAGGTAAGCCGGCGGTAATTATAACAAGGTCGGAACCCGCAATATCTTTATAATTGTTGGTGCCCGTAACTTTTCCATCAAATCCTTCAATGCGGGCTGCTTCCGCGATATCAAGGGTCTTACCCTGAGGTAAATCTTCTACTATATCGAACATTACTACATCAGCAAGCTGCCTTTCTGCTATAAGTTGAGCTAAAACTCCACCAATTTGCCCGCCGCCGATTAAAGCTATTTTTTTTCTACTCATTTTTTACTCCCACTAATAATTATTAATATTAACAACTATTAAAATAAGAAAAATTATTAAAATGTAGTAAAAAGAATTTTAAATATGGATTGAAGCATTAAAGGTTTACTGTAAAAACAAGTTCCATTCCAGAATCAGTTTTTATATATTTCATGTCATCCATATAAACACGCATTAAATAAATACCTCTTCCGGAATCTTTCAAAAGATTTTCAGGTTCCGTAGGATCGGGGATTTCGCCCGGCTCAAAACCCTCCCCCTCATCTTTAATTTTAATAATTAATTTGGAGTTTTCAACAGATGCATCTATTGTAACTTTTTTATCTATATCGCATTTATTAGCATGGATGATCGCATTAGTTGTAGCTTCGGTTACTGCTAAAAAAATGTTTGCAAGTTTCTCATCGGGGATATTTAAATCTTTACAAAAATAATTAACGAATTCTTCAACGGTAATTAAATTGTTAGGATCGCTCTCTATTTCGAGGTGATATTTTTCTTCGGGCAAATTGTTCCTAAAATTTTGTTATCAAGATAATAAAATATTTTATGTTTTCAATTTAAAAATTCCAATTGAGTTTCATTACAAAATTTGCTCTTTCCTTTTCAGGCACATTATTTATGGAGATAAACTCATACCAACTGTCGATTATAAGGTTCAACGAGCCAAAAACATAATATATTATTTCTATCAATGGTCCATAACTCAAATACTTTGTGTCAGGAATCCTTGTTAGTTCATCATATTTAAAAGTATTAAGAGAAAAATATCTTAGTCCAATTCCGAACGAGGCAGCATTATATTTCAGTAAAACTTTTGGAATTGCAAATATTTCTTGTAAAAATCTCGCAGGTCTTTCAGCAAACTCCCCCCAGTTTAAATCTGCCTGTTCTGATAATTTTATATAGCCGTTTAATACAAAAGCAAATCGATTACTTAAAGAAATCTGTGAGGAGTCTGTAGCAATGAATTGCCGGAATGAAATACTTCTTAAACTGGAAGTTAGATCTTCAAAATCATAAACAGTATAGTTGGCCGATACTTCGAATGTATTAAGTGAAGAAACGTTTGCACCTTTATAATAACCTCCGGCAGCAAGCCGAAGCACACGGTTAATATTATTATTTGAACTTCTACCAGCAAAGAGATAAACAACATGGCTCAAAGTTGCTTCAGAATTTACAAATGCCTGAAAGAATGGTGAAAGTTTTTTTGTATAACTCAGCCTTGCAATTGAAAGTATTTCATCCCTGTCATCGTCATTATTCTCACTTGGTGTATCGTAGCGGAGTTTATTATGGTACAAGCTTAAAACCAATTTATCCGTTCGCGAAAAATTGTAATCACCAGCAAATGCTATTGTTGCTCTTGTAGAATTATTATTCTTCCTGCTTTCAAGTTCCGAACGCTGTTCATAAAAAATTTGATCAATTCCATCAAATCTTTTTGTTATATGTTGTTCATCTCTCTCTCCAAAGTTAAAACTTAACGAACCGTTAAATGAACCTGTCCTGTAAAAAAATGTTGAACCGAAGGACAAAATTAGTTCTTCAATGTTTGTATCGAAGATATTTTTAGATTGCTCCTCAGCAGATTTGTAACGTGTGTCTCTGTCTATTGTTCTCCAATTAACCGCACCTGAGATTTCAAAATCAACATTACTGAATAATTCGCGGTATCTTAATTTATCTTCTGCAAAATAATTGTTTTCAGTTCTGCTTTCGATATTGTTAACAATATCAAATGTGGAGGATATGATTGAATCGGCCGGGAAATAAAAATCTTTCCGGCTGCTCGAAAATCTACCCGAAAGTAAATTTGTAACCGAAGGATTAAATGGATTGTTAACAGATAAATCGAAATATCTTAATAAATTCCGCCTCGGAAGAATATCTTCATTCCTGAATTTGAAATCTGAATTAATGGAAAAATCGGGGAAAGAAAGATTATTTGCTTTTCCTTCAAAGCCGTAAACAGGTCCGTTATCCTCTTCACCTACCTGTAAATTAGTTGAATATCCTCCGAATGGTGATATTGATATATCTTTTGATATTTGCACCTCGCTAAACAAGGTTAAAAAATTAATGTTAGTTTTATTCAGCAAAGTGTTTCTGTCATCGGACAAATTGGTATTGTTTGCCGAGATGCCGAGGTTAAGATTATCATCTAACTGAAATTTGCCTGTAATCGTTAAATATTGTTCATCTCTTATGCTTTGAGTGCTTGATTTAAATAAAGTCGATCTGAAATTTTCAAATACTCCCAGGCTTATTTTAGAGAATTTACCCGCCAGATTAAAACCAGTATTCAAATAATATGTATCCAGAAGTTTATCGAAATTTGAAAAAAGGGAATTGGTTTGCTGAATCTGCCCGATATAATCAAGCGAATCGGTTGTACTCTGTGCAATGGAAACAGAAACTAAAATAAATGAAAATAAAAATATTAAGAGTGCAATCTTCAATCAAATAATCTCTTATTAGAACTATCGTTTTAGCATGTGTAAGATTTTCAAATTAAAATTAACAAGAATTATCATGCATTAAAAGTAATTATTTATGCCGTCAAATTAAATATTAAACTCATACTTGAGTTAGAACCACCAATTAAAAATTAGCTACTTCAAAAAAAATAATTATATTATATCTCAATAATTGATTTTTCAAGTACAATGTTTAATGTCGAAGAAGATATCCCAAAAAAAATCTAAAAAAAAGCTGCAATCAAAAAAAAGCAATGGCTTGCTGATTGAATCTTTAAAAAAGGTTTTACAATCCAGTTATCTCGGTTTGATAATTGCTGCCTTATACTTTGTAATATTATTGATTATAAGTTTGTTATACCACAAGGTTGGAGACTACGGTGTAGAAACTGATTTCTTTTGGGGTTATGTGCCTAAAGCAAAAAGTTTTATCAATGGTGATCTTCAAATTGATGCATTCAGAGGTCCGTTGTATCCAATAGTTCTAAGTGTGGTCAATCTGATAATTTCAAATTATTTTACTTCCGGCATTTTAATTGGCGTACTCTCTGCATCAATTCTTATATATATAACATTTGAGTTAGTTAAAAAAATATTCTCGCCAACAGTTTCATTATTCGTTGCTTTGCTTCTTGCATTCAATCCAATTTTTGTGCAGTACACTTACAGTGCAGGAACCGATATGATGTTCAACGTGCTGGCAGCAGCAACTTTATTCTTCTTTTTTAAAGATAAAGAGCTTAATTATAAAAACATTATTATAGCAGCTGTGCTTGGAGGATTGTCTTATCTAACACGTTATAACGGTGTGTTTTTACTTGGA
>WOR8_10007972_pt1 | contig 10084 bp, 9 predicted proteins | sample DeeMarSeWOR38_10_FD_19890 | JGI IMG/M metagenome (IMG submission 19890)
TTATGGATGCGTCGCAATGATTGCTAGTATTTTCATACTTGTCATGATAATGATTGGTTTTGGTTTCCCAATGTATAGCTATATCGCATTCATGAATGCCATGATGGCTTATGTAGCTGTTATTGGTGTAATCATGGCACTCACTGTGGCTGTATTTTGTCTGCGTCCAGAAAAGGCGGTTTTTGAACTGAGATTTGGGACTAAAATACCTATTCAGATCCATATCTACAGATCTGGCGAAGTGGAAAAGTCAGCACATGAATACGCATCGCTTAAGAATGCTATTCTAGGTGGTTATTCTCCTCAAGACGGTCCATCTCCAGTATACTAATTGCCTTGAGTAGCCAGTGAAACTTGATGAAGAGATAAGATTATCACTGACTACTTTTCGACGAATCATAATCGAATCTGGGTGGTGCAAATGAAACTCCCTTTGATTTTCGTACATGGTGGCGCAGGTTCTTGGAAGGATGAAAGAATTCCAATAGGCATTGAGTATGTTGAGAAGGCAGCGAAGGTTGGTTTTGAGATTCTGATGAAAGGGGGCTCAGTTCTTGATGCCGCTGAAGCATGCACACTCTCACTGGAGAGCAGTGGACAACTTAATGCAGGAAAAGGAGCCCGACCAAATCAAGATGGTGTTCTTGAACTCGATGCAATGATTGTTGATGGGAAACATCTTCAGTTCGGTTCTGTGGGGGCTATCACCGGAATCCAGAATCCAATCTCATTAGCCCGATATATTATGGAGAAGACGGATTACAATTTCTTTGCGGGTGAGAACGCGAAGAGGTTGTACGATACAATGATAGAGGAAGGTTACAGAGAGGAGAGCGATGGCAGATCAATAGAACTATCAGATATCTCCCCAATTGGCGATACTGTTGGATGTATTGTTGTTGACTCAAATGGAAACATCGCCGCAACATCCTCCACTGGGGGTATCTCAAAGAAACTTCCAGGAAGGATTGGCGATTCGCCTGTGATGGGTGCAGGAGCCTATGCCAATGCCATATGTGGTGCATCAGCAACAGGCTGGGGAGAACATATTATGCGTGTTGTCCTGAGTAGAATGACAGTTCTCTATGTCGAAGAAGGTTTAGATGTCATGGCTGCTGCAAAGAAAGGGATGGATATGTTTGAGAGGGAAACTGGGAGTGAAGCCGGAATTATTGTAGCTGATAAATTTGGGAACTATGGTTACGCTACAAATGCAAAGGCAATGCCTATTGCAATTATCAGAGAGGATCTCGATAACCTATTGTCCCATGCTTGTTTGAAGTGACAAAAAATCGAAAGGCGCTAGAATTTTGCTAAATAAATGTAATGGATATTGCTGCTATGAAACCACACCTTATATTCAAACTAAGCGTTGCTAAACATGCGTGGTTAGGTCCCCTAACCCAGACCCGGAATAAGGCATAGGAATCGCGCATTGAAGCTCACAATCCACAGCTTTCTCGTATTCAGTGCATCCATTCTCGTGTTGGTAAATTCTGGTTTTGTCTTGTTCCGGGTCGTACGCTCTTTCTATACGTAACTGCTTTCATCAGGTCCCTTACCAATTAGCTGCTCAAGCACCATGTCATAGTCTTTGTAGGATCTGAGACCAGGTATTTTCCCTAGGGGTTTACCATCTTTGAATGCAATAACCATCGGGACTGAATGTACACCAAATTGAGTTGTTGTTTGACGATTTCTATCGATATCTATCTTCGCAAAGTACACCTTCTCGTTGTACTCTTGAGCTAGTTCTGCAAAGATTGGAGCAAGTGCTTTGCAAGGATTGCACCACTCCCCAAAAAAGTCAACTAACGCGAATTTCGTTTGCTGAATGGTCTGCCAAAAATTCGCATCTGTCAAGAGGTTCACAAGACCATTAGCCATAGGCTCCATGACTTTTGGTTGCTTTGCTTGTTGAGCTCGCTCCATAAGAATCTGCATTTTTCTTCTGCGAATCTCTTCAAGTTCTTCGTCGTTCAGCACGGGAACACCTCTAACGGATGTGCGATTTACTTGCACAACCGTATATGAACTCTTCGATAGGAACTCTGGAAGTCTGAATCTTACCGATTCAGGTCTGTTTATATTAGACGCAGTCAACGCCGTTTGAAGATGAGGCTTATGACTATAGAGCCAACAAAAAGCTCACTCAGATATTACGCTATGCTTGTCATAGCGATGGCTTTCTGGGGAGGTAGTTGGCCCTCCGGTGACATCATTGTTGGGATCGCACCACCTATGACAATAGGTTTCTTCAGATTCTTGATTGCGAGTATCCTTTTCGTTATTCTCCTTTTTACGATGGAAACTGAGTCAAGACGTATCTTTCAAAGGTCAAACTTCAAGATTCTCTTCTTGGTTGGTCTCACTGGAATCTTTGGATATGGAGTTCTCTTTCTCACAGGTATGCGTTTTACAACTGCTGCCCAAGGATCTATTATTGCAGGATTCAACCCTGCTACCGTCAGTTTGGTAGCCCACGTCTATCACAAGGAGCGTTTACCAAAAAGATGGCAGTACACAGGCTTCTTATTGGCATTCCTAGGAGTAATTTTTGTTGTTGGGATACAAGCTCTTCTAGATTTCAATATTGACTATTTGATTGGCAACCTCATCATCCTAGGAGCCATGTTCACATGGGGACTCTATTCCTCCGTAGGTAAGGAAGCGATGAAGACCCTTTCACCTCTTGAGGTAACAACTGGGGGTTCAATCATTGGGACACTTCTCTTTGGAATGGGCGCTTTGACCGAAGAGATCTGGACTCTTCCTGCTTTGGTTGACCCCGTGTTCTGGATAAATGCAATATATCTAGGGTCCTGTGTCACATTCATTGGGTTCCTGTTTTACTTCATTAGTATTAAGGAACTTGGAGCTACTAGAGCTGGAGGATTCATTAATCTTGTACCTGTCTTCGGCACCATTTTCTCCTACGTGATTTTGAAAGAGGTCATCTATTGGACATATGCCATTGGTCTCATTCTGGTGATAATTGGGATTATCATAATCAACTACCCTGATAGCAAAGAAAACCTCATCGATCATTCATGATCTGAGTGAAAACGTGTTGCTGAATATACTGTTTTGGTAACACGCCTTGATACACTTTCCACAGATGTCTTTCTCGATCCCATTGGATTTTAGAAACAACATATAGCGTCTGCAGTTCTCCCGATAGTCTGGCAAGACTTCTCTATTTCTGATGAAACTGCAAGCATCCTCACATGCAGTGCATGACCCGCATTTTGGTTCGGACTTCTCTCTCCAATCTAATGCGTATGGAACAATGATTGTGGCAAATCTGATTGCACAACTGAATTTCTCGTGAATCGTTAGCTGATTCTTCCCTCTCCAACCAAGACTTGAGAGTTCTGCAACAACCCGATGAGAGATGACCATATCGAAGTAATCCTTGACATGGTTGATTTTTCCAATCATACCGCCTATAGTAGCCTTCAATGGAATTCCATCAAATCTTTCCGCAATGTCCTTTGACATCTGATTAAGAATCTGATTGAGGCGATCATATTCATGTGCATACTTGTTCCACAGCTGATAATCGACAGCTCCACTGTCAATAGAATCAATACAGTCCATTATGGGATCACGATATGCTATTCCAATACTGATCATCGAACCCTCGTCCAAGAGTACATTGAATTGTGATCCAGTGATTTCTCTGAGCTTTTCTTGTTGTATTGGCATCAGCTCTTCAAAGACTGTGCAAAACCTAGTAAAACCAATGTCGCCCTCTTCACCAATTGAATCGAGAAGTAGATGGAAATATCTCGTAATCTCCTCAGTCTTCTCTTTTCCATCTTGCATAACATTCAACAAGATGTTCCCCTTATGGTCTTATGGAAATGGAAAAGCGTTCCATAAGAGTCATTACTATGTTAAGCAACCAACCAAGGGGATGTAAGAGCAATAAAGCTCGAGAGTAGGATTAATGGAAGCTTACGAGGAACTGCTCAAGAGGACTAGGGAGATAATTCAATTTCAATCGGGAATTGGACTTGTCAGATGGGACCTCTACACACAAATGCCTCCAAGGGGAGTACAGCAAAGGTCTCAACAATTGGCACTAATGGGCAAACTCTTTCATCGAATGTCAACTGATCCTGAAATAGATCGAATCCTCTCTAAAATTGAGGCAAATTCAGGCGATTTAGACAATGTACAGAAGCGAGAAGTTGAGTTAGCCAGACGTGAGTATGACCGATATTCAAATCTCCCGGAAGACCTCGTTTCTCAATATTCAGCTCAAAAAACAATAGCAACTGCAGCTTGGAAGAAGGCAAAAGAAACCAACAATTGGAAGCTTTTCGAATCTGAACTAGTCACATTACTTGATATTTCGAAGCAGGTTGCTGAGATAGTGATGGAAAGCATAGGAGCGAAATGTCAACTGGATGCAATGATGGACTATTGGGAGCCTCGGATGACTGTGAAATCAATTTCCAAGGTCTTCGATGACTTGAGAAAGGAACTAGCACCTCTCGTTGAGAAGTATAGTGCCGCCTGTGAAGGTGTGCGAATGGATTTCGTGAAACGCGATGTGCCGCTCAACATTCAAAGAGAACTAGTTGCAGACATAACGGGAACCGTGGGTTACGATACAACTTCAGAAAATGCAGCAGGTAGAATTGATGAGTCAGAACATCCATTTACATCAGGATACTATGATGATGTTCGGTTGACAGTCAAGTATCACACTGATGATGTCTTCAGCACGGTATTCGGAGGTTTACACGAATCAGGACACGCAATTCAAAACCAAAATCAGAACAAAGACTGGAAATGGATGTATCTAGGAAGTTATTGCAGCTCAGGATTCAGTGAATCCCAAGCGAGATTAGTTGAGAATGTGATAGGAAGGTCTCCTGAATTCTGGGAGTTCTACTATCCGCGTTTCAAGAGTATCACAAATGGAATTTTCGAAGATATCACATACCCCGAATTGATTAAGGCGATAAATTTCGTGAGGCCATCAAATATTCGAGTAGCAGCAGATGAAATGACCTATGCACTCCATATCATCATTCGATTTGAAATCGAACAAGCTCTATTTGAAGAGAAGATGGAAATTTCAGAAATTCCGCGTGTTTGGAATGATAAATTCATGGAATATCTGGGAGTTGAAGTGGAAACTGACACTGTAGGGGCTCTCCAGGATGTTCACTGGGCGTGGGCATACTGGGGATATTTCCCAAACTATGCACTCGGTAATCTCTATGCTGCAATGATCCGTGAGAAAATGTCTAAGGATATCCCTCAGTGGAGAGCTCATGTAATTGAAGGGAAAATGGAGAGTCCACTGCAATGGCTTGCTGAGAATGTCCATAAGATGTCGAATCTATATAACCCATCTGAGATGATCAAGAGAATCACTGGAAAACCCTTATCCTCAAAACCCTTCATTGATTACATTGATGAGAAATACTCAGCTCTGTTTGAGTGATTTGAACAGACCTAAAAGAAAGTGAGTGGAAAACCTCTCAGTTAACAGATCAGTGAAACGCAATGCTCGGGTACGAAGGAAGCATATGGAGACCTCCCAGTGAGGCTAGAAGCCTTATTCTTCAGGCAACAGTAGGTTGTTCTCATAATGCTTGCATCTTCTGTGTTTCATACAAGCAGAAGAAATACAGAGTGCGAGGCGCAAATGGAGTACAGTCTGACCTAGACTCACTTCCACTAGATTACAAGCGACGTGTCCGACGAGTGTTCTTAGCAGACGGAAATGCACTTGCGATGCCAACCGCAGATCTCATTGACACATTGCATGTACTCAAACCAGAATTGCCATCCTTGGAACGAGTAGGTGTGTATGGATATGCCAAGGATGTTCATGACAAGAGTATCGATGACCTAAGTAGGATCAAAGATGCAGGTCTCGGAATCGTATACCTTGGGCTGGAAACAGGTGACGATGAAGTACTCAGATGGTCTCGGAAAGGTGTTGATTCAGCTGAAAATATCAAGGCCTGCAAAATGATTCGTGATGCAGGAATTCCACTCTCGATTACAATTATTCTTGGGCTTGGAGGATATGAACACTCTAAGCGACATGCGCAGGCAACAGCCAAGGTCCTTAATGCGATAGATCCAGAATATGTTGGAGCTTTGACACTGATGACCCCTCCTAGCACAAGAATCAGTGAGATGGTTCAGGCGAAAGAATTTGTACCAATGGATGCGATGGATATATTGAGAGAACTGAAGTTACTCGTGGAAGGTCTTGAACTCTCGAATTGTGTGTTTAGGACAAATCATGCTTCAAATTATCTTCCAATTCGGGGCACGTTAAATGCTGACAAAGAAGCAATTCTGAGGGTTCTATCTGATACAATTGGTAGTGATGATACAAGCCAGCTGCGACCAGGTTACTTGAGAGGACTATAATAATCAAAAAGAAAAATAGAACTTGAGTGGGAAAACCCACCCAAGTTTATTCATAAATTGTAGTAAGCTACTCCGTGCCTCCACCCTTCTTCTTCGACAGAATCACCAAGATCAGGACAATCACAATCACACCAGCCCCTATCAGTGCCAAGAGCATCGGATCTATGGGGAATCCTGGTCCAGGTGGAGCTACAAAGTTGTCCAACTCAAATGGATTGTCTGACGTGTCTTGACCCTGGAGCACTCCATCAGATGCCTCTACAAGAATCATGTAGGAGTTACCATCGTCATGTTGAGTAGTGTTCCATTCATACTCTGGCACAGAGAGTCCAGTAGCTAAGAGAGACCAGTCGGAGCCATTGTTATCGCTGACAAAGACGTCATAGGTCATTGGATCACTATCATAATCGACAGCATCCCAGCTGATTGTTATTGTCCCGTTGAGAAGCTCTCCACCATTTGGAGAGAGAACTTCAACAATTGGAGCACGGTTCTCAGCCAACCATTTGAAGACATTGGCAACGAAGATTGGATTGTCTGAATCATAGAGACAGCCGAAACCATCTCCATCTCCGTCGACAATCCGTCCAAGATCGATGTCAGACAAGTATACAACACGGCCTTGATTGTGAGTAGTAGCTCCATATACTGGTAAGCTGATTGCTGGTGTACCATCATTCCAGGTTGTTGTACCATCACCATCTGTTGATACAAGTACAGAACCAGTTGCCATGGAAATAAGTGCACCACCCGAATAGACTTCAAGACGCTCTACGCCATCTGTAATAGGATGCGTCTTGATGTTATTACCATCCCAGATAATGTAGTTAGTACCGGAAACATAATCATCTGAATCGTGTAGTGTTCCAGTAGTATTCACATGAATGCCAAACTCTTGTGCAATTGGATCCACCTGTTGAGCAAGTGCATTTACATCACCCCACAGAAGGAGTCCTCCTCCACCAGCAACATATCCCTCAATATGGGCAAGTTCTGTTGCATTGTAGTCCACTGTACCATCACAAATGACAAGAATGTCTGAATCCTCATATGCTTCAGGACTGAATATAGGCATATACTCAACATTATACCCGTTAAAGATCAGGAAGTTCGCCAGAGCATTCCATGTACTGCTAATATAACCCCAGGGACCATGAGACTGATCAAACAAGACAGTCTGTTCAGGAATACCTGCTGCAGAAAGCCACCTGAATGAGTTACGTAGAAAGAGTTCATTGTCTGAATCCGTATACGATGAACTACCATCGGAATCAAGATCAGTGTTTCTAAACGGAGCTGTGTCACCAAGTACAATTATTCGTCCTTCTCCGACAAGATTAGCAGCAGCAATTGGAACTCCAGCAGCGATGTCAATACCACCCCAAGTTGCAGTCCCGTCAGAATCGGTAACGACCAGTGGAATTGCACTGGAGGGCATGCTAATGAAACCAGTTGTCGTATAGAATTCCATTACATCAACATTGATGGTGGCAGAATGAATTTCAAAATTGTCTGGTTGAGCAAATCTTGGGTAGTTTTCATATATGCTTGAAAATTCATCAGAATCTTCGATATCGTGAGTCGTATTCCTAACAAATCCAAAATCGTTAATCAGATCATCAAGCTCATCCCCATATGTTGTTATTTCAGTAGAAATGAATAGTCCTCCACCATCACTCACAAAGTCATGAATAATCTCTATCTCTGTAGTATTGTATACTGCACCTGCGTATGTTATTACAAAGATGTCACAAGCTGCAAGTACATCAGAATCAAATGTGTCTATTGAAGAAACAGAAAATCCATAGTAAGGTAGATCATTTGCAATTTCACTCATTTCACCAGTGATGCTGTAGCCTTGACTGTGTGAGTTATCAAACACTATATGTCTGTGTAAGAGGATTGCGTTCTTCAATAGCATGTCTTGAGCGACAATACCAGCAGTAAACATGTCGAATCCTAATACTACGACATGTCCTTTACCCATTATCTTGTGGACTACCACAGGCTTTGAATTTGTGTTATCTTCCATAACCTTGGTTACTCCGGGTGCATCAAAACCAAGACTCCCACTTGCACCGGTGTAAGAGGCAGGTACGTTTCTTGCCAATGCATCATTAGAATCGAAAAGGTCAATCTGATGTGTATATGCAGTTGATGGATTATACGTGTCAATGAGAGTTCCGTTTATTATCCCCAGAGACACTCCACGCATTGCTGAATTGGGTCCATAAGTCATACATACAGCAATCCCGCCATCAGCTACAAACCCAGGAAGGATTCCCGCCCATGCCGCATTGACTGTGTCTGCGAACGTATAGTTTCCATTTTCAGATTCTAGAATAAGTAATACATCAAATTCGTCTATCATTGATCCAAGCTGAGTGTAGTCAGTTAAATTCTTGTAAGTAAACTTACCTTCAAGATTGGCAATCAATGAGTCCATGACGTTTTCCCATTCCTCTCCTGCTGTTGTATCAGCGATTTCCGAATAGATGAGAATGGAAACCGCCTCATTCCTACGGTCATCACCATAGGTTTCAGCAGGTATCATCAGATCTGCATCTGTATGTCCCACTGAAACATAGGCATTCACTCCTGTTGCAGCCAATGAACCAATAAATAGAAAGACAACAAATACAGAGAGTAATCTTGTTTTCTTTATCATATCTTTCACTCCTATACGGTCTAGCACAAAGAATAGCAAATAGCGTGCGTTGATAAAGAACGCAATCCGTCGTTTCTTGCATAGACCCGCGAGTTATCGGTGAGTAAAAACGTATGAATATAAATCTGTCAAGTGAGCAGTTTTACTAGATTTGAAAAATGGGTGGAATCATCCCACCGAGGTCTGCTCGATAGAATGACTTGAGTTTGAAATCACTATTTTCCAGGCACAATCAGGACCTGACCAAGTAGGTCACCCTTGAGGACTGATGCCTTTATCCTTGACTGGAATACTGACATGTCCGCAGTCCTGTCCTCGTCAGGTCGTTTGAACTCTTGTGAGCCAATGCACGAGAGGTGACCCATACCATTCATTCCATAGTGTGACTGGATAACGATTGAGTTGGCGGAAACATTGATTGGCTTGATTGGTACAAACTGGGACTCACCTTCTGCGAAGGCAACTTTCTCATTGGCAATGACCGGAACCAATCTCACATTCGACCAGTCCAATGAAAGAGTCCGTTCCTCCAACCCCTCAACTGCTGTTCTCAATCGGTCCATACCGAGACTCAGTAACTCTTGACTACAACTGATAACGTAGATTTTTTCAGACATTGATATTCACCATAACCTTTCATTTACTGTTCTACATAGAGATGACTTTGTCGTATGTTTCCATGAGAAGTTCTACCATCTCCGGATATTCAACTTGATTTACATCAACAATTAACCTATTACCAATTCCACGCTCTTCAATGTGATGTTTAGCCGCATGAACCTGAATCTTGAGATCCTTGATTTCAGCAGCGTGTGGACAGCCTTTGTCTACGAGATATACACCATCTTGGACTAAGAGGAGATCTGTTTCAATTCCCTGTGTTCGCACGGCATCAACCACTTCCTTGATACTAGTACACTGATTTGAGAGCCATATTAGATACTTCACTTCAATTTCCTCCTTAGAATGTAATCACTATCTCATTCTCCATGAATGCTTTGGCAACTT
>WOR8_10009438_pt1 | contig 10084 bp, 8 predicted proteins | sample DeeMarSeWOR38_10_FD_19890 | JGI IMG/M metagenome (IMG submission 19890)
GTTGCCGATCATTTTCTATCCCCCTTTAAGGCTGTTTGATGACGGCGGTCGCCGAATAGGCCATTGAGCCCAGTTTCAGAAAACGGTCCAGCCCGTGCTGGTACCTTTCATTGGCGGCGATCACCTGCGAAAGGTCTTTCTGGAACTCCCTGAGCTCGTTATAGCGCTTGGCCGGGTCATGGTTCATGGTCTTCTTGATGATGCGGTTGATCCCCCCCAGCACCTCGCTCTGGGCGACTTGCAGGTCCATCTTGAATTGGCGGATGTCGTCCCTCTCCCCCATGGGGTCGATGGATTCAAGCAGGCGGTCCAGGTCCATTACCAGGCGGTCGGAACGCTCATGCAGGTTCCTTTCTATGCTGGGCAGGGGCAGGGTAAGGACGTCGGTGAACTTTTCCAGGCCCTCATAAGGCGGTTTTCCGGTGATCAGCTCCCACAGGGTCGCGCCCAGGCCGTAAAGGTCGCTTTTCCAGCTTACCTGGACCTTGTGACCCAGCTTTCTTTCCATGTAGGCTTCGACCTCGGCGCCCATCTGTTCCGGGGACATGTAGCCCGGGCTTCCCATGGCTGATCCGAGCACTGTTCCAGCACCCTCCACACCGCGGGCGATGCCGAAATCGATAAGTTTGGGCCCGCTGGAGGTCAAAACGATGTTCTCGGTCTTGAAGTCGCGGTGGATGACGCTCTTGTTCTTCATCTCTTCCAGGGCGTCCACCAGGGAGCGTATGATGTCCGCCGCGAAAGAGAGCGGGAAACCGCTGTAACCCTTCCTTGATTCTTCAGCCAGTTTGCTGCCCAGGTTCTCTCCCTTTACGTACTCCATCAGGATGAAAGGGAACTTCTCAATGCCGTCCACTTCCTGGGGATTTATGTCCTCACCGGTTATCTGGACGTAGGTCTTGAGGTCCATTTCGTCAAAATGGTAGATCTTGACGATGTTGGGATGCTCCAACTTGCTCAAGTTGGCTGCCTCTGCCTTAAAGCGGCTCAGGAACATCTTGAGGTTGCCGCGGTAATAGCGGATGGCGTCTCCCAGGGCGGGGACCTTGAGCACGCGCGGCTGGTTGACGGCGCGGTCCTTTACCAGCAGGACAATGGCCTGGGCGCCGCGGCCCAGCTCTTCCACTGTCTCATAGCGGATGCCGGCACCCTCGGCCGCGCCCACCTTTTCCTTCATGGCCTCCAGCTCGTTGGTCAGGAACTCGTTGTATTCCTGGCTGGACTGGAGCTGCTTCTTGATCTGCTTGACGTCCGCGCCTTCTCCCGCGCCCTTCAGCTCCTCGATGCGGATGCGCAGGGAGATGCGGCTGCGGATGGACTCACCGATGGCCACGGCGGCCGGGACCGAGACCGCCAGTGATTCCCGCGGTACGCCGTACGACATAAGGATGTCGGCCGCGGCGCCGAGGCCGCCGGAAACGACCGGAACGGCCGCCCGGATGGCCTTGGCCGCGATGGGGTGGTTCGTCTTGAACTGTCCCATCCAGCGGTAGGCCCTTGTTCTTAAAGTGACGGGAGCTGCCATTATCTTTCCTCCGGAAGTGATTCGATGGAATAGGGCTTGAGGCCGGAAGGCTTTGCCGGCCGCAGGCTGCCGAACATGAACATTAACCCAAAATTGACGTTGAGCGCAGAGTCAACATTGTCCGCGTACCCGACATTGACAAAGGGCTGCAGCTCGATCACCCTGCCAAAGAGCTTAGCAACGGCCACCCGGGCGGCGAGCCCCGCGCTGAACTGGTGGCGGTCGCTGAAGTCAAAGTTCTGGTAGGAGAGGTTGGCGCCCACGCCCCATTTTTCCTGGTTATAGAAATATCTTCCCACCGCGCCCAGGCCCAGGTCATTGATATACTGCAGGCGCAGGTCGGCTTCGTGTTCGCCGAATTCCAGTCCCGTGCCGGCGTACCCGCCGTAAAGGGCGCCGTCCTCACCGTAGCCGCCGATGGCTCCGATAAAGGGGATGGCCCGACCGAACTTATAAGAGACCCCGGCTTCACCCAGCGCCCGGATCAGATGGAAATCACTTTCCTGCGCCGGGAAGGATTCGTTGGTCCAGCCTGCCAGCAGGTGCTGGTCAAAATTTATGGAGAGTTTGTCGTTGAGATGGTAATTGATCCGGATGCTCTCGACCAGGGCGTTGATGTCCGGCGTGTTCTCGCCGGGATAGTCATTGCGGTGGTATCTCCAGCCAACCTGGGCGAAAAGGTCCAGCTTTTCCAGGGGCAGGGAGATGAGGGAGATCCTTCCAAAGTCGTTGTTGGATACCAGGTCGTCCCCGTACTGGACGTCGTAGGGAGCGGAGAAGTTATAGTCGATCTGCAGGGCCAGCTTCTCGGAAAGGTTCAACTTGCCGCTGGCCGAGGACTGCATGAGGATGCCTCTTTCCTGGTCGGCGATGAGCTCGCGGTGTTCCTGCCCGGCCGGCATCAGGCCGTAGCCGGTGCCCAGCCGCAGGCTGTACTGGAAGAAAGGGAGCTTCTTTTTCTCGGGCGCTTTTTCCGGCTTGGGTTGGGGCTTGGGCGGCTCCACGAATCCCGCCTTGCATTTGCCGGCGATGAGCTGGTGGATGTCGTCCGCCTTCAAATTGTCCACCCAGTTCTCGTCCCCGGTCTTGAACTTCGCCTTGAGCTTGCGGGCGTTGATCTCCTCGATCAGGGTCCGTACGGCCTCCAGCGCGCGCTTGTGCAGCGGGCCGGTCTTGGCCTTTTCGATCTCCTTGTAGCGCTTCTCGATGTTGAAGACATGGAGGTTGTTGGCCTCGTCGAAAAGCTGCCGGTACTTGCCTTTGAGCGCCTCAATCTTCTTGAGAAATGCGTCGACCTGTTGTTTTTCCTGGCCCTCGTAGCTTTCTTTCTTCAGGGCATCGGTGATCAGGACCGCCGCGATGTCATAGGACGTTCCCGCGCTGTACTTGTCCGCCATGTCCATGAGGGCGGCCACGGCCGGCAGGGGCACGGAGATCTCCGTGAGGTCCTGATAGATGGCAAGCAGGTTGGCGACATCCGCCAGGTTGCGGATCTCGTTCTGGTCCGCCGCCGGGACAAGCTCGGGCTTGAACTCCAGCTTTTTGGATGAGGGACCAGCTGTTTTCTGGCATGTTGAGGTGATGGAGTTTATATCTCCGCTCATTTAAATTCCTCCAGGCCGTAATCCTTGGCGATCTTGTTGTATTTCTGCTTGCCGTTCTCCAGCTCCGTATTGAGCTTTTTCAAGGCCTCTTTGGCGTCCTTTTCCGATTTGCCTTCGGCCGCTTTCTTGGCGGCGGCCAGGGCCTGTTTAAGTGCGGCCGCTTCCTTCTTGAGCTTGAGGGCGCTCATTTTTTTGATCAGGGTTGCGGCGCGGTTGGCTTTGGCGGTTATCTGCTTTTTGGTGGTGTCGGATACCTTGGCCGGTTTTTTTGTCCCGTTCTTTTTGATGGGGGGCTTGACCGGTTTTTTATCGGGTTTTGGTTCTGGTTTCTCCTCGGGCTTGGGTTCCGGTTTTTCCTTTGGTTCAGGGCCGATATCCAGGGGCTCAAAGGCCGGTTCCGGCTTGGCGCAGACCGGGTCCGGGCCTTTGAAGACAATGGCGCTGTCGAAGATCTTGTGCCGGACCCACGGCCACCAGCGGATATCCGCGGAAGCCGGAGTAGGCCTGCCGGGATTTTTTTTCTGCAGTTTCTGTGAGTATTCCTTGGCTTCCTTGGCAGGAGCATCTTGCTTGCACTCCTGCTTGTAAAGATATTTGGCCGCTTCCAGCCAGTTTTTCACGTTATTCGGGACTTTCTGGACATCCGACATGTTTCTAAAGTCCTCCTGCTTCTATTTTCGGCGAAAACATCAAGAAATTTCAGCCTTCATGATGTTCACGGCCATTTTGATCGAGAAGATCCTCTCTTCCTCGGTCTCCAGGTAATTCTTGACAACATCGAGGAAATGTTTGACCGGTTGCATTTCCGCTCCCTTGACATGCTTGATGGCCATTTGCTCGGATATGGTCCCCAGGACTATTCCCAGGGTCAGGATGGCGATCCCGTCAATATCGATATCTTTCCGGCGGTTGAGCTTGTTGAGCTTGCGGAAGGTCCTCTTGCAGCTCTTGGTGATCTGCCGGGTGAGCGCGCTCTCAAATTCCTCCAGATAGGAGCCGGGCGCGGCCTTGAGCGCCATTCTGAGGATGGGGCCGGGGGTGGCGGTCTGCCGGTCCCCGCGGATGGCGGCTTCCAGGGCCTTGAAGGTGTGCTCCGGGAGCTGCCCGCGCAGGAACATCTGGCGCGCGATGGCCAGTTCGACCTCGTAGGTGCCGATATTCTTCCTGCCGATGGAGTCGATGATCCAATCCTGGAACTTGCCTTCGTCCTTGTGGACCGCCTCCACGTCCAGGGGCAGCAATTTATTTACTGCCAGCTTGAAGAGCTCGCCGCCGGGGTGTGCCTGGTAGCCGGTGTCAAAAACGGTCCCGCTGGCGGCGGCAGGCGCGTCTATCCCGTCCATGATGGTGCCCATCTGCTGGAAGATCTGCGCTGCTCTTTTTGATTCTAATTCCTGGGACTTGTGCAGGACATCCTTCAAAGTAAGGGCCAGGGTCTTTCCGTTGTCCCGGAGCTGGTTGCGTTTGAAGCGGGCGGAGACAGCGATGAGCTCGATCCTGCCCATGGCTTCGTTGAGGTTAATGTCGGGGACCAGCTCCTTGAGCTCGGCCATTGCCATGATGTTGCGGGCAACGCTGCCGCCCGCGAACCAGTTCCGGATCGTCTCCAGCTGCAGGGTCGGGATCTTGCGGTCCAGGGCCACGGTCACGCCCGGCCTGATGCTCGGTCCGGCGGTAAGAGAGATGGTCGCGAATTTAAGGAAGCGGGCTTTCCTGACCCAGCCCGTCCTCATGCGGAAACTTGCGGACCCGAGTCCATTGGGACCATTAGTTGCTGGCATAGTGCACCTCCAGGTTTTTATCGGGCTTGAAAGCAAAAAATTTCAGTTATTCGTGAAATAATCCAGTTGGGGAGGGATCGTTTTACCAGGGAAGTTCGATGTCAAAGGGCAGGGGGGGATCAAAGACGTGGGCCTGCACCTGTTCGGTGAGCTCTTTGGGCATGGAGGGATAGAAATCGCGGAGCATTTCCCAGGTCCAGGAGAAACATTCAATGAATTCGCCCCTTTTGAATTTAGCTACGGCTTTGTTCCCGATGACAGCGTAGGAATCCTGGATGAGCCTGGTCAGGTTGAAGAGCAGGCCCTCGCGCTTTCCCCGCAGCACCATGTTGGTGTCATTGGCGGCGGGGCGGCAGGTGTCGATGACCTCCTGGGGTTCTCCCAGTTCGTGCTTGCTGGGGATCATGAAATCCCGCATAAAGGGAGGGCGGGGGAAGAGGTCGAGAAGTTTTTCAAAGCCCTGGTGGACATCGAAGCGTGATTGCGTAAAGGCCTCGCAGGCGAGGCGCCTCACGACCAGCGCTTTCATGTCCTGCAAAAGTTCGCTGTCGCCCTTTTGGTAGCGCAGGAACTCAAGGATGCTTTGGAGGTTCCGGGGATTGACGGAATTAAGGCTCAGGTGCCTGCATTTCTTGTGGTAGTCAACGAGCAAGTTCGCTTGCTGTCTTCGGGCGGCTATGTGTACTGTTGCGTCATGGATCTTTCCCGGCATAAGACACTCCTTCCATAAAGAGTATCGCCGGGAGATTCAGGAAATTTCAAGTGATTTAAGAAATATACTCAAAGGCTCGGGTGAGCAATAGAACGTCTCTTAGTTTTTGTCTGAGGTCAAAATTGGTCAATGCTTTTTCATAACCGATGGTCTTGCCATAATCCAGCCGGATCTTGATCGCGCCCCAGCCTTCAGAGGAAAAATACTGGTAGGGATCGAAATGACCGTTCGGGGAAAGCCGGGCAAAGACGTCCACCGTCGGGCCGATCGGAAAATCCGCCTGGATGCCGGTATGCTTGTTGCGGGCGATCTTTTCTTGGTAGAGGCGGTCGACAACGAGCTGAGCGCCGGAGAAGATCTCGGCCTTGGGCAAGGCCTCCACTTCGCGCACGATTTCTGTGATGATATCGCTGGTTGCCTGATGCCGCTCCCGGTCAAAAGTCAGGATATCTCGGATGATCTCTGACAGGTGATGCTCGCGTGCGTCGGGTTGGCTTAGAATGATGCCCAGTCTGGTGTCCGGCAGGATCCCTTTTGGTCCCAGCAACCGGGCCACGACATTAAGCCTATCCTTAACACCAAACCGAGGAGGATGGGCCAGGCGTTGTCTGGCCGGGATTCGATCCGCTATTCTTGCTCTAGGTACGGTAGTCATTGCTTCTCTCCTGGTATATTATCGACGATTTCCGGTAAAAATTTCACTTTTTTGGCAGATCTGTTTATTGAATATTTAATGAAAAAGGGGCAAAAATAGAAGCTGCCCGAGCTTCAAGATGCGAAGTCCGGTGCACGAAGGTCTAGTTTGGTGGGCCCAGATGGATTCGAACCAACAACCCGCCGGTTATGAGCCGGCTGCTCTGCCCTTGAGCTATGGGCCCCGGCGTGATAATATTGGGTAGAAATCGGCCTTGGGCAGTTAGTTCAGTTGGTTAGAATGCTTCCCTCACACGGAAGAGGTCGCTGGTTCGAGTCCAGCACTGCCCATTCTTTCCTAGGTCAGCCCCATTTCCTTCTTGAGCTGGAACTTCTTGATCTTGCGCGTGGTGGTCTTGGGTAGGCCAGTTTTACGGATGATGACCTTGGCGATGCGCTTGTAGTCCGGCACCTGCTGGTTCAGCTTTTCGATCTCTTCTTTTAGGATCCCTTCGATCTTTTCCGGGTCAGCGATCTTTTTTTTGTCAAAATACTCCAAGTTGGGGAAGATGACGGCCCAGACCTCCTCGCAGCCGGCGCGGAGCCCCTGCTTGATGGGGGCGCCGATGACCGCGACCTCCTTTACGCCCGGGAACTTCTCGATCGCGAACTCCAGCTCTTCCGGATAGATGTTGACCCCTGCCCCGGAAACGATCATGTCCTTGATCCGGCCGATGACGTAGAGAAAACCGTCCTTGTCGAGGCGGCCCATGTCCCCGGTGTGCAGCCAGCCGTCCTTGATCACTTCCGCGGTCAGGTCCGGCCGTTTGTAGTAGCCCCTCATGATGTTGGGGCCCCGGGCCAGGATCTCGCCGTCGTCGGCTATCTTCATTTCAATGCCGGGGATGGGGGGGCCGGCGGAGCCGATGCGGTTGCTTTCTTCACGGTTGCAGGTAATGATGGGAGTAGCCTCAGTCAGCCCGTATCCCTGGAGCACCACGATGCCGAAGAGATCGAAATCCTTGAGGACCTTGGGGTCGACCGGCGCCCCGCCGATGGGACAGAACCTCATTTTGCCGCCGAATTTCTGGTAGACGACCGGCAGGAACTTCCTCCTCAGCTCGCGGGAAGGGATGAGCCGGGCCAGGAACATCCAGAGCGAGAAGATCGTTTTCACGATCCTTCCCTTTGCTTCCAATTCCCGCATGATGCCCTCGTAAAAGAGCTTGAAGAGCAGGGGGACCCCGCACAGGATGGTGACGCCGGCCCGCTTAAGGTTGTCCAGGATAACGGTCGACTTGATGGTCTTGATGTAAGTGATGGTGGACCCGCAGTAATAGGGTCCCAGGAAGCCGATCACGCCTTCAAAGAGGTGGTGCATGGGCAGGATGGAGATAAAGACATCGCCGGGGCCCACGCGGTAGACCTGGTACGCCAGCAGGATGGTGGAAACAAAGTTCTTGTTGCTGATCATAATACCCTTGGGCCGGCCGGTAGTGCCCGAAGTATAGATGATCGCCACCAGGTCATCATCATCGATCTCGACCTCAGGAGGGGATCCCGCCGGCTTCAGGCCCAGGACATCCTCCATCTTGATCTCGATCTTTACCAGCCCCTCGCCTGACTGCTCCCGGGAACGGTCGGACCTGAAAATAGCGCTGGCCTGGCAGTCCTCCAGCAGGGGAAGGAGGTCGTTTCGCTGCAGCAGGATGTCCAGCGGCACCGCGATGGCCCCGATGGCCAGGATACCCAGATAGGCCATGCCCCATTCCGGCCGGTTCTCCGATTGAATAGCGATGCGGTCGCCTTTTTTCAGTCCCAGGGAAAGCAGGTGGGCGGCCACCGCGTCCACCCTTTCCCTGACCTCTTTATAGGTCCACTTCCGGTAGGTCTTACCCTCATCCAGCTGGAAAGCGACGCAGTCGCCGTAGAGCCTGGCGCTGCGGACGGTCACGTCCTTGAGATGGAACACGGCTAGACCAGCCCCATTTCTTTTTTGACATGGAATTTCTTGATCTTGCGTGTGGTGGTCTTGGGGAAATCCTCTTCGCGGATGACCACGTTGGAGATGCGTTTGAAATCAGCCAGTTCCTCGTTCACGGTCATGATCCGGCTGACGAGGGAGAGCTCGACCTCTTTGCGGTCCTTGATCTTCATGGTCTTTTCATAATATTCATAATCCGGCTGGACCACCGCCCAGACCTCCTCGCTGCCCGCCCGCACGCCGTCTTTGACGCGCGACCCCACCACGCAGACCGCGCTCACGCCCTTTATCTTCTTGAGCCGGAACTCGAGCTCATCGGGATAGACGTTCTTGCCGGAGCCGGTCACGATCACGTCCTTGCTCCGGCCGGTGATGTAGTAGAACCCGTCCTTGTCCAGGCGGCCGATGTCCCCGGTGTAGAACCAGCCGTCCCGGATCACCTCCGCGGTCAGGTCAGGACGCTTGTAATAACCCTTCATTATATTTGGTCCCCGGGCCAGGATCTCGCCCTCCTTGCTCACTTTCATCTCGACGCCGGGCAGGGGCCGTCCCACCGAGCCGATGCGGTTGGCTTCCATGGTATTGCTGGTCAGGATGGGTGAGGTCTCGGTCAGGCCGTAGCCCTGGATGATGCGCAGGCCGAAAAGCTCAAAGCCCCGGATGACCTCGGGGTCGATCGGCGCTCCCCCGCTCACCCAGAAATTTATTTTTCCGCCCAGCTTCTTGTGGATCATGGGAAAAAGCTTGCGGCGCGCTCCAGGGGAAGGGATGAGCTTTGCCAGCTTCATCAGGACAGCGAAGACCTTTTTGACCGCAGGGCCCTTGGCCTCGACCTCGCGCAGGATCCCGTCGTAGAAGAGCTGGTAGAGGAGGGGGACCCCGCACATCAGGGTGACGCCGGTTTCCTGCATGTTGGCGATGAGGGCGTGGGACTTGAGCTGGTCGGCATAGGTTATGGTCGCTCCAACGTAGAGGGGTGCCAGCATTCCCACCGTGCATTCAAAGGTGTGGTGCAGGGGAAGGACCGAAAGGAAATTGTCGCCCACGCCCACGCGGTGCACGCTTGCGATCGCAGCCACGTTGGACATTATGTTGCTGTGGGTGAGCATCACGCCCTTGGATCTGCCGGTGGTGCCGGAGGTGTAGATGATGGCGGCCAGGTCTTCATCGTTGGCTTCGAATTTGGAGAAAACTTCATCGGAGGCCGGGGGCGTGAGAAAATCAACATCCTCGATATTGATCTCGATCTTGGCCAGGCCGGGGCCGGCCTGCTCGCGCGCCCGCTCGGATAGGATTACGGCTTTGGCCTCGCAGTCCATGAGCAGGGGCTCGATCTCCTTGCGGTGGAGCATGATGTCAATGGGCACCGCCACCGCGGAAAGCGAGGTTATGGCTAGGTAGGTGATGCTCCATTCCGGCCGGTTCTCCGACAGTATTGCCACCCGGTCGCCCTTCTTGATCCCCGCGGAAACGAGCTGGGCGGCAAGCGCCTTTACCGCGTCCCTGGCCTGGGCGTAGGTCAGCCGGCGGTAGCCGCTGTTGCTCCTCATCTGGAAGGCGATATGGGGAGCGTATTTCTGGATATGGTCCTTGACCAAGGCTTTGATATGCATAATACCTCTTTTGCCTGCTATTATATTGCAACTATGCCTTCCTTGCAACCGCCAATGATATTGGGTAAAATGATGGAGCGCGGGCAGTTAGTTCAGCTGGTTAGAACGCCTCGCTTACACCGAGGAGGTCGCTGGTTCGAGTCCAGCACTGCCCATTTTTATGAAAGAGGTGAAAGGAATGGCGGAAACAAAGCCGGCAAGAAGCGTGGATGAGCTCCTCAGCCAGATCGAT
>WOR8_10009833_pt1 | contig 10084 bp, 11 predicted proteins | sample DeeMarSeWOR38_10_FD_19890 | JGI IMG/M metagenome (IMG submission 19890)
TCGGTCGCGTTGACGTAGAAACCGGCTCCCAGGCCGAAGTCGTACTCGCCATCGGGATCGTCAGGGACGCCTTCGCCGCGCGGGCTCGTATCCGGCGACACGAGCATCAGGCCGAGGTCGGCGGCGACGCGCTGCGCGCCGCTCTTCACCATGAAGTTTTCCTCCGTGCAGGTCAGCCCGGAGAGGAATGTCACGACCGGCACCCTGCCCGCGGCCGCCTGTGGCGGCACGAACACGGAAAACCGCATATCGCAGTGATTGGCTTCGGACGCGTGCTTATAGAAGCCGATGCGGCCGCCGAAGCAATTCGTCTCGCTTAGCGTCTCGATGGTCATGGAGACGCATTATTGGTTCAGAGCTTCTGGAATACCAGCGTCGCGTTGGTGCCGCCGAAGCCGAAGCTGTTCGACATCGCCGTACGAATACCCGCATCGTGGATCGTTTCGGTGACGGGCGGCATGTCGGCCAGCGCCGGGTCGAGATCGAATACGTTGATCGAAGGCGCGATGAAGTCGTGCTGCAGCATCAAGAGGCAGTGGATGGCTTCCTGGGCGCTGGTCGCGCCGAGGGAGTGGCCGCACATCGATTTCGAGGAACCGTACTTCGGCATCTTCTCACCGAAGAGTTTCTTTATGTTCTGCACCTCGACGATGTCGCCGGCCGGCGTGCTGGTGCCATGTGTGTTTACGTAGTCGATGTCACCATCGACCGTCGCCCTGGCAATCTCCATGCAACGATAGGCGCCCTCGCCCGACGGCGCGACCATGTCGTGGCCATCCGAGGTCGCACCGTAGCCGACGATTTCGGCGTAGATCTTTGCCCCTCGCGCCTTCGCGTGCTCGAGCTCCTCGATGACGAGCATGCCGGACCCCGAGGCGCTGACGAATCCATCGCGATTCGCGTCGTACGGCCGCGACGCCGTCGCGGGCTCGTCGTTGTATTTCGTGGATAACGCGCCCATCGCGTCGAACATGCTCGAGAGGTTCCAGTGCTCTTCCTCGCCACCGCCGGCAAACACGACGTCCTGCTTGCCGAGCTGGATTTGCTCGACGGCAGAACCGATGCAGTGCGCGCTGGTCGCGCACGCGGAGGTAATCGAGTAGTTGACGCCTTTTATCTTGAAGGGCGTCGCCAGGCAGGCGGATACGGAACTCGACATCGTTCGCGGCACCATGTACGGCCCGATGCGTTTTACGCCGCGGCTCCTGAGTGTGTCGGCGCTCGTGATGATATTCTCGCTCGACGCTCCGCCCGATGACGCAATGAGGCCGGTACGGGAATTGGAAACGTCACTCTCCTCGAGACCTGCGTCCTCGATAGCCCATTTCATGGCGATGTACGCGTAAGCAGCCGCATCGCCCATGAAGCGCAGCACCTTGCGATCGATATGCTCCTTGATATCGATATTGACGCTGCCGGAGACCAGGCTGCGCAGGCCCATTTCCTCGAAGTTCTCGTTATACACGATGCCGGAACGACCGTTCTTCAGGGAATCGGTGATCTCATCCGCAGAATTACCAAGACACGACACCGCACCGATGCCGGTGACAACGACTCGCCTCATGAGCAGTCACTGGAACAGGCCGACGCGCAGATCTTCTGCCGTATAAATCTCGCGGCCGTCCACGGAAAGGCTACCATCCGCGATCGCCATCGTCAGCTTTCGCGAAATGACCCGCTTGATATCGAGCTGGTAGGTCACGAGTTTCGCCTTCTGCAGAACCTGCCCGGTGAACTTGACCTTGCCGACGCCGAGCGCGCGGCCGCGGCCCGGATGGCCGGCCCAGACCAGGTGGAAGCCTACCAGCTGCCACAGGGCGTCGAGCCCGAGGCAGCCCGGCATCACCGGGTCGCCCTCGAAGTGGCAGTCGAAAAACCAGAGGTCGGGACGGATGTCGAGTTCCGCCTGCAACTCGCCTTTGTCGTAGGCGCCCCCCTCCGCCGAAATGTGCGTGATGCGGTCGAGCATCAGCATCGGCGGCAACGGCAGTCGGCCGTTCTCGGGTCCGAAGAGTTCTCCGTGACCGCTCTTTATCAGGTCCTCGTAGTCGTAGGAACTCTTTCGATCCGGTATCGACGATGAAATGTCTGTCATAGGTCTCGCCATATGCCCTCCGGCGCTGTTCAATGGGCCCACGCCGATTAGCCCTCGATTTTACGATTTCGCGCGGCGCGAAACTTTGGAATTCGCGCCAAATTCTCTCAGGTCTTGTCGTAGTCGAGCAGGATGGAATCGCTCACGGGCCGGGACTGGCAGGCCAGCACGTAGCCCGCTTCCACTTCCCAGGGCTCCAGGCCGTAGTTGGTCTCCATCGTCACCTCGCCCTCGCGCAGGTGGCAGCGGCAGGTCGCACAGACGCCGCCCTTGCAGGAATACGGCAGGTCGATGCCGGCGCCGGCAGCCGCATCGACGATATTGTCGTCACCGCGACGCATCTCGAACGACTTCTTGTGGCCGTCCATGATGACGGTCACGGCCGCGTGATCCGCCGCCTTTGCCGACGGGGCCGACTGCGCTTTCGCGACCTCGCGTGGCACGCCGAAACGCTCGCTGTGCACGTGGCCGGCCTCCATGCCCAGTTCGATCAGCGTCTCCGTAACGCTCTGGATCATCGTGTCGGGTCCGCAGACGAATGCTTCAGCAGGCTCCAGCCCTTTACAGAAGTGTTCATACAGTTCCCGCACCTTTGCGGCATCGAGCCTGCCGGCAGCGATCGGGAATTCCTGGTCTTCCTGGCTGAATACGAAATGCAGCTGCAGCCGCGCGGGATAACGGTTCTTGAGCGCATACAGGTCCTCGATGAACATCGTCGTGGCCTGCTTGCGGTTACCGTAAAACAGCACGAAGCGGCTGTTCGGCTCGGTCTCGAGTATATTCGGAAAAGGCACCGCCAGGCTGTACGCGAATGCCGATCTCGAGCGGGCGTTCGTCCATCCCGGAGCAGATACTGTAGGTCCTGCGCAACTTCCTGCCGTCCACGGTGATCTCGAACGGCAGGTGCTGCCCCGCCAGGAATTCGTATTCGCTCTCGAATTCGGCGGGCACGGCCAGCGCGATGCGCACCGAGTCGCTGGTCTCGGCTTCTATGCGTTCAATCTTGAGAGGATGAAATTGCTTCATATCAATCCCGCATTTTGGGACAGTGACTTTAGGTAATTCGGGGACAGTTAACTTAATTCTTTTAGATCGTGCGAATCGGTTCGCGCTTCTACGAAGAATTAAGTTAACTGTCCCCGAATTACCCCACTGTCCCCTTAATTGCTATGAGTAATTAAGGTCACTGTCCCCTTAATTGCCTTGATTAGATGCATTTGAAGTACTCGAAAGGTTCCAGGCACTCGCTGCAGCGATACGACGCCTTGCAGGCTGTCGAGCCGAATTCGCTGACGAGCTCCGTCGCCGTCGCGCCGCAACGCGGGCAGGCCACCTGGCGCTCGCCGCTGAACAGCGCACGCTTGCCGGCGCCTCTCTCCGGCGGCGCGATGCCGTACTTGCGCAGCTTGTCGCGACCCTCGTCCGAGATCCAGTCGGTCGTCCAGGGTGGCGACAGTACGCGCCGGATCTCGACATCTTCGACGCCATGATCGTGCAGCGCGTCCAGCACGCTCTTCTCGATGACCTCGGTGGCCGGGCATCCCGAGTAGGTCGGCGACAGCGCGACGATTACGCGTTCGCCGATTTCCACCTCGCGGACGATGCCGAGATCGGTGATCGACAACACCGGGATCTCCGGGTCGGGAACCTGGCCGAGCCATCTCAGGATCTCGTCCCGGCTGTACGCAGCCGTTACCAACTCGCACCCGGGTGCGAACGCTGCAGGTACTGCATCTCGGCAATCATGTAACCGAGGTGCTCGCTGTGGCGCCCCGCCTTGCCACCGGACGCCATCCAGACATCGTCCGGTTTCTCCAGCGTGGCGTTGATGAGTATTGCGTCGATGTCCGCGAGCCAGCGTTCGCGGAGCTCCCCGAGGTTCGGCCCGCCATAGGCTTTCTCGACAATCGTGTCGACCTCGTCGGCGTCAAACATCTCACCGGTGAACCGCCAGAGCTCGGTCACCGATGCCTGCACGCGGCGATGACTTTCTTCGGTGCCGTCGCCGAGCCTGACAAGCCACTGCGTGTTGTGACGCAGGTGATAGCGGATCTCCTTCTCGGCGCGTGCGGCAATTTCCGCTACGCGCGCGTCTTCGCAGCGCGACAGCGCCTCGAGCTGGGCCAGGTAGAACACCTCGAACAACACGAGCCTGGCGACGGAATCGCCGAAGTGGCCGTTGGGCTGCTCGAGCAACAGCAGGTTGCGGAATTCGTTCTCATCCCGCAGGAACGCGAAGTCGTCCTCGCCACGGCCCTTGCCCTCGAGTTCGCCTGCGTAGGTGTAGAACATCCGTGCCTGCCCGATGTAGTCGAGTGCGAAGTTTGCGTTCGCAAGCTCTTCCTCGAGTTCCGGGTACGCGGCAACGAGCTCGATCATGCGCTGGCCCAGCACCAGCGCGTTGTCGCCGAGGCGCGTAACGCAGGCAAGCAGCGCGCTTTCCTTGTTCACAGGTTTTCGACCCCGTCGGGCATGTCGTAAAACGTCGGGTGCCGGTAGATCTTGTCTTCCGCGGGCTCGAAAAACGCCGCGGTCTCCGCCGGATCCGAAGCGACGATCTGGCTGGACTTCACGACCCAGATGCTCACACCCTCGCTGCGGCGAGTGTAGGTGTCGCGTGCGGCGTCCAGCGCCATCTGGTCGTCTGCGGCGTGGATGCTGCCGGCATGCCGATGGCTGAGCCCGGACTTGCTGCGGATGAATACTTCATACAGTGGCCATTCTTTCTCTGACATTGCGTATCCCCTATGCGGCGTCTTTTGCCGCATGCTTTTCCGCGTAGGCCCGCGCGGCTTCGCGTACCCACGCGCCGTCGTCGTGTGCCTTGCGGCGCTTCGCCATGCGTTGCCTGTTGCACGGGCCATTGCCCGCAAGCACGTCGACAAACTCCTGCCAGTCGATCTCGCCGTGCCGGTAGTGGCCGGTGCTCTCATCGAATTCGAGATCGTCGTCTGGCACTTTCAGGCCGAGGAATTCAGCCTGCGGCACCGTGACGTCGATGAACTTCTGCCGCAGCTCGTCGTTCGAGAAGCGCTTGATCTTCCACGCCATGGACTGCGCGGAATGTTTCGAGTCCTTGTCGCCGGGACCGAACATCATGAGTGACGGCCACCACCATCGATTCAGCGCGTCCTGCGCCATCGCTTTCTGCTCGTCCGTGCCGTTGCAGAGCGTCACCAGGATGTCGAAGCCCTGGCGCTGGTGAAAACTCTCCTCCTTGCAGATACGGATCATCGCCCGCGAATAGGGCCCGTAGGAGCAGCGGCACAGCGGGATCTGGTTCATGATCGCGGCACCGTCGACCAGCCAGCCGATCGCGCCGATATCGGCCCAGGTCGTTGCCGGGTAGTTGAAGATGCTCGAATACTTCGCCTTGCCGTTCAGAAGATCCGCCACCATCTGATTGCGGGATACGCCGAGCGTTTCCGCCGCGCTGTACAGGTAGAGCCCGTGGCCGGCCTCGTCCTGGATCTTCGCGAGCAGGATCGCCTTGCGCTTCAGTGTCGGCGCCCGCGTCAGCCAGTTGCCCTCGGGTGCGGCGGTAGGCCTCGGGCATCCAGTCTTTCGCCTCGATTTTCTCTTCCGCATCGATGCGAGCCTGGAACGCCTCCAGCTGCTCGGGCGTCTCGGTGCCCTGGCGGGCTCCGGCCGCCTTGTCTTTCTGGTCAAGACCTTGTGTGTACACGAATTCTCCTGGGGTGCCTGTAGGAGCGGGCCTGGGCCCGCGACCGGGTCGCGCTTCGAGAAGCGCCCCTGCAGCGGGTTCCGGATTGGGTCGCTAATCTGTCACGCTTTTTGACAATTTTCAATGCTGTTTGTATCAGTTTCCCTGGTCACGGCTTGAGCAGGCGTTCGCCGCGGCGCGCCGAGCGGCCGCGGAACATGGCGACGACCTCATCGCGCTGGTTGCGGACTTCGACGGTGTAAAAGCCGCTCTTGCTGCCGCGGTAGTCTTCGCGAGCGAACGCACGAAGCTCGTCCCCGAGAATCGCCGGTCGCATGAAGTCAATACTAGCAGCCGCCGCAAAGGTCCGGTCGTCGTAGCCGTTGCATGCAAAGGCAAACGCCGTATCGGCGAGCGTGAACAGCAGGCCGCCGTGACACACGCCGAAACCGTTGACCATGTTGTCGCGAACGGTCATCTGTGCGACAGCCTCACCCGCTTCCCGCACGTCTACCTCTATGCCCAGCGCTTTCGACGCTGCATCCTGCGCGTACATCGCGTCGGCGCATCGCTTTGCTACTTCGCTGCTGTCCATCTCAGGCGCTCTTCCTCTTGTTAGCGGGCGCATCGGGCAGCCCCCCGAAACGCTGCAGGTAATCTCCCGCCGGTGGCGGTAACGGGCCGTCCGCAGTCTCCATGACATCACTCAGATAGTCGTCGGCGGCCTGGTGGAGACCCCTGTAGAGATTGCGGCAGAGCTGGTATGCCGCCGTGCCGTGCCAATCGGCCGGCAGCAGCTGCTGCGGCAGCTGCGGGTCGCGCAGGAGGACCTTCCGATACTCCTGCACCAGGAGCGTACGTGTCACGAACGCCGTACGCGGATTGACGTCGCGCGTCTTCTTCAACGCCGCATAAAGCGGCCGGAACATCCTGACAAATTGCTCGTAACGCGCGTCGATATCGTCGAGATTCCAGGCCGACCGGGCCAGTGTCCGCATCGATACATCGCTCCTGATGGTTCGAGCCGACATGATGACGACATCGCTTGCCGCCCCGATCCGCCGCAACGTCATGTCGAGGTCCGATTCGTCGGGCGCAGGATGAGCGAGCACGTTAGCAGAGAGCGGCCCGAAACCCAGCCAGCCGCACTCGCGGCGCAGTGCCTCTTTCACGGGGGCTTCGAGGTTCGACAGGAGTAGCAGGCACCATTCGCCGTCCCAGTCCGTTACCGGCTCGCCATAGATACGGTGCGTCGCGGCGCGAAATTTCTCGCGCCCCTCCTCGGTGAGACTGTAGAAAGACCGCCGGCCGACCTGCGACGACTGCAGCCAGCCGTCCTTCACGAGCCGGAATACCGAAGTGCGCACGAGCCTCTCGCTGATGCCGAAGTCGGCCATCGCCGCGATCAGGCTGCCCAGCCAGACGGTGCCGCCGCGCGGTGCGATCGAGTCGCCGAACACGGTCGTGATCAGCGAACCCGCGCGCAGTGTCGGCCTGGCGCGAAACTCCTCTACGATCAGGTTGCAGGCTGTTTCCAGGGTCATCTCGTGCTGCGCTTGCTTTCGGATCGGCCGACCGTACAATCTGATACGGAATAATTCAATTCCCCCCTTGTTCTGTATCTCACTGCGCCCGCACCTGCGGCCGCCCAGGAGTCGTAATGATGAAGCTCGGTAACCTCGCAGAGGATCGCTGGATCGAAGGCCATGGCGATGGGAAGGCGTTGAGCAGCGCCGTTACGGGCGAACCGGTCGCAAACATCACGAGCGAAGGGCTGGACTTTCGCGGCATGCTGGAGCACGCGCGCAGGGTCGGCGGCAGCAATCTCAGGAAGATGACGTTCCACGAGCGTGGCGACATGCTGAAGTCGCTTGCGCAATACCTGATGGAGCGAAAGAAGGAGTTCTACGCACTATCGACGCAGACCGGCGCGACGCGCGCGGACAGCTGGATCGACATCGACGGCGGCATTTCCACGCTGTTCGTGTTCTCCAGCAAGGCACGGCGTGAAATGCCGAACGATCACGTCTACCTGGACGGACCACCCGAGCAGCTCTCGCGCAACGGCACCTTCGTCGGGCAGCACGTGTATACGCCCAAGCTCGGTGCAGCGGTGCACATCAACGCCTTCAACTTCCCGGTATGGGGGATGCTCGAAAAACTGGCGCCGACGCTGGCGGCAGGAGTACCCGCCATCGTAAAACCGGCATCCAGCACGGCCTACCTGACCGAACTCGTGGTCCGGCACATCATCGAATCCGGGATCCTGCCCCCGGGAAGCCTGCAGCTGATCTGCGGCGGTGTCGGCGACCTCTTCGACCACCTCAACTGCCAGGACACGATTGCTTTCACCGGCTCCAAGACCACGGCCGAGAAGCTGCAGCAGCATCCCCGGGTTGTCAGCGAGTCTGTCGCGTTCACGGCCGAGACGGATTCGCTCAACGCGTCGATCCTCGGCCCGGACGCGGTGCCGGGCACGCCCGAATTCGACCTGTATATAAAGGAGGTCGTTCGGGAAATGACGAGCAAAGCCGGGCAGAAATGCACGGCGATACGCCGCATCATCGCTCCCGCCTCGATCGCCGCGGAACTCGTGGACGCGCTGTCGACGGCGCTCGGACAGGTGAGCATCGGCAACCCGGCCAACAAGGACATCGGCATGGGCGCGCTTGCGAGCCTCGGGCAACGCGACGAAGTCCGCGCGCGGATCGGCGACCTCGCGACAGAAGCCGACATCGTCTACGGCGGTCGTGACGACTTCGAGGTCGTGGACGCAGACGCCGCCAAAGGTGCTTTCTTCATGCCGACGCTCCTGCATTGCCAGAAGCCCATGGGCTCGACAGCCGTGCATTCGGTGGAGGCCTTCGGCCCGGTCAGCACGGTGCTGCCCTACGACTCGCTGGACGAGGCGATAGAGCTGGCGAGAATGGGTGAAGGCAGCCTGGCGGGCTCGATTATCACTAACGACAATGCCGTGGCGAGGGAACTCGTGCTCGGAACCGCGGCGTATCACGGCCGCATGCTCGTGCTCAACCGGCACTGCTCGGACGAGTCGACCGGGCACGGGTCGCCTTTGCCGCACCTGGTCCATGGCGGACCCGGGCGCGCCGGCGGCGGTGAGGAAATGGGCGGTGTCCGCGGCATCAAGCACTACATGCAGCGAACGGCTGTCCAGGGCTCTCCGGAGACCCTGTCGGTCATCGGGCATCGCTGGCTGCGGGGCGCCGACGAGAAAGATCCCGGCCCGCATCCGTTCCGCAAGACCTTCGAGCAGCTGGAGCTCGGAGACACATTCAGGAGCGATCTTCGCAAGGTCTCACTGGACGACATCAATCACTTCGCCGAATTCACGGGCGACACCTTCTACGCACACATGGACGAGGAAGCCGCGGCGAAGAATCCGTTCTTCGAAGGTCGCGTCGCGCACGGCTACCTCATCGTCTCGTTCGCGGCCGGCCTGTTCGTTGATCCGGACTTCGGGCCGGTGCTGGCGAATTACGGTATCGATGACCTGCGCTTCATTACTCCGCTCAACCATGGCGACTCGATGCGGGTCCGCCTGACCTGCAAGCAGAAGACCTTGCGCGGCGATAGTGGCTACGGCGAAGTACGCTGGGATACTGAGGTCACGAACCAGGACGACGAGATCGTCGCCCAGTACGACGTGCTGACGATGGTGGCGACCGACGCTCACTGGGCGTCGGTGCAGTAGAGCGGAGCTTCATGCACCGGCGACGTTGACGGCTTCCTTTGCCTCGACTCGCTGCAGCAGCTCGGAGTACCGCGGGCTGCTGCGCAATGCGACGAGGTCTTCGTCGTTGCGCATCCAGTCGGAACTCACGGTGCCATGCTCGATCGCTTGCTCGAGGTAGTCGAGCGACTCCTTGACCTCCCCCAGGGTCGCGAAGTTGCAGGCAACGTTATACAGGACGATAGGATCGTCCGGGTCGAGTTCGAGCGCGCGACGCAGCCAGTTCTTGGCACGCTCGGTCTGGCCGAGAACGACCAGGGAACCGGCACCCAGGTGCAAACCACGGGCATCGTCCGGATGCCACTCGAGATGCTTCTCCAGTACCTCGACCGCCTCCCTCGCCTCTTCGATGGCAAGCGCCTCATGCCCGGTGCCCCTCAGGATCTGGACCCTGAGGCAGCGCGACTGGAAATCCGTTGGGTCGGTATCCGCTGCCTTTCGGAACAGCCTCGCCGCCATATCGAGGTCGCCCTGGTGGAAGCGCGTGCGCGCATAGTAGTAGTAAGCCTCGAACAACCGCGGATTGAGTTCGAGGGCTTTCCCGAACTCAGACTCGGCTTTCCTGAATTCGCGA
>WOR8_10007976_pt1 | contig 10083 bp, 8 predicted proteins | sample DeeMarSeWOR38_10_FD_19890 | JGI IMG/M metagenome (IMG submission 19890)
GCTTCGCTTCGCTCAGCCGCAACCAAAAAGTTAGACACAGATTTACACCGATTAACACTGTTTAAAAAGTTCTCCTTATAAGAAATTAAACATACGTCATTGTTGAAAAAGAACTTATAAAAGCGGTTCATAAAAAACACGCAGAAAAAACAAAGAGATGAAGGATTGTAGCACGAAGCGCATAGGCTGCGTAGAAACGCACTCCCTGAGGGGGATGGCCAAACTTACATTCAAATTATATATATTTATTTTGCTCTCCTGTAAAAATTCCAGTGGGCACCAAACCATTAAATACACTCTTGCAGATTTATTCTTAAAGAATCTTTATAACCACAGCGTGGATATCATCATGGCCGGTTTTCTAAATCCTGAATCCAATTGAGGCAACGATTCGCCAGATAGGATTTGGATTTCGGAATGATTTAGTATGAAGGGATTACATCCTGTGGAGCTATTGCGTGGCTTTTTATGTCATCGGCTACCTCGAGATATATATGGAATTGTCTGGGGACCTTCAGGGAGAACACAAACCGAAGCATCTCTCCCTCCGTATTTACGCAGAAGCTTTTCGAGGGTGTCTTCAATCCTCGAGCACGGTTTCAGAAAAGCGCGTTTAATTTGCTCATCGCCGAGATTACGGCTGTGGAAATATACATCCGTCTTCTGACAGATCATGCCGTGGATTTGTGCCTGCCACATATCCTGCCTTATGAAGTTCTTCTCATGGATTTTTCTAAGGAGAGTATCATGGTTCTCTGCTTCAAATAACAACTTGCCATACTCTCCATGGTCCGGGATACCATCCCGACATTCGGCCGCGACTATAATGCTACCGTCGGTGGTGACGATCCGGGCAGCAACACTCATACCTTTGACAGCCTGGTATAGATTCATATCCAGTGGATATCCTGAATTGCCGGTTATGACGATGTCGTATAGTTTGTCCACGGCGACCATTACATTCTTCCTTACATATTTACAACCTTGCTCATATGCTTTGTGAAAATCACCGGCAAAGACAGCCGTAATCTTCTTGTCTCTGTTCAACGCTAGGTTCAGTAGAAAACTCGGCGGGACAAGTGTTGCAGCCTGTTGTATCTCCTCCCATATCGGATTGCCATAAGTCACGCCCCATGTTGCATTCGGATGGTCTATGTTGCTGACGCTATGGTTTGCAAGTATGGTTTCCAATAAAGCCAGCCCGGGCATAACGGCTTTGCCGCCGCCGGAAAAACCGGCAAAGAAATGTGGCTCAATAAAACCGGTCAGAATTCGAATGTCGCAGTCCAGGTACGCTTTGTGAAGCCATATTTCATTGCCGCTCTTTGTAGTACCGGCAAGTTTGTGTGAAGTACGATCTCCAGCATCATTCTGGATAATCTTAAATCTGCTCAAGACTTCTTCTCCCAGCATCTCTGTAAGCTCGGCATTTGTATTCGGTCTGTGAGTACCGGTGGCATTGAACAGCAGTATTTGCTCATCCGGGATATCGCCTAGCTCCCGCAGCAGAATCGGCAAAATGATTTTGTAAGGTATCGGGCGAGTGATGTCATTGATGATGATGCCGACAGTGTCCGCTTGCTTAATCATCTCCCGCAGAGGCTTTGAGTCTATAGGATTAAGCAACGCATCTTCTATTGCTGCAGCCTGATCCTGCAGGCTTTCGATGTACCTGGGCTCCAGGACATCGACATTCAAATCGCCCGACAGGTTGATTTCCAGACCTTCCTCGCCATAGGCTAACCTTATTTTCACAAACGCATACTCCTATTTCACGTTCTTAATCAAAGAAAGATTTCCATCTCGTGCCGCCTCAAGTATCGGTCCCATATAATCATCTATCATTTCGGAATTAAGCGGCACAGGCATATTCTGGAGTTTCATTTTAAGCTGGGGATTCTTCGCGGCGGTTAGTGCTCTATCAATATGTTGTTGACCGAATCCATTAACATCGCTCAGACGGGTGGGAAAACCGATACGACGGGCCAGTTCGAACATGGCTTCAGCTACTGCGATTCCAAGGTCTCTTCCCTTCAGCCTCTCAAAATCTGCGCTCGTCAGAGCAGCCTCTTGATAGATTTTGCCGACAACGTGCAACTGCTGCTCAATGGCCGGAGCGAAAAAGACCGTGTAATATGGATTCATAACAGCACAGGCTCTGCCGTGAGGCAGGATGTCAACTAAGGAAAAGCTGGTCAGGTGTCCGCCGTTTGTTCCGCCGAGCATAATAGAATATCCGCCCAGGTCCGTGGCCAGGCAGAGTGCTTCCCTTGCTTCTTCGTCCATCGGATTGTCGATTGCCCGCGGAAGATAATTAACTGCAAGGCGGATACAGACCTTGGCGATTTCTTCAAGTTTGTCGTAGTTTGGTTTGTCGACAGCTCCGTAAAGAACTTCCAGCGAGTGCGAGATACCATCAAGCGCTCCATCAGCGGTCAGATCCGGCGGTGTACTGTACGTTACTTCGTAATCGAACACCGGATAGGCGGGAACTATCGAATTATCTACGATAAGTTTCTTCTGGCCTGTCGAGATTTCTGTGATGTTCGAGTACTTTGTCAGATGAGCAGCCGAACCGGCAACTGTCTGGATGGCCATGTGTGGAGTCAGGGATTTGCCGCTCTTCTGCAATGCTTCGCTCACAAGTCCTGTTCCAAAATAAGTATCGATATCACCATCGAGAGTATGAAGAACTTCAGCGGCTTTAGCAGCGTCAATTGTGCTGCCACCTCCGAAGCTGATTATTATATCGGCATCAGTTTCTCTCAGATTCTCTGCGATTCGAAACAAGTCTTCCCGTGGGCAATTAGGTCTGGCGCCTTTAATTTCAGCCACGAAATCAATTCCTGATTCGGCCAGTGAATTGCGTATTATCTCCACATAATCATCGCTGCCGGTAAATGTCCCGCGAATCAGTGCTGCACTCTTTCCAGATGCAGCAATTCTTTTGCCCACTTCTGGCAGGACCTCCGTACCGTATAAATATGAATCTCTTTTGAACTCATGCAATAATTTTTGTGCTTTTTTAAAGTCTGTCATGCTTTAGTTCTCCTTTATCTGCATCACCAGCCATATCATACAAAAAGCAAGCCGGTTTCTCAAAACTTCTCTATGTTCGAATGAAAACATTATTTATTTGAGTTTTATTAGCTACGCAGATAAAATTAATTCCGGCACGAGAAGCGCAGCCGGAATGTCCAGGTTGTGTTGAATGTAAAAGGATTAGCCGAACAAGGGAGGATTTAATTATGGATTTGAACGGCAAGATAGTTTTGGTGGCCGGCGGAGCAGGGGGCATCGGTTTAGGTATCGCAAAGGCCCTGGCGACTGAAGGTTGCAAGGTCGCACTGGCAGATACCAATAAAGAAGCTCTGGCGGATGCTATCAAGGAAACAAAAGGTGAATTTCCATGTATCGGTCGTGCATGTGACATAACCGACCGTGAGCAAGTCTCGAAACTGTTTGAATGGCTCAGCAGTGAACTCGGAGCTGTCGATATCCTCGTTAACAGCGCAGGAATCAATGTCGGCAATCGGATGATGTCAAACATAAGTCCGGAGGATTTCGACCGGGTTATGGAGATTAACACAACAGGGACGTTCAATTGTATTCATGCCGCTCTTGGCGTGATGCGACAGAAAGGTTCGGGCCTGATAGTCAATATTGTGTCTCTTGCTGGTAAACGCGTTATGCTTTTAGCTGGTATGCCGTATTGTGTGTCGAAGTTTGCCACAGGCGCACTCGGTACCTTTATAAACCTGGAAGAAAGTGCAAATGGAATAAAGGTAACCAACATCTATCCCGGGGAGACAAACACACCCATTATCGACAAGCGTCCCTCGCCGCCTCCACCCGAAAAACGCGCGAAGATGCTCCAGCCCGAGGACATTGCCGCCTGTGTGGTGACAATTGCCAAGCTGCCGCCCCGTGCAGTCGTGCCGGAACTGATAATAACGCCACCACATATGATGGTCGGCTGAGATCTCCCAAAAATATATTTTTTTTTGGGGGGACTGTCAGATATGATAAGTTATGTAAATCTAAGTGTTCTTTGAGAATTGTCTGAACGACATAGCGTTAATAAGAGTAGAACCTATGAACAGACTAACTCGCAGAGATTTTATTTGGGACCTGACGGCTGCTGCCGCCGGTGTCGGCTTCGGCTCAATGCTGCATACCAAAGCCCATTCAAAGATTTTAGGGGCAAACGATGACATTCGCATTGCCATAGTAGGTCTTCGCAAAAAGGGCAAGGAACACATCGAAATATTCGGCAAAATACCGGGCGTTCGCATAGTGTCGTTATGTGATGTTGATACTGAATTTATCGATTTCGAGGTCAAGAATTTTAAGGATCGAAATCAGAAAGTTACCACGTACAGGGACTACCGCAAGTTACTCGATGATAAAGAAATCGACGCTGTTATCATTGTTACTCCCGACCACTGGCACGCGTTGATGATGGTTTGGGCCTGTCAGGCGGGCAAGGATGTGTATGTGGAAAAGCCCGCCTCGCATAACATCTGGGAAGGTCGTAAGATGGTCGAAGCAGCCGATAAGTACAAAAGGATTGTTCAAGTCGGTTCACAGGATCGCTCAGATGTAGGATTGCGAGCAGCCGTGGAATATATACAACAAGGTAATCTTGGCTCAACAAAACTCGTCAGGGCAATCAGCTACTATCTCCGTGAGAGCATCGGCAAAGTGAATGGACCTCAGCCAATTCTAGCAACTGTAGACTATAATCTCTTCCAGGGGCCGGCCCCGCTCGTGCCGTTGATGCGTAAAAACCTGCACTATGACTGGCACTGGTTTTGGGACACCGGCACGGGAGAGGTCGGCAATCTCGGCGGTCACAATATAGATGAGAGCCGATGGGCAGTCGGCCAGCAACAGATTGCATCCGGAGCAATAAGCATTGGCGGGCGGCTCAGTTTTGACGATGACGGACAAACGGCCAACACGCAAATTACTTTCTTTGACTGTAAGCCGGTACCGATGATATACGAGGTCCGCGGCCTGCGACGCAGAAGAGGCCTTCGTGCCAGTGACCACTACAGGGGCACGAACTTTGGAATGGTGGTCGAGTGTGAGGGGGGATATTTTAGAGGCGGCAGAGGGGGCGGCTGGTCTTATGATAATAACCACAAAAGGATTAAGCAGTTCCCCGGCGACGGAGGCGATGAACATCAGAGCAACTTTATCAAAGCGATGCGCAGCCGAAAAGTCAGTGATCTGCGGGCTAATATGCTTGAAGGCCATATTACCGCCTCAATGTGCCACATGGCAAACATATCCTATCGGCTCGGGCGTAAAGAACCTGTAGAGAAGATTAAAGAAATAATTGCAGGAAATGATATTCTGAACGAATCTTTCGAGAGTTGTCTTGTTCATTTAAAAGCCAACAAGGTGGATCTTGGTAGAGAGCCACTGACCATAGGAGCTTATCTGACTTTCGACCAGAATAGTGAAAAATTCGTCGGCGAATTCAGCGACATGGCAAATATGTATATCCGCCGGAACTACCGCGAGCCGTTTATTGTCCCTGAAAGTGTATAATGTATTTTGACTTTGGTTTTAACGCCGGTATTTAGAACAGAACGAACGGCTGTTAGTTCGGTTAAAGCTCAAGTTTAATTATTACGAATTTTACAGACTATGAATCGTAGAGAAGTACTATACTCAATTGCTGGTAGTTTTGCCGCAGCAACAATCGGGGGCTCGTGCAGAATATACGATACAGAGAAAGTAAAAAAATCCTGGCTCGGGATTGCAGATTTTTCCTTCAACAACAGGCTCAGAGCGGAACGCTCCGGTCAAATGAAAGGCAATCTTGGTGACCCGCTGAATTTCCTCGATCATTGTCATAATATCGGCGCCGGCGGAATCCAGATGAATATAGGCGTTCGAGATGAAGCCTACATTCGCAAAATTCGTCAAAAAACTGAAAAATACGAAATGTTTATTGAAGGTTCCGCTTCTCTACCCCGTGACATGTCAGGCACCGAAAAATTTGATGCCGCCATTCGGACCGCCAGGCTGGCTGGAGCTAACGTAGTCCGCATAGCCATAGGCGGCCGGCGGTACGAACAGTTCGAAAAAGTCGAACAATTCAGGGCTTTTGCAGAGCGTACCCGAAAATTGCTACAGTTGGCTGAGCCGGTTGTGGCAAAGAACCGTATAAAACTGGCAATTGAAAATCACAAAGACTGGCGTATCGACCAAATGATTGACATGCTCAAGAATATTGATAGTGAGTATGTTGGCGTGTGTGTTGATACCGGCAACAGTTTCGCTCTTCTGGAAGACCCGATGGCGGTTGTCGAAACATACGCATCTTACGCATTTTCAGTGCATCTAAAGGATATGGCCGTGGCCGAATACGAAGATGGTTTTCTGCTTGCCGATGTCCCGCTCGGACAGGGTGTGCTCGATTTGTCGAAGATGATTGAGATGTTACGAAAGGAAAATCCCGGCATCAATTTCAGCCTTGAGATGGCGACAAGAGATGCGCTGAAAGTGCCCTGCTTGACGGAGCAGTACTGGGCAACGTTTGAGAACGTACCGGGCTCTGACCTGGCCTGTGCTTTAAGATATGTACGCGAGAATGCTTCGCCGAAGCAGACTCTGCCTAAGGTCGATCATCTACCAACTGATAAGCTGGTTCAGATTGAAGAAGCTAATATTAAGCAATGCCTTGCCTTCGCTATGGAACACCTAAATTTGTGAGTGACAATATGGAGATAGTTTTGGGAGATATTTTTCTATGATTCCGATTGCTATTTTGATTATTGGTGTCGTCTTACTCATCGCAATGATTCTTGTACTACGGCTGAACGCCTTCGTCGCGCTGATTTCTTCAGCGATAGTCGTGAGTCTGCTCTCGCCAGGCGAGTTTGCTGATAAGGTGACTCGTGTGGGGCAAGCATTCGGCTCGGTCGCCGGCGGTATCGGTATTGTAATCGCCCTGGCGGCAATTATCGGCAAGTGCATGATGGACAGCGGCGCAGCCGACCGGATTGTAAGGTCTCTTCTTAAATTACTTGGCGAAAAAAGGGCGCCGACGGCACTAATGCTGAGCGGATTCGTGCTGTCGATTCCGGTATTCTTCGATACTGTTTTCTACCTGCTGATCCCCCTGGCCCGCTCACTGTGGAGAAGTACACAAAAAAACTACATGCTATACGTTACAGCTATCGTCGCCGGTGCGGGAATTGCACACACGCTTATTCCACCGACGCCGGGACCGTTGTTTATGGCAAATGAGCTTAAAGTCGATGTCGGCTTGATGATGCTCATCGGTCTGCTCATCGGCCTACCCACTTCTATAGTCAGTATGCTGGTATGCAAGATTGTTAACCGGCTAATGGACATCCCGATGCGGCCTTATGCCGGCCAGAAGGAGCCTGACCCTCTTGATGAAAGTCAATTCCCTCCATTTTGGATTTCTTTCGCCCCTATTGCGCTGCCGGTGATTCTGATTACTATGAATACCGTAACCACTGCCCTAGGGGTCGGTAAACCAATGAGCCAAATCGCCGCTGTTTTGGGAAACAAGGATATGGCGTTGTTGCTCGCGGCGGCTGTTGCTATGTTTGTATTAGTCTATTATCGCAAGATATCGCTCAGGGATTTGGCCAGAAGAGCCGAAACAGCCCTTATGAGCGGTGGAATCATAATTCTAATCACAGCTGGCGGCGGGGCATTCGGCGCTATGTTGCGAGAGGCCGGCATTCAAAGCTTAATCGAGGACGTGTTCGGCGGTCAAGGTCAAACTGCAGGATTAGTGGTGTTGCTGATAGCATTTGCCGTCGCTGTAGCTATGAAATTCGCACAGGGCTCCGGAACCGTCTCAATGATAACAACCGTCTCCATATTCGCAGCTATGGATATATCGCCAAAAACGCTCGGATGTAACCTTGTATACCTCGCAATGGCGATAGGCAGTGGTTCACTGGTCGGTGACTGGATGAACAACAGCGGTTTCTGGATATTCTCTCGGATGGGCGGTTTTACAGAAGTAGAAACGCTCAAATCGTGGACAATTGTCACGGCCGCACTCGGACTGATCGGGCTCGGATTCACAATCCTCTTTGCATATTTATTGCCGTTGAATTCATGAAGAGCCAATGCTCTTATTTTCGATTTGTGATTGACGATTTCAAATCTCAAATCGGAACTCGAAAATCGTCAATCCCCATTATCCTATCCATGGCCTGGATCGGCCCTTGCGTTTGATTTGATCGATAACTGTTCGGGCAATGATAGCGTTTTCGCGAACTTGAAAATCGAACATGCCGACATTCGCAAAGTCTGCGCCATTTTCGAAGGCAAACTTGAATCCGTCACTGGGATGTATCGCTCCGGCGGCGAGGACCTTAAATGCAATCCAGGGCTTCTTCACAGTCTTCATGAACTCTATCGTCTCTTTCGGCCTCAGGCACCACATATTATCATGTGGCGAATTACCCCATTCGGGCCATTGCTCTTTTGGAGTTGCGGACCAGTAATTGCTGTGGTGCAACGTTTTCATATAGAAATCAACTTCTACGTCCGCTTTTTCCAGCGCTATTGGCACCTTAATGTTATGGCATGCAATGCCGGCGATCAATCCTTTGCTCTTGATGAATTCGACCACTTTTGCTAACAGGTCCACCCGGCCATGCTGAACCCAGTGATCTCCTATTTCTCCATGTGGAAATGCGCCTACAGCACCGTTGTCGATCGCGGTTTGAATCGATCCGATCAGGTCATACGTCCTGGGGTAAGTCTGCGCGATCCATTGAATCTTACCGCCGAATTCATCGCGGTAGCGTTTGTAAACTCGCAGAGTCGGATCTTCTCCCTCTGCATAAGGACTATTCACGGGACCAATCATCGTATTAATACCGGCTTCTTCGCACAATTGCCATGTCTCGATGATCTTACTATCTGTAAAGTAGTGCCTCATGAGCGAGCGGACATATATCAAATCGCGATCATGAGCGGAACCGATTATAAGATTTCCGCCGCAAATGAGTCGGCTTATGCGAACGTCACCGATTTTACCCATTGGTAAGTCCATCGTTACTTACCCTTTCGGTAATGTCTCTTCGATCTATTCTCTGACTTTTACTTTCGCCAGTTTCTCATAGAACTGGATGATACCACCGTGGTCGTCGCCTCCTTTACCGTCAACTTTGAGAGCCTGCATAACTTCCATAGCCACGCTTGAGAGCGGCACAGGAACACCGATCCCATGGGCGGTGTCCAGGGCATTGGCCAGGTCCTTGATGTGCAGCTCGATGCGAAATCCCGGCTTGAAGTTACCCTTCAAGGCGAGTGGCATCTTCGCATCCAGCACAGTACTTCCCGCCAATCCCCCTCGAATTGCCTCAAAGACATTTTTCGGATCGACGCCCGCTTTAGTAGCCAGTACCATCGCCTCGGACACCGCAGCGATATTCAATGCTACGATGATTTGATTGGCCAGCTTGGTGGTATTTCCGCTGCCGATTTCACCGACTCGCGTGACAGAAGCCCCCATCACACCAAGGATGTCTTTGACCTTATCGAATGTCTCGGCCGGTCCGCCCACCATGATGGCCAATGTCCCCTCAATGGCCTTGAGCTCGCCGCCGCTCACCGGGGCATCGAGCATAACAACTTTCTTTTCCTTTGCCCTCTCAGCAATCTCTTTGCTTGCCAAAGGTGCAATCGAGCTCATATCGATAAGAATTGTGCCGGGCCTGGCTCCATCCAGAACACCGTCCTTACCAAGCACTGCTTCCCTGACTTCCGGCGAGTTGGGCAACATCGTTATTATAATCTCGCTCTTTTCGGCGACGTCCTTACTCGACTTACCCGCCTTTGCTCCGGCATCGACCAGGTCATCGACCTTCTGAGGTACTATGTCGTACACTGTGAGCGAGTAACCTTCTTTGAGTAGATTCTTTGCCATGGGCTTACCCATTATTCCCAATCCAATAAAGCCTATGTTCTTCATCGTTAAACCTTTCTATTAAAATGCAAAGATCAAAAATCAAATGTCAAAATATTTGATTTTCAATTTTAATACCGGAAATTCTCAAACAGTTTCCAGCC
>WOR8_10007980_pt1 | contig 10081 bp, 7 predicted proteins | sample DeeMarSeWOR38_10_FD_19890 | JGI IMG/M metagenome (IMG submission 19890)
TAATCATTGTGTTAAATTCGCCTGGATCACCCATTTTTATCCAGGAACGTGTGGGCAGGAAAGGTAAACGGTTCTATATATATAAATTCCGCACAATGGAGAACAATTACGACAGCGAAAACGATCGGGCATTCATGCAGGCATACATCTCCGGTCAACTGGATGGAGACAAAGTAAATGAAGATGTTTATAAACCAAACAATCACTCCAAAATCACCAAGTTTGGAAAGATCCTGCGGGTAACAAGCCTGGATGAGCTGCCCCAAATCTTCAATATTCTAAAAGGGGATATGAGCATGGTGGGTCCAAGGCCGAATGTTGCCTGGGAGGTGGAGAAATATTCCGATTGGCACAAAGGGCGCTTGAAAGTTCTTCCCGGAATTACAGGTCTTGCGCAGGTCAGGGGAAGAAGCAGCTTGACTTTCAATGATTTAGTGCAGCATGATATTGAATATATCGAGAATTTAAGCTTCAAACAAGATTTACATATCCTGTGGTTGACTGCATTAATGGTGTTGCGGGGTGTTGGTGCACGATAATCAGTTGCAAACTTTTGGAGCGAAAGTGGCACTGGTGGCAGCCTGGAAAATTCCCTGTTTACCGAAAATTGGCACCCCAAATCTCCTTGGTTGTTAACCAGATACTGATAAATTCACTGGAAGAAAAATTAATGGGTGGGGAAATTTAAAATAGAGGGGAATTCACTACAACTTTCAATTTTTGGTGACAAACAACATTTCCACTAAGTTTGATAATCCTCTGGCTTGACCAACATCGGACTGTTGTAATAGAATTTAAATTCTTACTGGTCTGAATTGGATACATATGCCGGGGATCCTTTCGTTAGAGACTTCATAATCGATCCGTAACCGTTACCAATTTATATAATTAGGCCATCCCATATGAGCAATCAGTATAAGAATTTTTCTACCTGGATATCAGACAAAACTCGCCGTCCCTATTGGGCTGGTTGGTTGTTGATTATTCCGGTTGTAATTACTGTAATCTTGACATTTTTATTGACATCGAGGTTGACGAAGATATATGAAACGAGTTCGACCTATGTGATTCGACCGCGCTCAGAATTAATTCTGGATGATGAATTTGTCAAAGCATTGGATACTGTTAGCAGGCGTATTGAAATCAATACTACCTTTGCTGAGGTAGCACAAAGCGATTTAATAAAAGATGGAGCGATATCAAGGCTTGATTTAACCAAAGAACAGAGGCAGAAGCTTTCAGCAAGTGCTTCCGTCTTGGCAGGAACCAATATCTTAGAGATCCGAGTCCAGGGAAAAAATCCTGACCTGGTGAGGGATTTCGCAATTGCTGTCGGTGAAGAAACCGTTGATTATGTCAAAAACCTTTACGACATATTTGAACTGGAACCGCTGGATTCCCCAAGCGTTCCGGAGGCTCCCAGCAGTCCAAACTTGTGGCTGAATCTATTAATCGCATTTATTATTGGTGCTGCCATTGGTGTTGGCTTATTCTATCTGAGCAGGTATCTTAATCGGCCTCGGCAAGAATTTGTCAGCGTCAACATCATTGATCCAGAGACCGGTGCTTATTCCAAGCCTTACTTTCAAAAACGATTGCTCCAGGAAATGAGCCGGGTAAAGCACAGCAAGACACCTCTTTCACTTTCATTGATCAAACTGAAGTTTGATAGTTGGACGATGGATGAAGTAACACATCCAGAATGGATCGCAGAAATGAAGAACCTGAAACCATTTTTTGAGCCATATATTCGAGAAGAGGATATCCTCGCCAGGTATGATGTCGACACTTTTGGCATCTTGCTGCCAGAAATCGGCGAAGAACCGGCGCTTAAGCTTATGAAGAAAATGCGCCAGGAGCTCAGCTCAATAAAAAACGATAACGGTCTAAGAGGGAAGAAGGTGAAGGTATATGGATCAATTGGATTGGTTACTTATCTTCCCAATAAAATGGTCACGAGCGAAGATGAACTAATCGGCTTTGCTAATTTTGCTTTAAAGAATGCTGATAAGAGCTCCACAGGTGGTCTCACAAGGTATTTAATCGGTTCTGATGGCTCGATCGACGAATTTCAAGAACCATAAGGCACAATCAACGCTTTCATAAATAACTTCCCAGAAAACTTTGTAGCAGGTAGTGGAGAAGTAGCAACTTGGAGCTAAGCACATTCTTTCACGCCCTAATCACCCGTTGGCGATTAATCGTGGTTGTTTGGGTGGCGACAATCGCGATTAGCATAGTTTATTCTTTCGAGCTGCCGACCTTATATCGCTCTACGGGCACTTTTATTATCCGGCCCAAAGCTTCGATTGATTTGGGCGCAGATTTAGTTAATGCGATTGAAATATTGAGCCGCAGAGTGGAAATCAATTCTACCTTCGCGGAAATTGCCAGCAGTCGCAAAGTGAAGGAAAGTGTAATAGAGATCCTGGATCTTTCTTCCTGGGAAACAAGGTATCTCCAAATCGATGGTAAAACTGTCGAAGGAGCGAATGTATTAGAAATCTCCATTGTCGCAAGAACGCCAGATTTAGCAGTAGTGGTCGCAGATGAAGTAGCAAGAGTAACCTTATCCGCCGCTGGTGAAGTCTATGATGTATTTGAACTAGAACTCCTGGATAATTTCGAACAACCGAATAAACCGATTGACTCCAATAATCGACTCATCGTCATGATGGGGATCATATTTGGATTTATTGCTGGTGTAGCCGCAGTCTTCATCATTGAATTAATCAATATTCGGTTAATTGGCAACCAAAGTGGCCAGTTCATTGACCGACAAACAGGAAAATATACACGTGCATATTTTGATCACAGATTAACTCAGGAGATAAGCGACTCAAATCGCAGTAAGTATTTTTATTCACTGGTGTTAATCCGCCTGTTAGATCATACCGATGATGACGTCGATTACATGGATATAGAATCCATCCAAAATTTCGACAATATCTACAAATTGCTACGTTCTTCATTTCGTGATCATGATGTTATTGCCCAATATGATCCAAATACCATCGGTTTAATTATTCCAGATCTTATCGGAGTTGAGATCCAGGAACGGATAAAGTTTATCATTGGCAAATCCAATTCTGGTTCTGAAAATGGCGATGGTGGTTTGTCCCAGAATGGAATTGCTGTAGGAATTGTATCTGTAGAGGATCATACGAAAGGTAAAGATGAACTAATACGATTGTTATCCCAGGCAGTATTTCTTGCTTCAGAAGAAGAAAATGATGGCATTTTCCTGCGGACAGTCAAGGATAATAACCAGTCGGAATCAGAGGGGGATGAGTAAGAATTTGAAATCACCTAACTTTATTCAGGAAATCTCTCAAGCTTAGTGCCAGAATTTACAGATTTCTCCCAAACAACAGATGTTCCATCCTCAGATTCATTACTTGATCTAACGCGAGAATCAAGCTCAGAGATTCCTGAGGAACGTGAAGAATACGTTGTCACCGCTGCCAAAGGCAGCGGAATTCTGACATTGGGTCGGCTGGTAGAGTATGTTGGTCGATTTGCGATTGCTTTCCTCTTGGCGCGGGTACTGGGAGCAGAACAATTTGGTATTTATAGCCTTGCTCTCAGCGCCTCTGCAATTGTCAGCACGATCTCTTTATTAGGTATGGACGACGCCATTTTACGATTTATTGCTATTCAGGCAAGCCAGGAGGATGAAAAGAGTGTATGGGGAACTATCCAAATGACACTTGGCTTCACAATGAGCATGAGCATCTTCCTTGGGGCCATCTTATTCTTTTTTGCGGAATGGATCGCAGAAGTCGTTTTTTCTGAACCCCAATTAGCTCCGATGCTGCGCCTGGTAGCTTTAATCATCCCAATCTTAACTTTTAGTGAAATGTTGTTGATGGCTACGCAAGGTTTTAAACGGATGGAATATGGTGTCATTGCTCGAGAATTTATTCAGCTTCCATTTCGGTTTGTGCTTCTATGCATTTTGGCCTTGTTTAATCTCAACCCCTTTAATGCGATGATAACCTTTGCTGTCGCTGATGTAGTTGCTTCTATCACCCTGGTTTATTTCTTGAATAAAGAGTTTCCACTCAGACGTCCAATTAATGATGCGAAACGCGACGTGTCGGGCTTATTAAATTTTTCGCTCCCCTTCTGGTTCTCGGATATCTTAAATACCGTCCGCAATAATATTCAAATCATGATGCTTGGTTCCCTGAGTACGATCACCTCTGCCGGAATATTCACCATCGTGGATAGGGTAAATCTAGTTAGTATTATCACTTACCGTTCTGTTCAGACTTCCATTCGACCGATCATCGCCGAGTTGCAGGCAAAAAATAAATGGCAGGATGTAGGGCGGCTTTACCAGACATCAACGCGTTGGGGTTTATTAGTTAATATCCCAATGACGTTGATCATGATTATTTTTTCTGGAGAAGTCTTGCTCGTGTTTGGAGAAAGTTTTGTCGAGGGGAAACTCGCATTATCCATCCTTGCTCTATCTGAGTTCATCAAGGTACTTACTGGTATGGGTGGAACGATTATCGATATGAGCGGTTTAAATCGGATAAAAATGTTCAACACGATCATTCAAGTCACATTGGCAGTCGGCTTAAATGTTTTGCTAATTCCTCGTTGGGGGCTGATGGGTGCAGCAGTTGCAGTTTTTGTCTCCATTGCATTCATGAATATATTAAGGATGGTTCAGGTATACGTGGTTTACAAATTGCTGCCCTACAATCGTATTTTATTGAAACCGTTTGCAGCTGGATTCGCTGCAATGCTGGCTGGGATTATCCTTGGGCAGTTGGTGAGCATGCAACAGAACCTGGTCTTCCTCGTGCTTGGAATCACGGTGGTATTAGTCGTGTATGCAGGCGTGTTGCAGCTGCTGGGCTTACCAAAAGACGATAGATTGGTGATCAATCGAACAATCAACAAGACCAAGACATCCTTGGCTGGGATCATGCTCTTTCTAAAACAACGCCGAAATTTGAGATCATGATGACCCTCAGGATATATACCTTTTTCAATTCTTAGTATTTGAAAGTCCCCTAATCTCAACCTCTACATGATTTTAAATCCTATTTTTATTGGTGGTCCTGATCGATGTGGTAAAACAACCCTGAGAGCTTTCTTGGTTTCTCACCCGAATATATCGATCCCCGCGGTTGGATCAAACATGTGGACCTACTTCTATGGTCAATTTGGTGATCTCGCAGTTCCCGAGAATTATGACCGGTGCATGGGTGCCATGCTGCAATACAAACATGTTGCCTTTCTACAGCCAGATGAACAGAGGATTCGCAGAGAGTTCTTTCAAGGTGAAACCACTTATGCCAGGTTATTTGCTCTTTTCCAGGAACACCATGCAGAACGAGAGGGGAAACCGCGTTGGGGAGATCAAACAGGCCTGATTGAACGATATGCTGATCAGATATTCGATGCATATCCAGAAGCGCAAATGCTGCACATGGTTCGCGATCCTCGTGACAGGTATGAAGCCTCCCTCGCACTCTGGCCTGAAGGAAAAGGTAGGGCAGGTGGTGCCACAGCAAGGTGGAAATACTCCATGGAGCATGCGGAACGAAATCAAAAGAAATATCCTCAAGGTTATATGCTGGTGAGATTTGAAGACCTTGTTGTAAATCCTGGATCCACCTTGAAAGAGATTTGTGATTTTCTCGACGAAGACTATACCCCTTCAATGCTGACCTTGGAAGGAGCACCTAAATTTCGAGCTCAGCTTGATAGAACTGATGAGGACAATCTTTTATCTGAAAAATATATAGGCAGGTACCGTGATTCGATACCCGTTGATGAAGTTGCCTTTATGCAAATGTATTTACGTAAATTTTTGGAACAGAACAGGTATGCATTAGAGGTGAAGGATTTTTCTTTCCAGGAAAATCTTCATTTTTGGCTCAACACCTGGCCAAAAAACCTATTTCGAATGTATGCTTGGTTGTTCCGGGAGGGTCTCCAACAAAATTTTCCTGATAAATTCGGTCGAACTCCCGGTGCCCGCATGATTTTGAAAGAAGATAGTGCTTCATAAAATATGATAGATTTTCAGGCTGTTGAAGATACTCAACAGGAAGTCTCATTTATGTCTCCAATCTTTATTGGAGGGTTGGATCGCACGGGGAAGACATTACTGCGCCTGATGTTATCATCCCATCCAAATATCGCCATTACACGCCGAACGTATATGTGGTCAAAGTACTATAACAAGTTCGGAGATCTTGGGAAGTTCGAAAATTTTAATCAATGCCTAAATGCAATTTTGGACTCCAGGTCAATCAGTTTCCTCGATCCTGATGAAGGAGAAATCCGTAGAGAGTTTAGTAAAGGCGAGGCAACTTACGCGAGGCTGTTTGCCATTATCCAGTTGCAATATGCAATCAGAATGGGAAAGTCCAGGTGGGGAGATCAAATGGGAATGATCGAACTATATGCGGATGCAATTATTTCTGCCTACCCAGGAGCAAAAATAATTCATATGATCCGTGATCCAAGGAATAGATTTGAAGAGAAATTTGTTAGAAACAAATCAAAACCCGGGAAGGTAGGATGGGAAACCGGGAGATGGCTAAAATCAGTCCAGCTTGCGAATCACAACCTTGCAAGCTACCCTGAGAAATACCATATCCTTCGTTACGAAACCCTTATTTTAGATCCTGAAGGAACTTTGAGATCAATATGTGATTTCATCGAAGAACCATACGAACCAGGTATGATAAAGATGGAGAATGCACTGCGGTTTGGAACGGAACCGCTTGATATTCAAATCCTCCAAAATCGCGAAGAATCAAGAACATCAGTCGGGTCTTATAATGGTAAGCCGATATTATCCAACAGAGACATCTCCTTCATCCAAGCCTCTGCGCACAGGGAAATGCTTACTACCGGCTATTCACTGGATGATATTAGATTTTCCATTGGGGATAGGATTAAATACATTTTCATTGATTGGCCTGTCAATGCAACGGGTATGCTGGCATTCAAATATTCATCACCTGACACACAGGTTATGTAAGGTCAAACCGTGTGGAAGGATTGTAGGGTAAGGGTAAATGGATCAAGTTAGGATCAAATTTAATCAACCAATTTTTGTTGCGGGTTTGGATCGAAGTGGTACCAGCCTGATGTATGCTTTTCTGTCATCCCACCCGGATATATCGATGGTACGACGGACCAATATGTTTCGCTACTTCTATGAACGTTATGGTGATCTCAGCGATCCCGAGAATTTTGAACAATGTCTGGACAAGATGATCCACTATAAACGAATCATCAAGCTAAATCCCGATCCTGACCGTATCCGCAGTGAGTTTCAGGAAGGTGAGAAAAGTTACGGGCGTTTGTTTGCCTTATTTAATGAGCATAACGCCGAACGAGCTGGGAAAAAACGTTGGGGAGATAAATCCTTATATATCGAACGATTCTTTCACAACATTATTAAGGAATACCCCGACGCGAAAATCTTACATATGATGAGAGATCCTCGGGATAGGTATGCTTCTGTAAAAAACCGTTATGAAAATGACCGCGGGAGAGTTGGTGCAGCTACAGGCAAATGGTGGTACTCTGCGAAGCTTGCGGATCAACATATGGTTGACTATCCAGGAAATTACAGCATCGTAACTTACGAAGAGCTGGTCAAAGAGCCTGAGAAAACCCTCATTGATGTTTGTGAGTTTATCAATGTGGAATATTCACCTCAGATGATCACGATGAGAGGCGCACCGAAGTTACGAGAAATGGGAGGCAATAGCTCATTTGATCGATTTGAACCTGGTGAAATCTCTACGAAATCAGTTGGCAGATACCAGTCGGTTTTAACAAAATACGAGACCGCGTTTATCCAAAATTATGCTGCTAGGTTCATGAAGAAGTTTGGATATTCACTAGATGAGCTAGAACTATCTTTCCAGGACCAGCTGCGTTTTAATTTCATTGAAAAACCGATAAATCTCGTTCGAACTACCACTTGGTTAGCAAGAGAGAGTATGCGGGACAAGTTTGGAAGAGAGTTACCTGATAGGCGGATAGTTAAAAAGCTTGATGCTCCAAAAACAACGGTGTAGACTCAGGAATAGATGACTGATTTTTCTGGATTCCAAATCGAAGTTAGTCCTTGACTTATTCCAATGTTGATCAGCATTAATTCCGTAGGTGTTCTTCAGGTGCGTGGACGCCCAATAATTTCAACATTTTGGCTTCTTTTACTGGCTGGAATGTTCTTGGGAATAGTATCCGCATATATAATCGTCCGTGGAGATTGGCAAGTTGCGGTTGGATTGCTGGTTGCTGGTCCAGTAATTTACATATTATTTAAATACCCATTATTTGGTGTTTTCCTCTGGTTGGGAGTGGCTCAATTCTTGATGTTAACACCGAACGTACAGCTCCGCTTAATTTATTGGGGCATCCATCGTGGCATACCTGTGCTAGCACTCGGGTTATTGCTTTTGCGACGAATTTTTATACCCAACCACCACCGTTTACCGAAGTTGGGGTTGAGTGAAATCGCGATGATTGGTTATTTGATCGCAACCTTGGTCTCGATACTGTTTTCTGCTGGAGACCCGATTGCGATGAGTATTCTTATCTATGACCGAGTTTTTGTTGCCATGAGTTTATACATGCTGATTTATCTTTCAAGACCACAGGAAAAAGATATAAGGATCATGGTTTATGTTGTTCTTTTCATTGCTGTGGCTCAATCTTTGATTGGTATCACGTCCTGGATTGCTCCGGGAGTGCTGCCAGAATACTGGCAGGGATGGTTAGGTCTACGGACGATTGGTTCTCTTGCTAATCCAAGTGTATATACTGCTGCATTAATATTCACTGGACTCATTTTATTCCAAGCTGGACTGACGAGTAAATCGAAGAATCAGAAGGTTGCATATCTGTCCGCCTTTATATTAGCAGGTGTGTGTGTATTTCTTTCTTTGTCCCGAGCCAGTTGGTTAGGGGGTTTACTAGTGGGGGTCGGCTTGACGTTCATTTATCCAAGGTTCATGTTGCGTTTTGGGTTGATCGTCGTAATTATTGGAATACTTGCGGGATCATTCTTGCTCCTTGGAGATTCAACAGTTATCCAAGATCGATTTTACTCTGAGGAATCAGAGATTTCAGCTCTTAGCCGGCTTCCAGTAACACTCGCCAGCGTCAGAATGTTTCTCGCAAAGCCCTTATTTGGTTGGGGGTATGGAAACTTTGATCTATTTGACCGCCAATTTTATGATAATACCGTTGGAACATTCACCGCAGATAATAAAGACCATTCCTCCCATAATTTCTTTCTAACCATACTCGCTGAGCAAGGAATTATTGGTTTTGTTCTTTATTTAGCCCCACTATTCATATTGCTTATTCAATCAATCAGGGAATTCCGTTGGCTTCCGAAAAATGGTTTTTTGAATAATAAATTCATTATAGTACTCTGGTTGTCGATGATTAATCTGGTTGTTTTGAGCAATTTTATTAACCTGCGCATCGTTTATGGAGTGGGTTTGTGGTGGATTACTCTTGGATTAATTGCGAGTATATTAGAGCATTTCCGATTCAGTTGGAAACCAGATCAGGAATCCAGCATGGATGTTATCTGAGATTGTGGAATTCTTCAATTTCAAAGGGTTCACTTCACCATTGTCGTCGTTATGAGATATAAACTGGAAAAGAAGTGGGTAGACTTTATTGATTCTAATGGCTATAGAAGAATTGCCAGTGGGGGAGTAGTCTCAAAAATACTCAAAAGCGACACTTACCAGAATCTGAATACGTACCGTCGTTATCTCATCACCTCCTACAAAGCCAGGCAGTCTCAACAATTATTCTCTGATGTAAACATTTTTTGTTTTTTCATTGGTCAAACGAAAAGTGGATCGAGTTTGCTCGGTGGATTGCTGGATGCTCACCCGAATATCATCATCTCTGATGAAGTGGATGTCCTAAAATACGTATCAAAAGGATTCAATCGACTTCAAATCTTTCAATTATCGCTGCATACTTCTAAAAGAGAGATGATGAAGGGGAGAGTCACCGCGCGTAGATTGGAGCCGTATTCCTTCCAAGTTCCGGGGCAATGGCAGGG
>WOR8_10007984_pt1 | contig 10079 bp, 9 predicted proteins | sample DeeMarSeWOR38_10_FD_19890 | JGI IMG/M metagenome (IMG submission 19890)
GTAATGGGTATGGCATTACTGGGAGGCATGTCTTTGGCCACTTTACTGGGTGTATTTTTGTACCCCATGCTTTTTGTGTTCATTGGGAAATTGGCTGGATATGAAAAGAAGAGGGAGAGGATTGGATCATCGGAATAATTAAAAAACGCATTTAAAAATTACATGAGAAACGGTATGATACCCTCCTGGAAAGCACGTTTGCATCAAATCAATATTCTATTTTTCCAGGTTTGCATCATTCCAAAGAGTGTACCGAACATTAACCTATTACTATGAAGAAATATTTGGTTGTATTATTCATAACACTGGTGGGATTACCTGCATGCATGGTGGGGCCAAATTATCAAAAACCGGTGGTAACTGTACCTGTAGAATTCATCTATGATACAGTGGAAAAAGACACGGTTTTAAATTTACGTTGGTGGGAATTGTTTCACGATCCACAATTGGTTACACTGATTGATACGGCTTTAAAAAACAATAAAGATGTTCTTATTGCGGCATCACGCGTCGAAGAAGCACGACTTGTGGTGGGTTATACCAAAGCCGATCAATGGCCTTCCATTGGGTATAATGGAAATGCCAGTCGAACCAATATTGACCTGAACGGAAATAGTGGTAACGCTGTTAATAGCTTTTCCGCCCTGGGGAATATTAACTGGGAAATTGATTTCTGGGGGAAATACAGGCGGGCCACAGAATCAGCGAAAGCCGATCTGCTTGCTTCGCAATATGCCCAAAGGGCCGTTCAGATAAGTCTGATCTCTGAAGTTGCATATACGTATTTCATACTACTTGATTTTCAGGCAAGATTAGAAATTTCCAGACAGACACTGAACTCCAGGCAGGAAGGTTTGAGCATTATGAAATCTAAATTTGAATATGGGACCATCCCCGAAATCGACCTGAACCAGGCCGAGATCCAGGAAGCCATTGCAGCATCAGCAGTACCCTTTTTCGTGCGGGCCGTTTCTCAAACCGAACATGCCTTACGCATTTTGTTGGGAGAAAACCCCGGTCCCATTGTTCATTTGGGGAAACTGATAGACGAACAAGCACCGGAGATTCCTGCAGGCATCCCATCTGAATTATTAAAAAGGCGTCCTGATGTCATGCAGGCTGAATATTTACTGGCCGCTCAGAACGCACGAATTGGAGTGGCCCAGGCCATGCGCTTCCCAACCATCAGCCTGACGGGGGTTTTGGGTGTGGCCAGTGGTGATCTGACCAACATCTTGTCATCTCCTGCCTGGAGCCTTGGAGGTGGATTAACCGGGCCTATTTTTAATTTTGGAAAGAATAAACGAAGGGTGGACATTGAAAAACAAAGAACAGAACAAGCTGTATTATATTATGAAAAGGCCATATTACAATCGCTTCGGGAAGTTGAAGATGCGCTGGTTGAAATACACACCCTGGAACAAGAGCTTGATGCAAGAATTAAACAGAAAAACGCTGCTGAGAATGCAGCCATTCTTTCACGTGAACGTTATAATGAAGGGGTTACTTCTTACCTTGAAGTGCTGGATTCAGACAGATCGAATTTTGATGCGGAGTTGGCCGCTGCCGAAACGTATCAAAAATATCTGAATGCCCACATAAATCTATACAAAGCCCTGGGTGGTGGATGGATTTCTGAACTCGAGGAGCAACAAGCAACAGAAAACCTGCAAAAATAATTCAGTGGTCCATATCGCCATACAAATTTCTTCGTCCAGAATTTTTATCTTTGCCTCAAATTCCGGACCCTATGAACTTTGTTGAAGAATTACGCTGGCGCGGAATGATCCATGATATCAGCCCGGGAACAGAAGACCAGTTGAAGAAAGGAATGACAACAGCGTATATCGGATTTGATCCATCAGCCGATTCTTTGCATATCGGGAACCTGGTGGGGATCATGCTTCTGAAACAATTTCAAACCTGCGGCCATAAGCCCATTGCCCTGGTGGGTGGAGCCACCGGAATGATCGGGGATCCTTCAGGCAAATCGCAGGAACGAAACCTCCTGGATGAAAAAACCCTGCGATCAAACCAGGACGCCATCAAGAAACAACTCAGCCACTTCCTCGACTTCAACCCTGAGCTGCAAAACGCAGCAGAGATGGTGAACAATTACGACTGGATGAAAGATTACAGCTTTCTGGGATTTATCCGCGATATCGGTAAACACATCACCGTGAACTATATGATGGCGAAAGATTCGGTTAAAAAACGGGTGGGCACTGATTCTAAAAGCGGGATGTCATTCACAGAATTCTCCTACCGGCTGGTTCAGGGAACGGATTTTCTCTACCTCTACCAGAATAAAAATTGCACGCTCCAGATGGGTGGATCAGACCAGTGGGGTAATATTGTGACCGGCACAGAACTCATTCGCAGAAAAACAGGGGGTGAGGCATTTGCACTGACCAGTCCCCTCATCACCAAAGCGGATGGCGGAAAATTTGGAAAAACCGAAACGGGCAATGTATGGCTGGATCCGAAGAAAACCACACCCTATCATTACTACCAGTTTTGGTTGAATGCATCGGATGAAGATGCCGAAGCCTACATCAAAATTTTTACCATGCTGGATAAACAGACTATTGAACAACTGATCCTGGAGCATCGTGAGAAACCCCATCAGCGGTTACTCCAGAAACGATTGGGGGAAGAAGTGACCCGTATGACGCATGGTGATGATGAACTGAATTCCGCGATTGAAGCCTCAGGCATCTTGTTTGGAAAAGGCACCACTGAGTCGCTCAGGAACATGAGAGAAGAGGTATTCCTATCTGTTTTTGAGGGAGTCCCGCGTTATGGCATTCCTGCCGAACTCGTTAACAAAGGAATTCCCCTGTCAGATTTACTGACCGACCAAACCCGGATCTTTTCGTCCAGAGGTGAATTACGCCGTTTGATCGATGGCGGTGGCCTGAGCGTGAATAAAGAAAAAATTAGCAATCCGGAACTGATGATCAATTTATCATTCCTTCTGAATCAACGGTACATCCTGGTTCAGAAAGGCAAAAAGAATTATTTCATCATTCATACGGCCACCTAATATACTAAGGCATGGCATCATTCGTTTTCTTACTGTTCATGAATGAGCCTTATAGATTTTCCAAATAATTCCTGAGTTCATATGGAAAACAACGATTCATCCGGCACCAATTTCAGCTCATTTAGGCTGATTTCATTTGCAATCACCCACTGGAAACCATTAATGATTGTATCAATCATTGCATTTTTGTTTTCCATTGTTATCTCTTTATTGATCACCCCCTTATTCAGGTCATCTGTGGTGATGTTCCCGACCTCATCCCTGTCTGTATCAGAAGCCCTCGTATCCACATCAGGTTCGGACTCCAGGTCTGGGATTTTATCATTTGGTGAGGAAGAAGAGACGGAGCAATTATTACAAATGTTAAATTCCGATGAGATCAAAGAAAAGCTGATAGATAAATACAATCTGTTAGAGCATTACGGAATCGACCCGGCATCCAAAATAAAATACACCCTGCTGTATTCAAAAATTAAAAAGTACATCTCCTTTAAAAAAACAGAGTACATGTCGGTCCGTATCGATGTGCTGGATAAAGATCCCGTATTGGCTGCGGATATGGCCAATGAGATTGCTTCATTGCTCGACTCGACCATCAATCGCATGCAACGAAAACGGGCAGAAGAAGCCTATAAGATTGTCGCAGAGGAATACCATCAACTCCAGGAAGAAATTACCGTTCTGGAAGATTCTCTCAGAACAATAGGCCAGATGGGCATTTATGATGTGGAGGCACAATCCCAGGGATTAAACGAAGCCTGGCTGGCCGCCCAGTCTTCCGGAAACCGTGAGCTGGCAGATAAACTCGAAAAACAAATTCAGGTGCTGGGCGAATATGGTGGCGACTATCTGTTCCTGAAAGAATTCCTTAAGAATGAAAGCGATCGTCTCAGTCTTTTGAAGGACAAATTCACCCGTGCCCGCGTTGATCTGGAGCAAAAATTACCCAATGCCTTCATTGTTAACCAGGCCCGAGTTGCGGAAAAAAAATCTGTCCCCAGGCGAAGCTATATCGTCATTCTATCCACCATCTCAGCGTTTATGTTTACGTTTTTTGTACTGATCGTTATGGATACGTTTAAAAAACATGCCTGAAGCATTACTTCATTCCCCGGTCTCAACAAGGAAAGATAAGCATATCATAATGATCTTATCTTTGGTGTTCATTGGAGCCAATGGGGTGCTTACATACCTGGGCTACTGGCAACTGAATATCCTTCCATTCGTTTTGCTCCTTCTGGCTGCAACCATTTGGTCGCTGGAAAAAGGATTCCTGCTGGTGGTTTTGTTGGCACCAGTTTCGATACCTCTGAGTGAGTTTTATGCCTCCCTGGGATATAATCTTTCCATACCTGCCGAGCCATTGCTGATCTGCATATTGGTGCTGGTGATTTTTAAGAGTGTTCATGAAAATTTTATTCCGGCAACCCTGGCAACCCACCCTTTAACCTTGCTGATACTCTTCCACCTCCTCTGGATACTGGTAACATCCATGGCCAGTACGATGCCGGTGGTTTCATTCAAATTTTTTGCGGCACGCCTGTGGTTTATAACCGGGTTTTATGTCCTGGGGGTGTTGGTGTTTCAAAATTATAAACGTATCCGGGATTATTTCCATTTTTATATGTTCGGCATGATGGTGGTTGCCGGATACGTTTTGTATAATCATATTGTCAGAGGATTCCTTAACCAGGAAGCCGCCCACGGGGTATCCAATCCTTTCTTTAACGACCATACATCGTTTGGAGCTGCGCTGGCCATGCTACTGCCCCCTTCATTTGTGTTTTCGATCCACGCAAAAGGCTGGAAACGTATTTTTTGGGGAATCATGACAGCACTGCTCCTGGGCACCTTTATTTTTTCTTACTCGCGTGCGGCTTGGTTGAGCATGCTTATTGCCGTGTTTGTTTTTATTATAATAAAACTTAAAGTGCGGTTTAGCATTATATTGTCGATCAGCATATTATTAGCTTTATCGCTTTTATTCTATTGGCCTCAGGTTCAAATGCGATTTGAGCAGAACCGACAGGATTCTTCGGCCAGTCTGGCTCAGCATGTTCAATCCATTTCCAATATTTCATCTGATGCTTCCAACCTGGAACGCATCAATCGCTGGAAATCGGCCCTGAGAATGTTCGAAGAAAGACCCGTTCTGGGTTGGGGCCCTGGCACATACATGTTTCAGTATGCCAGCTGGCAATATTCGCAGGACCGCACGATCATCAGCACGAACTTCGGGGACCAGGGAAATGCCCATAGTGAATACCTGGGTCCCCTGGCCGAATCAGGTATTCTGGGTATGGTGTCCATTATCCTCATTATGAGCTATGGTTTGTATATTGGATTCCGGCATTATAAACACCGATCTAAAACGTTAGATAATCAGTTATTACTTGCAGTCTGCCTGGGACTTATAACATATGTTTCTCACGGATTTTTAAACAATTTCCTCGATACTGATAAAGCATCTGCCCTGTTCTGGGGATACCTGGCCATTATTGTTGCTCATGATCTGCGGGTAAAATGTACATTCAATGAATCACCTCCTCCCGGAACCGGATCATGACATTCTGGACTAAAGCCATCATTCAAAAACTCATCTCATACCTGCCTGGCGCACGGCATATCAACCATGCATTCCAGGTTCTTTCGGGCCGCTTTGGTTTGAGTGACCAGGAGTTTAAAGATAAGTTGATCCACCTGGAGCATCACCTGGCCCATTTTCAGAAACTAACTAAAACGACCATTCCCCGGCGTGTTCTGGAGCTGGGAACAGGGTGGTTCCCAGTACTCCCCATTGGCCTGTATTTAATTGGATCAGAGCATATTGTAACGGTCGACATCCGGCCCCATCTGACCAAGAAACACCTGCTGAAAACCCTTCGGAAATTTTTAGAATGGCATGCAAAGGGAGATCTTTATGACCGTATTCCTGAATTGGATCCCCACAGGCTGGAAAAACTGAATAGGTATTTAAAAAATAACAGTGCATGGGCCCTCACAGATTGGTTGGGGGCACTACGCATTTACAGACATGTGGGTGATCTCGGCTCCCTGGTTGGACGCAACATAAAATTCAACCTGATAATCTCCAATAATACGCTTGAACATATCCCGGAAAAACAGCTGATGCATGTATTTGGCATATGTAAGAAACTGATGGAATCCGGTTCAGTGAGCAGTCATTTTATCGATATGTCGGATCATTATAGCCACCTGGATCCATCCATTTCAAACTTTCATTTCCTTAAATTTTCTGACCGCACCTGGAAATTGATCAATAATTCCATCCAGCCACAAAACCGGCTTCGGATTGATGCCTATCGCACGTTATTTAAAACTGCCAATCATCCTGTTGCCATTGAAATCGTGCGTAACGCTCCCCCCGAAGACCTGGAAAAGGTCCGGCTTGCGAAGATCTTTCGTGCTATGAAGCAGGAAGATATTCTGGTGACCCATGCATACCTGGCGGGATGTCTTCATGAGACTCAAAAATAAATCAAATGGGTTCTATGAATTGGGATAGAAGTGTACACCTAGGATGGAAATATCATCAAATAAGTTGATATTACTATCATTGATGTTTTCTTTCTTGATCAGTTCCTGAATATTCTCATCAACACGCACCGGTGCTTTAATATATTTTTCAATGGCCCGGGTTCCCAGTTCCCTGCCTTTTATATTTTTCAATTCGGACAATCCATCCGTATAGCAGATAATTTTTGACTCTTCCATGAGGGATATGGATCCCACCTGAATGGCCGGGATCTCATCCAGCATGCCAACACCAACACAGCTGCTTTCAAACTTTGTGATTTTCCTGGAGCGGGTTTCATAAAAAACAGGCGGATTATGGGCGGCATTAATATACTCTAATAGCCGGGTCCGGCTATTATATTTGGCTAAAAAAAGTGTGATGAATTTTTCTCCGCTGGCATTTTGAACCACGCTTTTATTCAGTTTGCGTACCAAGGTTTCCAGCTTCATACCCGGTGTGACCAGGGCTCTTAATGTGGCCTGAAAATTGGCCATCAGGAGTGCTGCAGACATGCCCTTTCCCGATACATCTGCAATGCAAAATGCAAACTCATCCCTGTTGAGCTGGATGCAATCATAATAATCACCACCCACATCATAATGTGGATTATAAAACCCGGTCACAAAAAGATGCTTATTCCGGGGGAGTGCCTCATTATCGGGAATCAGTAAGGATTGCATCTTTGAAGCCAGTTCAAGCTCTTTTCGTAATGCCTCCTGCTGCAGGCTTTCTTCAAATAATCGGATATTCTCAATGGCCACAATAACGATATTGGACAGGGTCTGAATAAAATGAAGATGTTTGATAACCGGGCTGATACCTGTTTCTTCTTCATCAATATCGCCGATCAGCACAAAGGCCAGCGGCGCATTGTTATTGTATACCGGAATGATGATATCGAAATCCTTCAGACTGTTTTCCTGGGTTGACGAAACAAAATCTATTTCTTTGATGGGTAAAAGGATATCCTCAACTGAGATGCTGCTGCAAGATTGCTTGGTGCACCCCGATTCCAGTATCAGGTCCCAGGAATCTTTTGAATGCATAAAAATGCCAATCTTTCCAATATTTAAGTCCTTCCTCAGGACATTTTCAACTTTATTTAACAGGGCATCAGCTGGCAGGTTCTTGTTTATCGCCTGTGTAAAATCCAGCAGTGTATCCAGCTTAAATTTAGATAGTTTGAGGCGGTTTATGGAGGCATTGTCAGGCATTGATAGGAATGCTTTGTATGGTCCACTTATTCTTTGACCCGCTCAGAATAGGAACGGTCTCGCGTATCCACTTTAATTTTATCCCCGGTATTGACGAATAAGGGTACATGAATGCTGGCTCCTGTTTCCAATTCGGCTGGTTTTAATGCCGTGGTTGAGGTGGTATCCCCTTTTACTCCGGGTTCCGTATATGTCACTTCCAACGTCACAAATGGGGGAAGATCGCATGACAGGGCCGTTTCGGTTTCTGCATGAAATACCACCTCCACTTCCTGTCCTTCTTTCATCAGGTCGGGTGAAGGAATAAAATGCGCTTCAAGTGAAATTTGTTCAAACGTCTCCTGGTGCATGAAGTGATATCCCAGATCATCTTTGTATAAATACTGATATGGTCGTCTTTCAATCCTGGCAAGGGTGACTTTATGTCCGGCGGAAAATGTATTATCAATAACCCGACCGGTGGTCAGGCTTTTTAATTTAGTACGCACGAATGCTGGTCCTTTGCCCGGTTTTACATGCTGGAACTGAACAATGGTAAACAGATCATCATTAAACTCAATGCACAACCCATTCTTAAAATCTGCGGTAGTCGCCATATGAAAAAAGATTATTACGTTCGAATGGTACAAAAATAGTGGAAAACTTGGTAAATGATCCAATATTACGATGATAATAATACCCGTGGTAGATTACGTTATTTCAGGCTTGAAAATTCATGCTTCAGATTTCTATACTCCCGGAGTTCGGAGGTCACCGATCCAAATCTCAAATCAAGCCATATTTTTACGGGTAAATGATTTTCATCGTCAGTAAACCATACCGACATGTCATGTTCTGTTTTAAACGCCCTGCCAACTTCTGTTATCGGATTAAATTTAATACATTGAATTTTACCCATTTTTGTCTTGATGGTCTCCTTCCCTGCGTACTTGATTTTTAGATCCCAAACCTCATCGGTAAAATAGGTTTTGATCACGAACATTTCCCCGGGTTCCATGTTCCGCGACACGAAGTTCTTCCTGAAGTGAAAAAAACCTGTCAGAATATCAAAAATATGGGGTGGCACCACACGGGTCCCCGATTTCTGACTGTGAACGATCGTGGAATCAGAACGGGAATTAAAGTCATAGATCACTTCATTGTATTCCGAATACGATCCTTCTCTGACATTTCTGATGGCTTTATATGGATAGCCTGTAGAAGGATCCATATAACATTCATATATATCTCTGATTTTGTACAGCACATTGGCCAAACCTATGGTTTTTGCATCTGCAACAATATGGGTCATCTGCGTGGCAGAATCTGTTTTAAACGTAATTTTCGCAGTTCCGGCATTCAGGAAACTATATGATATCAGGTAATACAATTCTTCATCCAGGTAATCGGGCGGTTCAAACGTCTCTTCAGGACTCTGAGCCTTCATATGGGTCACCGAAACAAATACCAAAATATATATGAATAAACGGGTTGACATAATTCTATTTTATCTCATTCAATACATGAATAATGCCAAATATATTACTAAAATACGATGAAATGAACCAGAATTATAATAATTGATGTATCATTTTGAAGCTTTGTTCCTGAGAACCAAGCCCGAAACAGAGCCGTTCCAAATGGTTTGAAAGATTGTTTTATTCATAACGGCCATACGATCAATACTTTATTTTGGGTTGCCTTTTAAGGCCAGGTCTTATGACAATCCATATTAATTCAATCCACTCAGAGGTTGGATTCAAAACCATTCTGGGTTGGATCAATCTGGAATATGATGGGGTAATGATACGTCCCCCTGCAATTATGCCCCACCGGAATCATGAAGTTTGTTTTTCGGAATTGTGGCGACAAAATCTTTGAGATAATAGGGTTCAAAATAGGCCACATCTTCAAACATTTTTTTCTTATAGTGTTCCAGGGCCAGTGGTATCAAATCTTTTGCAGAATTCTGAAACCCGGAAATCAGAATGGCGTTTTTATGGTTCAGCAGATCCTGGCATTTTGATGCCCCCGATCCGAAAAACAGGACCTTCCCTTTTGAATACATGTCATTGAATGAGTTTTCATGTATGATTTCAGCCTCCGTTTTCCGTATTATCCTGAAATGGGCATCCAATACCATCCGGTACACCTCCATTCTCCTGGCATCAATCATGGGGCAAAGAAAATAGTTCGATCCGTCAGGAATACCGTATTCAGGTAGCAGATTGGCCATGCCCCTGGCCATGCTTTCCAGGGTATTAACAGCAATCAGTGGTAAACCACTTCCGTATGCCAGACC
>WOR8_10008989_pt1 | contig 10076 bp, 8 predicted proteins | sample DeeMarSeWOR38_10_FD_19890 | JGI IMG/M metagenome (IMG submission 19890)
CGCGGCTTCTGCGAGCATTACGCGGCGGCCTTCGTCACCCTCATGCGCATCGCCGGCATCCCGGCGCGCGTGGTCACCGGCTACCAGGGCGGCGAATACAACCCGGTCGGCGATTACTGGCTGGTGCGCCAGTCCGATGCCCATGCCTGGGCGGAGGCCTGGCTGCCGGGTGCCGGCTGGCAGCGCGTCGACCCGACCGCCGCCGTCGCCCCGGAGCGCATCGAGCACTCACTCGATAACAGCCTGCAGTCGGCCGGTGAGCCGGCCGGTTTTCTGCTGGGTGAGGGCAACCTCCTTGTCCGCCACTGGCGCACGCTGCGCCACCTGTTCGATACCCTCGACAACACCTGGAACCAGTGGGTGCTTGCCTACAATCCCAAGCGGCAGATGGCCATGCTGCGCGCACTCGGGTTCTCACACCCGGGCTGGCAGGAACTGGCGCTGCTGATGCTGGCGCTGATCGGCAGCCTGCTGACCGGCATCGCCGCCTGGATGCTACTGCGCCGCCCCCGGCAGCCGGACCCCGTCGCACGGGCCTGGTCACGCTACTGCACGCGCCTGGCACGCCTGGGCCTGCCGCGCAGGACGGACGAGGGACCGCAGGACTACGCCCGGCGCGTCGCGCGGGAACGGCCTGATCTGGAACAGCCGGTGTGGCGTATTACCGACGTGTACACCCGACTGCACTACGGTGCGCCGGCCAACCGGATTGCCGGCACCGAGCTGCTGCAGAAACTGGTCAGGCGATTTCCGCCCCGGCCTGCCGCCTGACGAAACGACACATCACATGACACACGCACTGATCTGGCTGCGCCGGGACCTGCGTTTCGCAGACAATCCCGCCCTGCAGGCTGCCATTGACCTTGGCCTGCAGCCGGTACCTGTCTACGTACACGACACTTCCCTGCAGACCGAGGGCTCCGCCGGTCAGTGGTGGCTGCACCACAGCCTCGCGGCCCTGCAGCAGGAACTGCGGGGCCGTGGCAGCGACCTGCTCATCCTGGCCGGTGACAGTCTCGACCAGCTGCAGGCCGCGGCGCAGGCCTGCCGTGCCAGTCACGTGTTCTGGAACCGGCGCTACGAGCCGGCTGCCATGGAACGCGACAGGCTCGTCAAGACAGCACTCCGCGATGCCGGTCTCGAGGTCGAAAGCCTTGCCGGCAACCTGCTGCGCGAACCGTGGACACACGCCAAGCGCGACGGCACACCCTACCGCGTGTTCACGCCCTTCTATAAGGAACTGCTGGCCAGCACCCCGCTGGACATGCCGCTGCCGGCCCCCGTGGACCTGCCCCCCCTGCCGCGGTCCCTGCCGAAGGGCCCCGGCCTTGACGCACTCGGACTGCTGCCGGCGATACCGTGGTACGCCGCCTTCGGGGAACACTGGCAGCCGGGCGAGGCCGGTGCGTGGCAAAGGCTCGAGGATTTCGTCAGCGGCAGCCTGGTCGACTACCCGGATAACCGCGACCGCCCTGACCTGCCCGACACCAGCCGGCTGTCCCCTCACCTGCACTTCGGCGAAATCAGCCCGCGCCAGGTCAGACAGTTCATCGAGGACAGGCTGCGTCACACGGATACACCGGGACTGGTCCCCGCCGCCGAGGCCTGGCTGCGACAGCTGGCGTGGCGCGAGTTCGGACACCACCTGCTCTGGCACTTCCCGCAGACGGCCGAACAGCCGCTCGACCCGCGCTTCGAGGCCTTTCCCTGGCGCGAGGACCCGGCCGGGCTCCGCGCCTGGCAAACCGGGCAGACCGGCATACCGCTGGTCGATGCCGGCATGCGCGAGCTGTGGACCACCGGCTGGATGCACAACCGCGTGCGCATGGTGGTGGCATCGCTACTGACCAAGAACCTGCTGCTGCCCTGGCAGGCGGGTGCGGCGTGGTTCATGGACACCCTGCTAGATGCCGACCTCGCCAACAACACCCTGGGCTGGCAGTGGACCGCCGGCTGCGGCGCCGACGCCGCGCCCTACTTCCGCGTCTTCAACCCGGTGCGCCAGGGCGAGCGCTTCGACCCGGACGGCAGCTACGTGCGCCGCTGGGTGCCGGAACTGGCCGGCCTGCCGGCGAAGTGGATCCACCAGCCCTGGGCCGCACCGGCGAATGTGCTGCACGATGCCGCTCTTACGCCCGGGGCGAGCTACCCCGAGCCCATTGTCGACCTGGCGACCAGTCGCCGGGCGGCATTGTCCGCCTGGGACCGGATCAAGCAACGCCCCCAGATGTAACAAAAGCGCAATACCGCAGGGCTACGATGGCTGTTGCACAACAACAACCACTCGGAGTCCAGACATGCCGAAATCTACACTGCTTGCCACTGCCATCCTGCTGGCAACGACCGGTGCCCATGCCGGGATAGACAAAACCATCAGCCTCGAGGTGCTCGGCACCTATGCAACGGGCATATTCGATGACAGCGCCGCCGAAATCGTTGCCCACGACCCTGCCAGTCAGCAGCTCTTCGTGATCAATGGCGGTAACAAGACTGTCGATATCCTCGATATCAGTGACCCGACCAACCCGACGCGGACAAATACCATCGACGTCTCGGACGATCTGCCGGATTCTGGCGGCGTCAACAGCGTTGACACACGCGACGGCGTGGTGGCCATCGCGGTCGAACACGATGACAAGCAGATGGACGGCTGGGTAGCCTTTTACGACACCGGCGGCGCCTACCTGAACAGCGTGCGCGCCGGCGCCCTGCCGGACATGCTGACGTTCACCCACAACGGCAGCTACGTGCTGGTGGCCAACGAAGGTGAACCGAACGATACCTATACGGTCGACCCCGAGGGCTCGGTCAGCATCGTCGATATGCGCAAGGGCGTCGCGCATGCGACAGTCGCCCAGGCGGTTTTTTCCGGCTTTGACGACGCCACGGCCGATGCGGCCGGCGTGCGTACACCCCAGCCCTATGGCGCCAGCGTGTCGCAGGATCTGGAACCGGAATACATCGCCACCTCCCATGACTCGAAGACGGCCTGGGTGACACTGCAGGAAAACAACGCCTTGGCCGTGGTCGATATCCCCAGCGCCACGGTCACCGCACTGGTCGGCCTGGGCTACAAGGACCATTTAGCTCCCGGTAACGACCTCGACGCCAGCAACCGGGACGATGGCATCAAGATCAAGAACTGGCCGGTTTTCGGACTCTACATGCCGGATGCCATTGCGAGCTACCGCAGCAAAGGCAGCACCTGGCTGGTGACGGCCAACGAGGGTGACGGCCGCGAATACGGCTTCGATGCCACCTCGGATGCCGAGTGCGGCGAGGTCAATTCCGCATGGGAATTCAACGACGAGGATGAGGTGTGTATCACCCACATCGATGAAAACCGGATCGGCAAGGCCGACCTGGACCTGCCGGACTATGACGAGGAAGGGACCGAACTGTTGCAGGAGAATGAAAACCTGGGCCGCCTGAAGTTTGTCACAACCGAGGGCGACATCGACGGCGATGGCAGCTATGAGGAACTGTACACCTTCGGCGCTCGCTCCTTCACCATCTGGGATACTGCCGGAAATCCCGTCTTCGACAGCGGGGATGATTTCGAGCAGATCACCGCCGGCCTGATACCAAATGATTTCAACAGTACCAACGATGAGAACGGCAGCTTCGACGATCGCAGCGACGACAAGGGCCCGGAACCGGAGGGCGTGGTGATCGGCAAGGTGCGCGGTGAGACCTATGCCTTTGTTGGTCTGGAGCGTGTCGGCGGCATCATGATTTACAACGTCACCGATCCCACCAGTGCCGGCTTTGTCGGCTACGTGAACAACCGGGATTTCTCTGTCGATGCACAGACCCCGGAAGCCGGTGATCTTGGACCTGAAGGCCTGCTGTTCATCAAGGCCGATGACTCCCCCAACGGCAGGCCGATGCTGGTCGTCGGCAACGAGGTCAGCGGCACCACGACCCTGTTCGAGGTCGTCAGCGAGTAACCCGTCGACAATCCTGCTGTCCACCCGGGGCCCGCACTGTCTGCAGTGCGGGCCCTGTTTTTTCGTCCGTCCAATCGCGTGATCACTCAATCAGCCGGCCGCGATTCGCTTTCACCGCCCGGGTAAATTCGTCATACTGCGGTAGCCGCGAGGTTGTAATATCACCCGGGAGATCAGCCATGCACGTCACGCTTGTATACGTCCATGTCCTGCAGGATTACATCGAAGACTTTATCAGGGCATCAGAGGCCAACCACAACGCTTCCATACAGGAGCCGGGCAACCTGCGCTTCGACATTCTGCAGTCAGCGGACGACCCGACCCGCTTCGTGCTCTACGAGGCCTACCGTTCGGCGGCGGACGCCAACGCTCACAAGCAGACGGCGCACTACCTGACCTGGCGCGAAACCGTGGCCGACTGGATGGCCGAGCCCAGACAGGGCATCCCGTACAACGGACTGTTGCCGAGGGCATGATCGGACCGTTCACTTTCAGCCGTGTCCCGCGCATCGAGTTCGGCCCCGGGGCGATCGCCAGGCTCCCCTCTCTGGCCGCGCAGTACGGCACACGCGCGCTGCTGGTCACAGGCGCCCGGTCGCTGCAGGCCTCGGCGCACTGGGAGCAGCTCCAGGCCGGGCTGAAGCAGGCCGGCCTGGACTGGTTGCATACCACCATCCACACCGAGCCCTCGCCGCAGATGATCGACGCGGCGGTCGAGGCGCATGCCGGTGACGGTATCGATGTCGTCATTGCCATCGGCGGCGGCAGCGTGCTGGATGCCGCCAAGGCCATCGCCGGTCTGCTGCGCGTTGGCGACACGGTGATGGACTACCTCGAGGGCGTCGGCCCGGAGAAACCCTACCGCGGACCGGCGGTGCCGTTCATCGCCGCACCAACGACCGCCGGCACCGGCAGCGAGGCGACCAGGAACGCGGTGCTGAGCGTGATCGGCGAGGGCGGCTTCAAGAAGTCGTTCCGGGACGAACAACTGGTACCGGAGTGGGCGGTGGTGGATCCGGACCTGCTGGCCACCTGCCCGCGCGAGCAGATCGCCGCCAACGGCATGGACGCACTGACGCAGCTGATCGAGTCCTACGTTTCCCTGCGGGCCAACCGCCTCACCGACGCCCTCGCGATCGACGGTATACGCGCCGCGCGTGACGCGCTGCTGCCGCTGTACGATGATCCCGCAGAGGCAGCAGCCGCCCGCGCCGGCATGGCCTACGCCGCCCTGCTGTCCGGTATCACGCTGGCACAGACGGGACTGGGCTCGGTGCATGGCCTGGCCTCGCCCCTCGGTGCCTTTTTCCCCATTCCGCACGGCATGGTCTGCGGCACGCTGGTGGCAACCTGTTCCCGGGTCAATATCGAGGCCATGCTGGAACGTGACCCCGGCAACGTGGCACTGGATAAATATACCGAGGTCGCCGAGGTGCTGTGCCGACAGACCTTCTCGAACCGGCATGCCGCCTATGCCGCACTGGCCGGTCTGCTGGAAGAATGGACCGGGCACCTGCAGATCCATCGCCTGGCGCACTACGACATCGCCGAGACCGATTTCGAGCGCATTGTGGCCAATTGCCGCGGCAGCAGCATGAAGACCAATCCCGTCGTGCTGACCGATGCTGAAATCAGCGCCATCCTGCAGGAACGACTCTAGCGCCTGGCGCGCCTGTAGCAGCCCAGAACCGGCCGATTACCAGCCTGCCCTTGAAATCCTTCCGAACGGACCAATCTAGGGAGCATGTCAACTGACACAGTCATTCAAGGAGACCCGATATGCTTCTGACACGCTACGAACCCTTTGGCCTGTTCGGCCACTTCGGCAATGAAATGAACCGTATGCTGGCGGGCAACCGCAGCGAAGGCAAGACGGCAGTCGAGCGCGACTGGACACCGGCGGTGGATATCCGCGAGGAAGCGGACCGTTTTGTCCTGCTGGCGGACATCCCGGGTGTTGCCCGCGAGAATGTCGAGATCACGCTGGAAGACGGTGTGCTCACCGTCAAGGGCGAACGCAGCATGGCGACTGAAGAATCCGGCATGGAGCACCGCCGCCGCGAGCGCGTCCATGGCCGGTTTGCCCGCCAGTTCACGCTGCCGGACACCGTTGACGCCGAGCACATCAGCGCCACGGTCACCGAGGGCGTACTGGAGATCGTCATCGCCAAGGCGGAAAAACCGCAGCCGCGCAAGATATCGGTAAACTGATCACGCCGGCTGTGGCCACCAAAGGACGCCCCGTTGCCAGGCCGGCAACGGGGCGTCAGTTTGCATGAAACAGTATTCCGAAGCCTGCGACCAGAACCGCGACCCGATCCTGTCGGTCATCTGCCGGGAGTTCGCCAACTCCCGGCGCATCCTCGAGATCGGCAGCGGAACCGGTCAACATGCGGTGTATTTCGCCCGGCAGCTTCCACACCTCGCCTGGCAACCCAGTGACGTGGCGAGCAGTCATGCCAGTATCAATGCGTGGCGCGTCGAAGCCGGCCTCGACAATGTCGCCGCGCCGCTCGAGCTGGATGTCCTGCAGGATGACTGGCCCGCCACACGCTATGACGGCGTATTCAGCGCCAACACCTGCCATATCATGTCCTGGCAGGCAGTCAGGGCCATGTTCAGCGGCGTCGGCGAGGTGCTCGAGGCCGGCGGCATCTTCTGCCTGTACGGCCCGTTCAATTACCACGGCGGCTATACCAGCGAGAGCAACGCCCGCTTCGATGCCTTCCTCAAATCCCGCGACCCCGACAGCGGCATCCGCGACTTCGAGCAACTGGACCGCCTCGCCGGCGAGCACGGTTTGCAGTTCCGGCATGACCACGAGATGCCGGTCAACAACCGACTGCTGGTCTGGTCAAAACGACAGCGAAACTAACCCCCCGTGACGGCACTGGCAGCTGGCTGAATAGTCGCCCCGCATGTCAGCCACTGTACCCGCCCGGGTACAACCTTCGTCCAATAGTCACCCCCGCTGCCCGGACCAATACTTTAATCAGAAGCAGGCACATTCAACAGGAGTCAGGAGGTGCGACATGAGCAACATGCAGCTACATGTACCCTATCGTAACGGGCACCTGACGATTGCCTGCGAATCTCCGGGAGGCGAAAGACGTCGGCGCCATGCCCGAATCCCGGCTGACCTGAGATTGCTCCTGAGCAAGGCACAGTCAACTGCGCTGCCGGGAATCCAGTACGCGGGATGGGCCATCTGCTTCATGCGGGAAAGGCCGTTCATGGATCCAGAGGTCGTGCTATACAACCGCGAGGACGGCCGGTTCGGGATTCTGGATATCGACGGGTCGATCCGGGCACCGGGTGAACTGAAGGTTCGAAAGCAGAAAACGCCGGAGCTGACTACAGAGATAGAACACACCCAGAAGCATACCTATATTACGGTGTGAAAGTTGCGCCTGTTCGACAGGGTTCCTGCCGCGCATTCTCATGATGCTTTTCTGACACCGCAACTCTGCGAGTGACCCAGGCAAATGGAACTGGATGTCCGCCAGTCTCTGAAGCTGCCATTGCCTGCCCTGCCTGCTACGACCGGGCAGCAGAACCGGACATTCATCTACAAGCTTTTGCCTGCTTGTCTACTTATTAAAGTTCAAACACCGAGCCTATTTTTGTATAGCCCTTCTTCACATAGTAAGCATCTTCATCAGACAATGCATAAACAGCCAGGCTTGAAAAATTCGACTTTACACGTTCGAGCAACGATTGACCGATTTTATGATTTCTCCATTTTGGAATTACATACAATTCACTTATATAAACAGCAAATCCATCATCGAGCATCGCTCTAACAAAGCCACAGAATTCATGATTTTTATAGCAGACATATGTGGCGCTGTTTTGCAGAGATTTTCTGTACAGATCTTTGGCGGAGTCATTGCTGAATATATCCCAATCCGGATCTTCACTTATCGCTTTTCATCCTGCTGGATTATGCCTTATGAAGTTCTGTAATACCCGGGTGTATTTAACCGGCGGGCGCAACACTTTATCCTTCACGAAAAAGATAACGTGTGAGCAATGGCTGATCGAACGCGCACCAAAGACACGGCGGTGCCGCGGGAAAGCATCCGGGATCGCTTGACGCGTGATGAGCCTCTTGACTCAATCTGTTGCAAGGCTGCGAACATACTCGCGCCTGACCATAGCCCCTTCACAGACACATTATCAGAAAGAGACCGACGCGGTAACACACTCAGTGTCGCAGACCTGGTATTCATAGATACCGGAAATACCTTTGCCCAGGTTGTCCTGCCAGGTCCCTTCGTTGGGCTGCCCATCCGTCAGTTGCTCACCGTTGCGATAAATACTGACCGTGCCGGTAAAACCGGCCCAGGTGAGCGTAACAATGTCATTCCCCTTGCTCTTTGAGCTTGTCAGGCTAAAGGTTCGTGTTGCCGAGGAGTCGCCAACCATCACAGACACGGTCGCCGATGCACTGTCGCCATTGCCGTCGGTAATTGTGTAACCGAATGTATCCGCGCCGGAAAACCCACTGTCCGGGACGTATGTAAATCCACCATCGGCACTGCCAGTCACAGCACCATTACTGGCGCTACCCCAGGTGGTCACCGTGGTCGGCGCCTCACCGGCTGTATCGTTGGTCATTACATTTTCTGCCAGTACTGTACCTGTTGTCATCGACTGCCACTGGCAGGAGATTTGGTTCCGGTTTCGTAACTGTCACCGTCGGCGATACGAGGTTTGCGTCACTGTCGTAGGTATACCCGCCCAGACCGAGATTGCTCACGCTGTACACCACGCTGGAAACATTGTTCTTCAGTTTTGGCCTGGTGACTATGCAGCTGCCCGACGTATCCGTGGTGCAGCTCGAGGCACCGTTGGCGCCGTTACTCCAGTTGCCGTCCACTACCACGCCGGATACAGCCTGGCCCTGTGCGTCAGTGACACCCACGGTAACCGTGGCATCCCATCGGCCGCGCGGTGCCTCGCTGGAGTCGGCGCTCAACTCATCGAGAGAGATGACGGCCTCAGGAGCTGCATTTGCGGTATGGAAGCTCCATGTCACCCCCTCTGTTGTACCATGTTCGTTCACCTCGTCGATGCGCCAGTAATAAGTCGATGAAGGAGACAGCCCCCCCGGATCAAAACCGGTTGCGGTCTGGTTCCCCTGGAACTCGGCTGCCCCGGGTGAAGGGTTGGTACCAAAATAGACATCGTGTGAGTCGGCGTCGACAGCCGCAGCCCATGCGAGGTCCTGGTTGATATCAATCCCCGTCTCTCCATTGGCAGGGGTCGGGTTGCCCGCCGTGCCCGGCGGATTTTCCGAGCCGGAGCCACCGCCCAGACCCTCAAGCCGGAGGTTATCGATCTGCCAGAGGTATCCGATCTTGTCAGGTCCGCTGTCGAAGCGCCAGCGCAGCATGACTGAGGATGAACCTGCCAGCGACGACAGGTCCAGTGAGTATTGCGATGGACAAAGCTGGAACCCCTGGCGCGTCCAGACATTGCTCCATGTCTGACCGCTATCGGTGCTGGCGTCCACATTGATAGTCTCCCAGTAGTCCATGACGAAGCAGCTGTTGAAACTCAGTACCGCACCGGCATAACCGGACAGGTCCAGTACCGGGGTTTGCAGCGAGGTGACCGTACTGTAGGAGTAATTGTTATCAACAATCGCGAATTCGCCGTTGCCACCGGTGAAATTATCCAGGCGATCGTCACCGGCCACGGGCAATATGATTTCCCAGGCCTTGCCCCGCAGCGCCTGAATCGTCCAACCAGCCGGAAGTCCGCCGGTGAAGTCCACATCGAACAGGGTGCCTGAAGCCGTCGGCGCTTCGGGCAATACACTGATAATCAGCGCATAGTCCTGGACACCGCTGGTTAACTGGTTCTTGTGCGTGATTTCTACCGTATAACTGCCGGCGCCAAGCGTACCGGTGACAACCTGCTCAACATTGTCACGGAAATTATCTCCCTGTGTCGCCGCGGCCGCCGGGACGGCAGGATCCAGTACCCAGGGCTCATATAGCGTCGTACCGTCGATCACGCGCAAATCGAGATCGTTGACCAGCATCGGGGTTGTCGGATCGAGCGAGGACGGTGCCGGTGTCCCCGGCGGGTCCATCCAGACCAACGTCGCGCGGATAA
>WOR8_10008842_pt1 | contig 10075 bp, 12 predicted proteins | sample DeeMarSeWOR38_10_FD_19890 | JGI IMG/M metagenome (IMG submission 19890)
ACGGGTTTGCCGGCCATCAGCCCTTTATAACCCTCTTCTGGAGAGAAGCTGAAGGTATATCCGGGTTGAACTATCACATCGATGTAATGCTTCAGCTTGTAAGGGATGCCAAAATTCCACATGGGCAAAGAAAAAAGATACTTATCTGCCCCGGTAAATTGAGAGATGACATGTTCCACAGCACGCCAGGCACGTTTCTGTTCCTCGCTGTGCTCAAGACCGTGAAGTATGACGTATTTGGAATCGATCACATGGCCATCGAACTCTGGCAGACTAGTATCCCAGAGATCCAGAGATTCAACCACATCGCTTGGGTGGGTACTTTCATATTCGTCAATAAAGGTTCTGGCAATTTGGATTGAAGCAGATCTTTCTTTGCGCGGTGAAGCTTCGATATATAATAGACGAGCCATCTTAGACCTCCTCTTTAGAAGTTACAATTTAATTATTTGTGCTAGAACAACTTGACCCTGGAAGGGTTTGCTAGAAATATAGGCATGATTCCAGTCGATGCAATGGTTAATAAACAAAATGTCTAAAATGTCTAAAGTGCCTAAATTGACTCAAATTAGAAGGTATGAGGAGATTGTCATGTGAGACCACAAGACTGCTGCGGGGACTTACAGAAGCCATTATTTATGATTGTGGAGTAAAAATAATTTTACTATATTCATTGACTTAGTGGGTGCGATCAATTCAATCTTAACCATTTTAGATCACTTTAGGCATTTACAGGCAGGGAGGCCCCTAATGAAGCTGGTTGTGAAAGCTACACTGTTTATGACGGTCCTTTGTCTCATGACCTTTGCCATTTGCCCAAGGGCCTCTAACGCTGAGAGAAAGCCAGAGCGGGTCGACTGTGACGTCCACACCGGACCATGCAGCGGTAGCTTGAAAGACATCCAGATCACCCTAGAGGTGGAGCCCAAGCCGGTCAAGGCAATGAAAGACCTCACTTTTACTGTCACTTTTGTGGGTGAGAAGCCGGTGACCAATCCCTACATTGATTTAGGTATGCCAGGAATGAACATGGGTAGAAACCGGGTTATTCTTAAGCCCGCCGGGGAGTTGGTTTACCGGGGTGAAGGAGTCATAGTCCGATGCCCCAGCGGCCGCCGGACCTGGAAGGCCAAAGTCACGGTTCCAGATGTGGGTGCGGTGGAGTTTGTCTTTGATGTTATCTACTGAAACGATATATTTCGTCATTTTTACCTCAGGCCTTGCTGTTGGTTTCGGTCATTGCATCGGCATGTGTGGGCCCATCGTCGCTTCTCTTTCACTCAACTTGAAGGGAAGGTCGGTACTTGTCCCTCACTTGCTTTACAATGGTGGACGGATCACCACCTACGGCTTACTAGGTGGCGTTATGGGTGCAACGGGCTCCTTCACCCTAGTGACAGCAAGAATTGCCAGCCTTCAGAAAATCGTGCTGGTCTTTGCCGGTATCATCATCATAGTAATGGGTCTTGCTATGGCTGGTTGGCTGCCTTTGGGTTCCATCTTCGGGGACCATTACAATCCCGAGGGTCTGCTATCCCGAGGGTTCCGCAGGCTATCTGAGACAAAATCAACGGCCACCTACTATCCCCTAGGAATGCTTTTAGGTTTGCTCCCATGCGGGCCGGTTTACACGGCCCTCATCGCTGCAGCCCGGGCGGGAATGGAAGCCCAGTCTGCATTGAGAGGCTCATTGATCGGCTTGGGGCTGATGCTGTCATTTGGGCTGGGAACTGTTCCCTCACTGTTGCTCGTAGCGAAACTTGCCGACCTCGGCTGGCTCAAGAGAAGAGATATATTTTATAAGGTATCTTCAATTCTTATGGTCATCATAGGGATATATTTCGTGGTAAAGGGGATAAGGTACTGAGTGATCTCGCATAGCGCAGAGCGCATAGCGCATAGCGTGTCCGGCGAGACGGGCGAGACGGGAGGTCGGGCGAGACCGGAACCGTGAATTTCTCTGAGCTGATAGCCAACAGGCTAAACCGGCTAAACAGGTAGAGGGCATAGAGAATAGGGTAAGGAGCCAGGAGTCAGAATCCAGGAGAAAAGCAATCAAAATTGAGTTCGTCTTTACTACTGGCTACTGGTTTCAAGGATTAAAAATGAAAAATTTACTGAAAAAGTTTTTCGTAAAAACTAGCAATGAGTATACTGTTGGTGAAAAAGTAGAAACTTCTCATGACGTTAGAATAGCCACTTGTGCTCTACTGCTCGAGATGGCAAACATAGATGGTGAGTTCAGCGAAGTAGAAAAAGAGAGGATTGTTAGGGTATTAAAAAATAATTATCAATTATCAGCTGAACATGCTGCTAACCTCATGGAAGCTGCCGAAGATGAGCTGGAAAAAAGTATAGACTTGTGGCAGTTCGCAAAACTTATAAATGAGAACTATTCAACTGCGGAGAAAATCAAAGTTATTGAGACAGTCTGGCAGGTTATATACACAGATGGAATACTAGACAAACATGAAGATTATTTGGTTCATAAATTAGCCAAGTTGTTACGTCTCAGCCACAAACAACTGATTGATGCAAAGCTCAAGGTGCTTTATTAGGGTTTACAAAGAGTAAGGTTTGAGTGTTCAGGTTTCAGCTTCTATTTTTTTTTCCTGACACCTGACACCCTAAGATTTGGTGTTTGTATTTTGGGATTTGTACTAACTTTGGAGGTCAGCAAATGACAAGGACGGTTCAATCTCTCATGGAAGCAGGAACAGCAGTTATCTCTGATGTCTTCGATAAGATGGGACTTCTGCCTCCGGTTTTGGACAACTCCCTAGTTGCCATACCTGGTCCGGGAATAAGCTTCGCTGGACCAGCCTACACCATCACTGGAGAGTCGCATCAGTGGTCGGGAAAGGGTGACAGAGCAAAGCTGGCTGCCATCGATACAATGGTTCCGGGGGTTGTGCCGGTATGGGCAGGTAATGATATTCGGGGCGTCTGTTGTTTTGGCGATTTGCTCGCCGAGGCTATGAAAGCAAGGGGCTGTGCCGGGGTGGTGGTAGACGGTGGGGTAAGAGATCTGGCCTACCTTAAGACCTTAGAGCTGCCTATGATGGTGCGCTACCGCACGCCTGCCCAGGCAATCGGGCGCTGGCGTGTCACGGACAGTCAGGTGGTGATTCGTGTCCGCGGAGCCTTGGAGGATCGGGTGGAGGTAAGGCCGGGTGATACAGTTGTGGCCGATGATGACGGCGTGATCATCCTCCCTGCCGAACTGGTCAATAAGATAGAGGCTCAAGTCGTGGAATGGGCAGAAAAAGATTCCAGGGCAAGAAAGGATATTCGCCTGGGTACACCTCTCCTCGAGGCTTTAGATAAGTATGGACATCTTTAGATTGCGAATTTCGGATTGCGGATTTCGGATTTTATTCCAAAACCTGTCGCATGACTTTGTAAATATCGGTGTTGTCCACAGCCCTCCCTAAATATTCACTTCCCGGACCCTGGCTCCAAATCAAGACGTCTCCAGCTGTATGTCCTATTGTGGTCCAAGCCCCATCCACCAAATCGCCGGGTTCGTATGTTCCCCCACCAGTGTCATTAATGGCAAAGCCACCAGTTTCGTGATCGGGTGCAATAATTACCAGGGTGTGTTGCCTCCGACTTGGCTTCTCATTGACCCAATCCAGAACTACCTGGACGGCATGGTCAAAAGCAAGGGTTTCAGCGACCTGATAAGCAACATCGTTTCGGTGGTTTGCCCAATCGATCTGAGAGCCTTCCACCAAGAGGAAGAAACCATCATCGTCTTTTTCTAGGACATTGAGCGCTGCTGCTGTCATCTTCGGCAGGGTGGGTTCCTCTTTCCTGTAATATTCTTTCGGATTAACCCGGAACATTTCAGGAGTTTTTCCTTTTGGGGTGAAAAGCCCAAGAATCTTTTTTGAGCCTCCTGCAAGTGCACTATCCAGTTCTTGCCCAGTGTAAACGACGTCATACCCGTTATTCTCAGCCTCCGCAATGAAGTTGCCGAAAGTGCCACACTTGTCGGCCTGTTCGCCAGTGGAATTGAAATGATTCAGTCCACCCCCCAGGATGACATCCACTTTTGTGACCTGAATATACTGCCGGGCGATTTCATTCTCGCAATCCCTCGATGAAACGTGGGCGCCAAAGGCGGCGGGAGTGGCATGGCTAACAGTGGAGGTGGCCACCAAACCGGTTGACTTACCCTTCTCTTTGGCAGTTTCCAAGATCGTGGGGCCAGGTGTGGGCTTGCATTTTCCATCTTGATCATCGTCATGACAGGAGATTTCTCCCTTTCGGAACTTTTCGCCATTGGCCCAGGCTGAGGCGGCAGCAGCCGAATCGGTCACCGAACTATCGGCAGCATGCGTTCTCTGGTAGCCAATGGTTGAGAGCGTCTCTAGATGGAGGATGTCTCCCTCCGAGCCGTGTTTGAAAATGCGAGCTGCGGTGACATCGGCAAGGCCCATGCCGTCGGGAACCATAAAGATGATGTTTTTAGCTCTTGGGTGGGGCCCACTCTTGCTTTGGTATTCTTTTTTCGCAGAAAAATTGGCGAGGACTAAAAAAAGACTAAAAAAAAGCAGAGCCGAGAGAAATGGCCTTTTTCTCATAGATTTTTTTCTAAACACTAATAAATCTTCCTTTCAAGGACCCCAATTTTTTTCTGATGCAAAGTCGAAGCTAAGACAAAGTAACTGTCTATAAGATGATAGTCAACATCTTGCCAATTCTTGACATCTTGCGTTTTAGAGCTTATCCCTAATTAATAGGTAACACCCGGGTCAAGAAAGTAAAAGATATGAAACTAAAAATACCGCGGGCGATAAGTCTGGCGGCCCTAACAATTATTGTCTTACTTCTCGCCGCACCAAGCTGGGCTCAATCGATTCGATGCGGAAACGAATTAGTCAGAGTGGGGGACCCCACCATAGAGTTACTCCAGAGGTGTGGAGAACCGGATCTCAAAGAACTTCTGAATACTGATGGCCTGATTGTGGAGAGGTGGACCTACAATTGCGGCTCCTTGAGGTTTATGAGGATTATCACCTTGAAGGGGGGAGTTGTTCAGAGAATTGAACTGGCAGACTATGGCAGTGGTCCCCCACGGTGCCAGTGAACCTCTAGGGAGAGGCTAGAGAACCTGTTGGTGGGACCACCCCTGTAGATAGCCGCCTTTGCTAGATATCTCGTAAATGATCTGGTTGATCATGACAAGAGCCAACCCTTTAGAGCCAAACAACCCTACATCAATCTGAACATAGGTGAGAGTAGGGGTTTGACGTTCGATAAGCACTTCTACTTTCTCGTTCTTACCAGCAATGTAATAGAGTGTGGTTTGATCTGTCTCAGTGGCTTCTTTCAGAAGTTCCAGCGAAATTGCCTCTCCAGCACGGCGAGTCGCCTCAACTACGTCCTCGTACCGGGCGAGCTCTAGGCTTTTCACCCTGCCAGTTTCGTAACGTGAGACTCCAGCCTGGCCCGCGCTCGAGCCAATGCTCACTGGCGGGCCAAACAAACAGGGGCTAATGCAGGCCGCGCAACCGTAGCCCACGGTCAAAACCAGCCACATTGCTGCCAGTGATAGCAACTTATTGCAGGTGGTACGTGTCACTTTTGAGTCCCCACAAGGCAATTTTCTGGAATTAACTAAAATGGTTGGAGTTGGCAAATAAACTCATGCAAGAAAGGGAATATAGTAGAATTCCTCGAATTTCTCAACCATGAAGGTGAAATGAAAAAGATAAATCGAATCTAATCTAATAAATGGTTATCATTGGGCTCTTAAAAAAGGGATTTAAGGGATGTGACGGGTCATGAATTCGACAACCTTGACAAGCCTCAGCTACTCTGGTAGAAGGCAATCCCATTGTCCTTTAGTTAAGACTGGTGCAAAAACCCCTCCATAATAAGGGGATGGCTTATGGCAAGAGAAAGAAGACGCCATGCCAGAGTGGACGTTGATTGGCCGGCTGTGGTGCAACACACATCCGGGGGCATGGTGGCAGAAATGGAAAATATCGGCGCCAATGGAGCCTTCATCCGCTGCGACAAGCCCCTTAGGCCAAGGGAAAAGTTCAAGCTTCACATTGTAGCCCCCAACCACAGCCCTTTGAGCGCCAGTGCTGAAGTGGCCTGGCTACAGGTACTATGCGCAGAAAAAGATGTGCCTCCATGTGGCATGGGTATTCGTTTCACCCGAGTCTCCCGTACTGTTCGCCAATACATCCGCGGTTTTGTTGCGGCGCAAAAGAAATAAAATCAAGCCAGCAAATCCTTGCGGGAGAAGATCCAATGAGGCCAACCATTAACATTTTGACTGTTCTGCTAATCGCCAGCTTACTCTCAGGCTGTATCGTTCTAGGAAAGAATAAGCAATTCCAGCCCTTCGACTCCACAGAGCTTGGCACGCTAGTTCCGGGGCAGACAAAAGCGACAGAAGTGACCGAGATATTTGGAGCCCCAAGCGAGGTGGTGGAGCTAGCTAACGGGAATGCTTATGTCTACAAACGAACCGTAACCAAGGGCACTGTGTGTTGGCTGCTTCTAATCACCTTTGGAAATGTTGAAAAGCAGCACGACCAACTGGTTTTTTTCTTTGATCGCAATGACACTCTGACTCACTACGGCCTCAGCCTCGATGCCGACAAGGCAGAATATGGACTGCCGCGTTAAAATTTTTGTTGTACTTTTCCTACTCCTTGCAGGCCTTTTCCTGAGCGGCTGTATAACCTATCAGATTGCTCGGTACGTTGAGGGAGATGAAGTAGTCCTTCCCGATGATGGCCGGTTGCAGGTCGGCGAAACGACCTTGGGAGAGGTCTTAGCTTTACTTGGGGCTCCAGACAATGTGGCCAAAGCAGGGCTGGAGGACCTGCTGGTTTATGAAAGGGCCTTGCTTTACAGAAACCGCATCAAGGTGGGAATTCCAATTCCTCTAAGTAGTTTGATTAGAACAAGTTTCGACGCTTCTGCCTACGGCACCTTGGTGCGCTATGACTCTCTCGCACTTTTTTTCAACTCTGAAGGAATACTCAGCCACAAGACATTTGAAAAAGGCTCCAGCTATCCTTACTTCAAAACCCTCTTTTCTTCAGCCCGATGAACCCATAGAATCCTGCCTTAGCAAGCCACCCTTACTCCCGATCTCCAATCATTGTAAACTTTAATGCACACCTTTCTGGCCACTGAATTTTAGCGTGCTTCTTTGTATACCTAACGAGTGTTGTTCATTATACGATATTGGATTATGGAGAAGTAAAATCGACAATTATATATGGAAAAGCGCAGCTATTTCTATTTACGAAGCAACTCCGTGCATTGGCACTCTTCTTGCTGTTGGGTAGCGAGGAACAACAAAGGCGACAGGTTCGTTAGATGAGACTGCTTAATAAATGGAATACCCTCACTGCTAGGGTCGTAGCATTCTACCAACAGGGCTGGTACGCCATAGCGGAGAAACTGGCCAAAGAAACTCTGGAGTTTTCCGAGAAAGCATTTGGTCCAGATCACCCTAATGTTGCAGAGTCTTTGAATAATTTGGCCTTAATCTGCTATTCCCAGGCCAAGGAGGCTGAAGCTGCCATTTTCGAGCATACTTTGTCTCAGCGCCAGGGCGATGTGCTTTGGCCGGAATCTCCTGCTGCTGCCGAATATTTAAACAAGCTGGTGCTACTCAATCTCTCCAAGCGCAAGTACTCCCAAGCAGAATCGTTTTTTGAACGGGCCTTGGCTATCAAAAAATATGGCCTTGGGCAGGAGCATGCTGAACTATCTCAAATCTTGGGCAATTTGGCAGACCTACACAAATCTCAAGGCAACTATGATGAGGCGGAATTCTTTATTAAGTCTTTAAGAATACAAGGTAATCCTGGATTACACGAAGACAATCTTGCTGTTGAGTACGCAAACAGTAGAGAAATCAAGGAAATAAAGCACAACAGAGAGTACATGAGGTGTACGGGCCACTTTCCCGCCAAACTGTCCAAAGGACAAAGAGGTTCTTCCACAGAGGGAGTTACAGAAAATATCAGCCAGGTTGGAACCTTCATAAAGACTAAAGACTGGAGAACCTTCAAACCCGACGACCAGGTCTCAGTGGCAATATCTCTCCCCTCAGTCTTCTCCGAGCAATATGCCGCCGTGGAAATGGTGGGACCGGGGATAATAACCAGAGTTGATGAAGAAAATGAAGGTGTTGGCATACAGTTCATAAGAAGTTTCAAGCAGTTCAAAAGGGTTGGAGAGACAGAAGTTGCCGGCAACATAAGATACAAGAAACTTGCCCACTACCTGGCCCTTTTGGACGAGATGTCAGTAGCTGAGTTTTCAGAGGTTTATCCAAGAGGTTTCTTTGTGGAGAGATTGCCGCTGGATTTTGACCACGATGTAATCTTCCAATTCAGTACAAGTGAAATAGATGTTCCAGAGGCACGAAATCAGCTTCCACCTGCCCCTATGATAAAAGATTTTCTAGAAGCTAGAGTTATCGAGATCAATAAGAAAAAAATTGACGTGGATGAAGGAGTAGTAACCATTGGTAGGGCGGCTAATAATGATATTGTCCTGTATAACAAAACTATATCCAAATCACACGGTTTTCTCTATTTCCCTCTTTCTGAAACCGGTGCCTATGTGGTGGATTTGAAATCAACCAACTGCACGTTCCTCAACGACACAAACATCACGCCATACGTGACCTATAACTTATCAGATGGTGACGAAATATCCTTTGGCCCACAGACAAAAGTCATCTATCTTAGCACTGGGACGTTCTATGATTTTGTCCTCTCCCTTAAGCGGTCCAGCCACTAGACATTAAGCTGTCATAATTCCCTAACTCGAGAGTTTCCTCAAAAATGTTTGGCTCGTGGCTCACTCTGTCCTTCCCTGTGACTGCGTGCTGCTTGACAATGTTTCCTGGTGTTTCTTCTGAGTGACTGGCGGAAGGCCTGTGCTCACTTCCACAGCTGCGGGTGGGGGAGCCCCTGGCCCGCCGAAGCGTTGCGAAGGCGGGAACAGGGAGGGGGTGCTTTCCCCCGCATCGCAGCTGCGCTAGAAGTGACCAGGCCGTGAGACTCGGAACGAAAGAAGGAGCACCAGGAAACCATTTTCATTTCCAAATCGCCCACAACTCTGTAATGGGCTGAATCCACAGCCAGGTAGCAGATATTTTAGGGAAAACTCCTGTTCCCCAACTCAATTGACTCCCGGTAACCATATAGGTAAACTGCACAGATGTGCGAATCATTATGGGTTGGCGAGAAAACCGCCATGGTCTCTTCTTTGCCCCATGAAATCATTTGAATCTATCGAGAAAGAGCTGCGGGAAAGTAATCCTGGTTGGTGGGACAGGGTGGTTCAGGCTATCCCTGAACTTGCCGAACTTGCCTCAACTCCCCAGCCGCTTCAGTACCACGCCGAAGGCGATGTGGGCAATCACACTAGATTGGCCGTGGAGGCTTGCCCCCCAGACTGTGAGCCCGATCTCCTCTGGGCCTCCCTGCTTCATGATGTGGGCAAACCTGTAACCACAAAAGACGACGGTGAGAGAATCACGGCTCACGGTCACCATGCCGTGGGTGCCGAGATAGCGGAGAGGATATTAAAAAGACTGCAAATGAATGCCGAACGCAGGGAGCTCATTGTCTGGGCGATCCGTCACCACACCTTCCATCTATTTTGGAACTTGACAGCCCCAGAGGAGGCATCCCGACGGCACAAACGGTTTGTAGCCGACCCCCGTTTTCCCTTCCTTTTGGAGCTTCTCAGGGTGGACTCTATCGCCTCGCAGGGACATCCCGGGGGGATGGCGGCTTATGAGCTCTACAGGCAACTACGTGAGATGGTAATCGACGAGGAAGAAATAACCAAGGCGAAATGAACTCTCAGTTGATGCACCCGCAGAAATCGTTACTTGTATTTGTTGCGGCGAATTGGTCAATAAGCTTAAGATTTTGGTACTGCGGAAATTTGCTTGAATAGCGTATTAAAAGGGTTGAAATGGACAGGAAGTGCTCATCGACAAAGCTGCATATTCGCATCAGTTGGAATGCGGCTAATGGATCTGGAACAAGGCTGCCGCCGATGCAGATGAAAG
>WOR8_10009463_pt1 | contig 10074 bp, 9 predicted proteins | sample DeeMarSeWOR38_10_FD_19890 | JGI IMG/M metagenome (IMG submission 19890)
CTTACGCAACTACATTAGAAAAAATAGATGAAGCAATTGAAAGAATAAAAAAAGCTTTTAAATAAAATGAAATTTTATTGCTTTAATTTGAGTCTAAATATTCTTTTCAACTAAATCTGCAATATCTGTTGGAAACTTTGCAAGTTTAACATCTGCTTTCTCAAATGCTTTTATTTTTGATTCAGCAGTTCCTTTTCCACGTGCAATTATTGCACCAGCATGACCCATACGTTTACCAGGTGGAGCAGTTCTTCCAGCAATAAAAGCAAAGACAGGTTTACTGATGTGTTTTTTGATATGTTCTGCAGCTTCTTCTTCAGCAGTTCCTCCAATTTCTCCTACTAAAACAATTGCCTTTGTTTCAGGATCTTTCTCAAATGCATCCAGTGCATCGATAAAGGTTGTCCCAATGATAGGATCTCCACCAAGTCCGATACATGTACTCTGACCAATACCTTTTTCAGTAAGAGAATTAACGATTTCATAAGTAAGAGTACCAGAACGACTTGCTACTCCTACGTTTCCTTCCTTAAAAATCTGACCTGGTAAAATACCTATTTTTGTTTTACCTGGACTGGCAATACCCGGACAGTTGGGCCCGATTAAAACTGCATTTTTGTATATTGCATAATGAACAAATTCCATTGCATCATGAAATGGAATATTCTCAGTAATTACTACTATTGTTTTACATCCTGCATCAAGAGCTTCAAAAACTGCATCCTTTGCAAAACGAGCAGGAACCAAAACAAGAGAGGTATTAGCATCCGTTTTAGAAACAGCCTCAAATACATTATCAAAAATCGGAATATTTTCTACTTTCTGACCACCTTTCCCAGGTGTAACACCAGCTACAACATTAGTTCCAAATTCTTTCATTGCACCAATGTGAAATACACCCTGATGACCTGTTGCGCCTTGAACAACAACTTTACTATTTTTATCTGCAAAAATTGCCATTTTTTATCACCTTGCTAAATCAGAAGATTTTTGAGCAGCATCTTGCAAAGTTGTTCCAGTTATAAGCCCAGCATCTTTCAAAATGTCTTTTGCTTGATCTTCATTACAACCTTTAATTCTGGTAATTACAGGGCAGTCAATTCCCTCTTTTGTAATTACTTCCTTAACTCCCCTGGCAACAGTATCACATCTAGTAATTCCACCAAAAAGATTCAAGAATATCACTTTGGGTTTAGCCTTTTTCATAAGTTCAAATGCTTGTTTAACTTTTTCAGGATCATCAGTACCACCAAGATCTAAAAATACACCACCTTTACCACTATAATTTGTAAGTGCATCAAGCGTAGCCATGGTAAGACCCGCGCCATTTGCTATAACACCAATGTTTCCATCCAACTGGATAAAAGCTATCCCCTTTTCTTTTGCTTCTTTTTCAAGAGGTGTAAGTTCAACAACTTCAGGCTCGATATCTGGATGACGATACGTTGCATCATCATTGATATTAACCTTTGAATCTAATGCCATAACTTTCCCATCTTTCTTGATGATAAGCGGATTTATCTCTACAAGCTCACAGTCATACTCTCTAAAAAGTTTGTAAATTTTAGAAATAACCTTTGCAACCTCTTTTCCTTCTTCTTTTTCTAATTTTAATCTAGAAACGATTCCACGAATATGAAATGACTGAATGCCAATCAAAGGGTTTATCCACTCCTTGAAAATCTTTTCATCTGGCACACTTTCAATATCCATGCCTCCCTCACTACTTGCCATTATAAGAGACATTCTTTTAGAACGATCTAAGGTTATACTTAGATACAATTCTTTTTTGATATCTACTTTTTCTTCGGCAAGTACCTTTCGTACGGTATAACCTCTGATATCCATACCCATAATCTTAGAAAAATTATCTTTTGCTTCATTTAGATTTTCAGCTGATTTTATACCACCTGCTTTACCACGTCCACCAATTGGAACTTGAGCTTTAAGAACAAATGGAAAATTCAAATCAGAAAAATCGTTTTCGTCTTTAACTAGCCTGCCATTTGGAACTGCTATTCCATACTTGTTAAACAGTTCCTTCCCCCGATACTCAAAAAGTTTCATGGAAACCTGAATACAAATTCACATATTTAATAGCTTTTTTACCCAAAAATCACAACCCACAATTTTGCTTGCAATAGGAGCAAACTTAAAATCTTTAATGAAAACCATTGTACTCAAACTATATGTTCTAATTAAAGGATTGTCAGCAATCCATTGATTTTCCTTCAAAATCTGCATGATCCTCATCATGTCTGTTTTATAATCATCATAATCCTTGTATATAGAAATCATAACTGCTTCAAATCTTCTACTGGCAAAAAATACTGTCGAATCACTCATCAATGAAATGGCTTCATCATCATCTATATTGGGTGAATTTCTAGGATCAAATCTTATATGATAAAATACTAGAATTTCAAAACCTAATTTCACAATATTAGGTAGAGTAATTTTACTTATCAAATTACTATTTTCAAATTTACGTCTTAATCTAGAAACAGTATGTCTCGAAATTCCTAATTCTCGACCCACATCACTATCAGATAATTCTGGGTAGCTCACCAACATACAATAAACATTCTTTTCAGTATCTGAAACAACATTTTCGCTACTCACAAAATCAACTTTTTCAATATTGACTGTCGTTTCTAAACCTAATTCAAAACTACTATTTAGCAGAGGAGCAAAATCAAAAAAGCGATAAATTTTACTAATTTCAAATGGAAATACTACTGTATTAGGATATTCTTCTTCTAAGAGTCCTCGGCCACCAAATGTTTGTGTTCTAATGTCATTGATTCTCCCAATAGTTGCATAATCCTTTGAAAGACTAAGAGAAAACCCTTTATCTTGCTCCCCAACAGAAAAAAATATTTCATCAAAAACTTCGATTGTTTTTCCTGTGATTTCAATCCTTTCATGTAATGGGATTAATGGACTGAAATGTGTGTAAATTACAACTAACATTTCACAGCCTAGACTTTGAAGTTTGGGAATTATAAGTTTTCGGATATATTCATTTTCTTTCAATCTATGTCTAATGGAGGTAATTGTGGAATGCTTTAGATTAAGTTTCTCAGAGAGCTCTTTATCTGTCAGCTGAGGATATTTTGCAATACCATACAACATGAGTTTTTCTTTTTTAGTTAATTCAAACTTTTTCATCATTTTAAGAATAAGTATCTAAATATATAAACTTATTTCTCATTTAAATAAAAAATAATCTTTTATATGTTAAATAGAGCAAAAATATTTAAATATTTTATCAAAAACATAAATTTACAGAAATCATTTATTATTATGATAATATTTACCAAAACCTTTATAATGGATTAATTACATATAATTTTTATTAATCATGGGAGGAACCATTTTGGTGGAAATCCTTGATAAAGGAATTGATGTTGAAAGAAGAATTAAGAAACTTACCTTAAATCTTTTTGTTAATTTTATCAGCTCTATGGGGATAAGATAATGACTAAAAAAGAACAAGTTCTTTTGGAAGAGCCAGATGTAAAAAAAGCAAAAGATGTAGAAAAAAAAGCCGGAACTGTTGAAGTTTTTATCATGGGTAAAAGTTACAAAGTTCCTGCGGGTCTTACAATAATGAAGGCCTTAGAGTACGCTGGCTATAGATATATTAGGGGTTGTGGTTGTAGAGCTGGTTTTTGCGGAGCATGCTCTACGATTTATAGGAAAGAAGACGAACAGAAACTGGGCTTTGACTTGGCATGTCAAAAAGTTGTAGAAGACAAAATGTACCTTGTTCAATTACCTTTCGTACCTGCAACCAAAGCAGAATATGACATCGATAAAATTGAACCAAAGGAAAGTACAATATTAGAGATGTATCCAGAGATTGCAAGATGTGTTTCATGTAATACATGTACAAAATCTTGTCCACAGGATATTGAAGTTATGAAGTATATTCAAAGAGCAGTTCGTGGAGATATTGAAAAATGCGCTGAGATATCTTTTGACTGTATTCAGTGTGGTTTATGTGCAATGAGATGCCCAGCTGATATCAAACATTATCATGTTTCTCAGCTGGCTAGAAGAATTCGCGGGAAATATCTTGATACAAAATCAAAAAATTTAATTCAAAGGTTGAAAGAGATTGAAAACAGAAAATACGACAATGAAATTGAAAAACTAATAAAGATGGATAAAAAAAGGATAGTCGAATTATACAAAAAAAGAAAGATTGAAGCAGAGGAATCTACCACAGGGGGTGACTAATTGAAACTAGTTGATGGCTATCCTGAATATATGATGAAATCAATTAAACTTGTTGAAGAGAAAAGAGAAAAAAACATAGCAAAACCAGTTAAACCCATGTCCATGAAAGCTCGTGAGGAGATACTTAATAAATATCATCCGGACTATATGAAGGGCACAAAAAGAGAACTTAAAGTTGGTGTAGATAAGGGAGCAATTTTATACAATGGTATAGTGGATCTTCTTGAAGCTAAACCTGTTATTGATCCTAAGGATGTTGATTTAAGTAAGATTGATTATGACGTAGATTTACTGATTATTGGTGGTGGTGGTGCTGGGACTGTTGCTTCATTATTTGCTTATGAATCAGGTGTATCTAAAGATAAAATTCTGATTGTTACCAAACTTCGTCATGGCGATGCAAATTCTATGATGGCACAGGGTGGTATTCAGGCTGCTGATAGACCTGAGGATAGCCCTGCATTACATTACCTTGATATCTATGGTGGAGGACATTTTACTAATAAACCAGAGCTTGCAAGAGCACTTGCTTTAGATGCTCCAGGAATTATTTCTTGGCACGAAAAACTCGGAGTAATGTATGACCGTTATGAGGATGGTGAATTTCAGGAGTTATCTGGCGGTGGAACTTGTCGTAATCGTATGCATAGTTGTAAGGATTACTCTGGCATGGAAATAATGAGAAATATCAGAGATCAATCTAGAAATTTAGAAATACCTGTATTAGAATTTGCTCCTATTGCCGAGCTAATAATGGATGATAAAGGTCAGGTAGCTGGTGGTGTTGCTTTTAATCTTGAAACATTTGAGTATTATGTTATTCGTGCTAAGGCTACAATTTTGGCTACGGGTGGTAGTGGAAGATTACATCTTGCAAATTACCCAACAACTAATCATTATGGTGCCACTGGAGATGGCCTTATCATGGCGTATCATGTAGGTGCTAATCTCATTGATTTGGACACTATTCAGATTCACCCTACTGGAGATGCTTACCCTGAACCACTTGTTGGAATCCTATCAACTGAGAAGATCAGGGGACTTGGTGCTATACCATTAAACAAGTATGGAGATCCATTTGTATTTCCACTTGAGCCTCGTGATGTTGAATCTGCTACATTTATTCAGGAATGTAAAAAAGGCAGAGGCATTGTGACACCTACAGGAATGCCTGGTGTATGGCTTGATTCACCTATGATTGATATTATTCATGGAGAAGGGACCACCGAAACGAAACTGGCTGGTGAGGTACGAAAATTCAAGCGTTTCGGAATTGATATGACTAAGCATCCAATACTTGTTTATCCCACTCTTCACTATCAAAATGGCGGGGTAGAGATAAATGAAAAAACTGAAACTAAAGTAGCAGGACTGTTTGCCGCTGGTGAGGTATCTGGTGGAGTACATGGTAAAAACCGGTTAATGGGAAATTCTCTTCTTGATTTTAACGTATTTGGTAGACGATCTGGAATTTATGCTGCTAAATATGTGAAAAAAGCAAAAATCGGAAAACTTACACTTAATCATCTTGATAAATATAATAAAATGTTGGAGCAAGCTCATATTGAATCAACAAAAACAGCGCCAATAATTTTACCAGAATATAGAGGCGAAATGGCAATTTCTCGAGCTTTAGATATATTCTAAATGGTGTATTGATGATAGAAGTTAGGGAAGACTGGTGCAAAGGTTGCAACCTTTGCATTGAAAGATGTCCAGTAAATGCATTAGAAGAATCTGACAAACTAAATAAACGAGGTGTTAGACCTCCTAAATTGAAAGATAAAAACGAATGTAACTACTGCAGGTATTGTGAACTCATTTGCCCTGATCTTGCATTAACTGTTATTCCTGAAGAAGATGAAAAAAAGCCTGTTAAAAAAACTCTTCTAACACCAGTTGGAGGAAAATAAAAATGAAATATAAACGTGATCCTCAAAGGATAAGAGAAGTTTTAGGTAAAAAAGTACAATTTATATTAGGAGATATGGCCTGTGTTTATGGAGGACTTCTTGCGGGATGTTCATTTTTTGGTGGATATCCAATAACTCCTGCATCAGAAGTTGCAGAAGGAATGGCACGAAGACTTCCAAGAGTAGGTGGCACATATATCCAGATGGAAGATGAAATTGGCAGTATTTGGCAGTATCGCAGCAGTTATCGGCGCAGCATGGGGTGGAGCAAAATCAATGACTGCTACATCTGGTCCTGGTTTTTCACTTATGATGGAAAACTATGGTTTTGCTGTCATGACTGAAACACCTTGTGTAATAGTAAATGTTCAAAGAACTGGACCTTCAACAGGTCAACCGACACTTGGTGCACAAGGTGATATGATGCAGGTAAGATGGGGAACGCATGGAGATCTAGAGGCATTAGCACTTGCGCCTAGTACTGTGCAGGAATGCTTAGATTTCACAATTGAAGCTTTCAACCTTTCTGAAAAATATCGAAACCCTGCATGTGTTATGACTGATGGAGAAATAGGTCATCTTAGAGAACGTATAATAATACCCGATGAAAAAGATTTGAAACTAATTGACAGAGTCCCTGCAACTATTGATAAGAAAAAATTCATACCATTTACAAACTCTCAAACAAGGAAAGATTGTAAAGTTCCAGATTTTCCAACTTTTGGTACAGGTTATCATACATATGTTACAGGTCTTACACATAACGAAAAAGGTTTTCCAGCAACAGATAAACAACCAGATCATGAACGATTAGTAAAAAGAATAGTTGAAAAAATCACTGACGATGCAAACAAACTCGTTATGGTTGAAAAATTAAACCTTGATGATGCAGACATTGCATTTGTTACATATGGTGCTACTGCAAGACCCGCTGAATCTGCAATGGAAATGGCAAGAAAAGAGGGTAAAAAAGTTGGTTTACTTCGTCTCAAACTTGTTTGGCCTTTTCCTGAAAAAATTATTGAAAAGCTTGCAAAAGATGTCGATAAAATAATTGTTCCAGAGATGAACCTTGGACAAATAGTGCATCCAGTTAGAGAAATTGCTTGCAGTCATTGTGAGGTTGTATCTGCTCCAAAAATTGGTGGTGAGATGCATCTTCCAATGGAACTTTACAAATACTTGGAGGGGAAATAAATGGTAGAAGTTAGAACCGCTGATCAGTTAAATAAAAAATTTCTCCGTGAAGGAATGTGGCCTACAATATTTTGTAATGGCTGTGGTCATGGCGTTGTTTTAGAATACACTTTCTGGGCATTAGAAGAACTTGGTTTAGATATGGATAAAGTCATATTTGCTTCAGGAATCGGATGCTCCTCTCGACTCCCAGGATATATTAACGCTGATGGATTACATACAACACATGGAAGAGCAATTGCTTTTGCTACAGGAATAAAAGCAGCTAATCCTGATTTTAACATTATTGTTTTCACGGGTGATGGTGACTGTGCGGGAATTGGTGGAAACCATTTCATTCATGCTGCTAGACGTAACATTGACATGACTGTGATTATGATTAATAACTTCATTTATGGAATGACTGGTGGACAACTTGCTCCAACAGCACCGTTAGGTAGCATTGCGACAACTGCACCATATGGAAATATTGAGCATCCTTTTGATATTAGTGCGCTTGCTTGTGCACTTGGTGCAAATTATGTTGCGCGCTGGGGTGTTTCTCATCCGTATCAACCTATTAAATCAATAAAAGAAGGCATTCAAGCCCTGCCCAACGGCATATGGCAGACGTAATAAATTAGGAGATATCAAAAAGCACTGGGAATGGTATGACAATAATACAATTCTTAAAGAAGATTATGAAAAAATAATGAGATATGGAAGTGAAAAAGAAAAAGAACAAATTAAAGACAAGATACAAATAGGAGTTTTCCAAGACATTGAAAAACCTGGATTTTTTGAAGCTTATGAAAAACTTGTTGATAGATTAATGGAAAAAGAAACAAAATCAAAGGTGGGGAAGAAATGAAAAAAGATATAAGAATCTGCGGTTTCGGAGGACAAGGAGTAATTCTTGCAGGTTTTATTATTGGAAAAGCTGCATCTGTTTTTATGAATTATAATGCCGTTCAGAGTCAATCATATGGTCCTGAAGCTCGTGGTGGAGCTGCTAGGTCCGAAGTCATAATATCAGATGAAAAAATCGGATACCCCCGCCCAATAGGTGTTGATTGCTTTGTTGCAATGTCTCAAGAATCATTTGATACTTATAGAAATGACATTAGAAAAGATACAGTAATTATTGTTGATCCAGATCTTGTTAAAAAACACGACATAGGAAGACCATTATACAAAGTTCAAGCCTTAAAAATTGCTGAAGAACTAGGAAACAAAATTGTTACAAATATTGTTATGGTAGGAGCTTTTACAAGTATTTTTGCTTTATTAGATAAAGAAGCTGTAAAAGAATCTGTCATTGATAGTGTTCCAAAAAAATTTGTTGATCTCAATACAAAAGCATTTGAAAGAGGTTTTGAGGCAGGTAAAGATGCCCTTAAAAAGTTATGATAAAAAAATAGACCATGATTTAGGTATTCCTTTACAGGATGATTATTTTTATGATGAACCAGAGGAAATCATAGAAAGAAAATCTATACCAGAACTGGAAATTACTGAGAAAAAAGTAAAAGAACTTGCAAAAAAGGGAGAAAAACGAATTATAGATGCAGATGTTCTGATTATTGGAGCTGGTATTTCAGGTATGCAAGCAGCTCTGGATATCGGAGATAAAGGCTACAAGGTTGTAATAATTGACAAAACCTCAACAATTGGTGGAGCGATGGTAAAACTTGATAAAACATTTCCAACAAATGATTGTTCTATTTGTACTGCTGCACCAAAAATGGTGGAGCTTTCTCGACATCCTAATATTGAACTTATCACCTATGCTGATGTAAATTCTTTAGACGGCAAACCTGGTAATTTTAAAGCAAATATTTGGCGAAAAAGCAAATATGTTGATCCTGACAAATGTACAGGATGTGATGACTGCGCTGAAGTATGTCCTATTGAGGTGGTAAATCCATTTGATGAAAAACTTTCTACTCGAAAAGCAATTTATATTGAGTTTCCACAGGCAGTTCCGATTGTTTATACTATTGACTATGATAATTGTATTGGTTGTGGTTCTTGTGATAGAGTATGTGAACCTGAAGCTATATCATTTTTAGAAAAATCAGAGGAAATAGAAGTAAATGTTGGAAGTGTTATTGTTGCTACAGGTTTTGAGGTTTTTGAACCCACTGAAATGAGAAAAGAATATGGATATGGTAAGTACGATAACGTAATTACTGCATTACAATTTGAACGTCTTCTTTCTTCATTTGGACCAACTGAAGGAAAGGTTTTTCGTCCATCTGATCGAAAAAAACCAAAAAGTATAGGCTGGATTCAATGTGTCGGCTCACGTAGTGAACAACTTGGTTTTCCATATTGCTCACGAGTTTGTTGTATGTATGCAACAAAAGAGGCATCTATTGCAAAGGAGGCAAACCCAGATATTGATATTACTATATATTATATGGATATTAGAGCGTATGGAAAGGATTTCCAACAGTATTATGATCATGCAAAAGACTTGGGTGTAAAATACGTTCGGGGAAGACCATCTTCAGTCTATGAAAATCCTGATAAAAGTGTCACTATAAAATATAAGGATACACTAACCGGAAAAATAGAAGAAAACACAGTTGATATGTTAGTTCTTTCAACTGCAATAAAACCAAATAAGGATAACAAAAGACTTGGGCAGGCTCTCGGAATAGAAGTTGATGAAAATGGTTTTTTCAAACAAGACTCACTTTTAACTGATCCTATTCAGTCATCTAGAAAAGGTATC
>WOR8_10009773_pt1 | contig 10073 bp, 13 predicted proteins | sample DeeMarSeWOR38_10_FD_19890 | JGI IMG/M metagenome (IMG submission 19890)
GAGGTTCACCCATTTCTAGGGTGTTGGAGTAAAGGTAGTTCCCATGATAGGATGTTGGAGTTAGATGTAAATATTTCAGGTCCTATATTCAATGCGATGAGATGACTAGAAAGAATGTTTTCTCAAGTTACCCACAATTCGTTGGCCAGTACTTGGAGCAACTGCTTAATCCGCGGGTCTGGGTGGATAAGGCTGATGAGATGCTTGAGGCATCAAAGGTAATAGAGCCACAATTACGCCAATATTGGAGTGTTGTCATGAGCAGAGAGAAAGAGAGGAAATATAACAGAGGCAAGGAATACCGCTATACTCTTCCACCTAACCTACATGGTCCCTATTTCATTCTTGTTTCATACGGTCTTGAGAATCTATTTAAAGCTATAATAGTTCGAGAACAAGGTGACGAGATTCGCAGCGAGTTTGCTAAAAAAGGGATGTTGCCCAGCCTGATTAAGGGACATAACTTAGTGGAGTTATCTAAGAAAACAAATATAGAGATGGACATTAGGGAAGAAAACGTTCTAACTAGGCTTTCTAGACTATCAAAGTGGAAAAGTAGATATCCAGTACCTGTTGAAGTAGGTGAGATACAGAACGTCATTCCAAACTCAGATGGTAAACCAATCTTCACCGACTACTATGCCCCGGGGGACCTCGACCAGATTAGTGCCATGGTGCAAAGAATAAGAGGCTGCGTTGCAGGTCATGTGAACCCGCCAAGTTAGCTAACGCAAAGACACAAGCGGTTACCAGGTTCTTGTCTAGAACGTGGATTGACAGCTATTTCTAGGAAGGTATAATAAAACTGTGGTCTTAAAGCCCAGAGAACAAAGAGAACAGAGTTTGTAGAGTGAACTGGATGGGAGGAAAAGAAGAAGTATGTCTAGGATGGATGATAGGTTTGTAAAAGGCTTAAAAGTGCCTCTGAGGGCATTGTGGGGTAAAGCGAGAGGCGGTGGCGGTCGCTTGCGACAAGCCACCGCAGGAGAAGAGAAGAAAAAAGAAAGAAGAACAGAAGAAGAAAGAGAAGAAGTAAGAAAAGACGCAAGAGAAGGCGGAAGAGAAGAAGCAAGGAAAGAAGCACGAAAAGAAGAAAGAGAAGACGCAAGGGAAGAAGAAAGAGAAGACGCAAGGGAAAAAGATAAGAGTAGAGAAGATAAAAGTAGAGAAGGTAAGAGAAGAGAAAGAAGAAGAGAAGAAGCAAGAGAGGAAGATAAGAGTAGAGAAGATTAAAGTCCTTTTGTTGGTTGTCTGGTGGTCCTTAGTATTACTCTATACAGTATGTTAAAACTCTTGACTATTACCCCAGGTTGTGAGAAAAAGAAAGCGGTGTTCCTTGATTCTTTCGCTCGTTGGAGGACACGATGAAATGAGGAGGAAGGAAGATGGAATCTAATGGAAACAATAGGAGTGGGTTGCTTAGCGCTGGCGGAGTTCTTAGCATATTAGCGGGAATATTCCGGATAATTGGTGGAGTGTTACTAGTGGCTTTCTCAGAGCTTGGGAGGCAGTTAGTTTGGCAGTCAATGGAATTAGGAGAGGGTCTTTTGAGTAAAGATATTGGGAGTTTGCCACTACTTTCCCCGCTCCCTCGCCTAGAAGGTTGGTTGCCTGTAATAGTAGGGTCCATTATTATAATTCTGGGTATAATAGCTATAGGGGGCGGTGTTTCGGCGATAAGAAGGAAGAGTTTCGGCCTGTCACTAGCCGGCGCTATTTGCGCCCTACCACTAGTGCTTTCTGGCTGGTATTTAGCCATGAGTGGCCTGGCCCAAATGGTTCACTTTGTGTCTTTAGCTATGGTTATTTGCGGTCTGGCATCGGTGACCTTGGGAATACTGGCCGTTATCTTTGTCGTATTGGGAAAGAGAGAATTTAAGGCGAAGGTGAAATACGATGGCATCTGAGAGTCACAGCAGGAGTGGGTTATTGGACGCCGGCGGAGTCCTGAGCATAATAGGGGGGATAGTGGAGCTAATTGCAGGAGGGATAGTATTGAGTACGGTAAGAAACATCATGATAGGGGGCCCTTTACCGGTGGTTCCGCACATCCCTTGGATGCCAGGCCTTGAGATTCAGCTAGTTTTCTTCCCAACTAGATTTGTCATTGTCGGAATACTTATTCTGGTCTTGGGCGGAATAGGCATAGCGGGTGGCATCTCGGCTATGGGCAGGAAGAGTTTTGGACTGTCGTTAGCGGGGGCTATATGCGTACTTCCGACAGTCCTTTTTGGGATACTGGCAGCTATTTTTGTCCCAGTGTCGAAAAGAGAGTTTGGTGTAGAGGCAAGAGAAAATGGCATCACCAGCAGAAGCAGGTTACTTACTGCTGGGGGGGTATTAAGCATAATAGGAGGAGGAGTTGAGGTCATTGGTGCAGGGGTGTTGGGGGCACTTATGTTCTATCGGAGCGAGCTGTGGTTAATTATATGGGTAGTGCCTCTTCTTGCGCTGGGCATAGTAGCGATAGTAGGTGGCATAACGGCTCTAAGCAGGAGAGGTTATAACGCGTCGTTAGTCGGAGCTGTTTGCGCCCTTCCGACAGTCATTTTTGGGATACTGGCGATTTGGTTTATATCTGGGAGAGAGTGTGAATTTAAAGAAAACGGCATCACTAGTAGGAGCAGGTTACTTACAGCGGGGGGGGATACTAAGCATAATAGGAGGAGGAGTTGAGGTGATTGTTGGATGGTGGTTGTTTGCCACCTTTGAACTATATTGGGGCGTGCATCCGTTTCCTGCTTATGTGATTATGCTAATTCTTCTATGTTGTAGTTCTCTGTCAATAGTAGGTGGCATTTTAGCTGTAAGAAGGAAAAATTATAAAGCGTCGTTAGCCGGAGCTATTTGTGCCCTTCCGACGGTCCTTTTTGGGATACTCTCAGTTATTTTCGTAGCTATGAGAAAGAATGAATTTGAGGTGGAGGCATCAGGCTGGTAGGAGGATTTATGAGAGATTTTGGTCGTATTATTAAGAAGCTTACCACGGTTCTGATAAGACCGGGGGCTGTGGTTCGAGGCTACAATGACCCACCATAGACAATAACATCAGCGAAAACCAGCTTCAAGCTGTTCAAGCATTTTTCTCCTATCGGATTTACCTCCATACGTGGTAGCTTAATTGCTCATCAGATTCATAGTGTGGATTTCCGTCGATCAGCATGCATCTAAATAAATTCACAGAGTATTCCAGATTCAGGACTGATACTTGATTATATTTCTACCAATAATTCCCACTAAAATGTAGTGGGGGCTTGACAAATTGTAAAGGATATATTACTATTTGTCATGAATAAGATACATAAAATAACTTGGGAGACCAAAGGAGGTAGAAAATGTTGCCGAGTCAGAAAATGGCGTGGGGTAATGTAATTGTATGGGGAACCTATTTGATTGTCTTAGCTATAGTTCTAGCCGCTAACGGAACCGTCTTGTTTTGGCAAGAGAACTCTCTTAAAAATGCGTTTTTCATAATCACAGGAGTAGCCTTCGCAGCATTCATCATTATGATGTTATTCGTTTGGACTGGGGCATCCAGAGCCAAAGTAACCATCGATGAAAGAGATCATAAAATCATGAACCGGGCAAATGCCCTGGCAGGTCCCATAGCCATGACTGCCTTAGCAGCCACTTCGCTCGTACTCGGTTTAGTTTACGTTGAAAGTGAGAACAGCGTTATGTCTCCGTATTTTCTTATGTATGTCACTTTAATAAACATTGTTGTATATTGGCTGGCTCAAGCTATTTACACCTTAGTCGCTTACAGAAGGAATTAAGAGCATTACGAAAAATGACTTGCTTGATAGAAGGAGGATAAAAATGGCACCGCTACAAAAAAGAGCTTTAATTAGTCTATTGATGGGGCTTGCTCTCGCTATTGCTCTCGTCGTGGTTTTTGTCACCAGGGACATTATGGGATTTAGATTGATTGTATATGCGTTATGGATCGGAGTGCCAGTAGTATACCTTGTATTAATGAATCTTACCCGTCTTAGTAAGTTGAAACAGATTGATGAAAGGGATAAATTAATCAAGGACCGAGCTCCAAAAATACAGTGGCTGTCGGTAATATTTACTCTGGTAGTCTGGTATATAGTACTGAATGACCTTTACTGGGATCAGGGGCAATTACCGGTCGTTTACCTGACTTTCATTTTCATATCTACTCTGATTATCAGTACACTTGCTGAGTCTCTCGGTATCCTGATTGGTTACTGGAGAATGAACCGGAATGGGTAGAATAGAGAATCGGATTAGAAGGCTGCGTTTCGACCACGACGAGATGACGGTTTCGACCACGACGAGATGACGCAGGAAGAACTGGCCGACAAGGCAGGCTGCACGCGGCAGACCGTTATCGCTCTGGAGCAAAACAAGTATGTTCCCTCTATCGAGCTAGCCTTTAGGATTGCCAGGGCATTTGACGTACCCTTAGAGGAAGTCTTTCAATACGACGATATTCAAGGGGCGTAAACGTCAAGAATCAGTTCCTTTTTCTCAAATAGAAGTTCGGAAACCGTTCCCACGGTTCGACCTCATTAATTCCGTTCACATCACTTCGGTCGGCGGCCGGAACCTACCGGAGAGAGACGGTGAAAGGCCAAGTTGTGATTTCTTCACTATAGCTGTAATATGTTCGTAATACTGTTTAAAAGTGTTTTCAATTGGAGGATATCATGGCAGAAAATTATGGAATCGTTGACGTCTGGATGCAGCACCCGACACCTAAGCACATAAACCAGCCTTGTTTTGATTCCCTGCGCAGGTGGACGGGTCAAGATAAATTGACCGAGGACATTCCAGTAGAGTTCACCATCGCTGCCATGGATGAAGCAGGTGTTAAGCTGGGCCTAATATGTGCCTGGTGGGGGCCTCATGGCCCAACCATATCAAATGATGAGGTGGCCGCCATTGTCAAACAGTATCCTGACCGCTTTATAGGCATCGCATCGGTTGATCTATACCGACCTATGGATGGCATTCGAGAGCTGAGGCGCTGCATACGTCAGCTCGGCTTTAAAGGCCTGAGAATCGTCCAATGGTACTGGAATCTGCCTCCGACTGACAGGCACTACTATCCCCTATACGCCGAGTGTTGTGAACTCGGGATCCCGTTCTGTTGCCAGGTCGGCCATACCGGTCCTCCCGAACTCAAAATTGTGGGGGGACACATAGGGTATCCCTGGACAGTGGAAATGATAGCGGTGGCTACAAAACACGAAAACGTATACATAGACACCTCGGCCTATATCGCCAAAAGGTATCCGGTTGAGTTAGTTGACTACATGAAGAAGAACGGCAAAACAAAGGTCATGTTCGGAACTAATTACCCGATGGTTACAGCAGCGAGGTGCCTAAAAGACCTCGACACCCTTGAGCTCAGCGACGATGTGAAGAGGTTGTTCCTCTGCGACAATGCCAAGCGACTGTTCGGGCTCAAATGAGGTATAATCAGCCCGAGAGCCTCCAATGGCCCGCGCCAAATAAATCCAGGTAAGGAGGATAATGATGAAGAAAAACGATCAGGCGGAGTTCTATCGCCAAGCAGAGAAGCTCATCAACAGATTCATGGAAGAGAACCCTGTAGGTGCCACACAGCTGGGTGATCATCGCTTTGATGATCGTCTGGCCGATTATAGCAAGGCTGCACTGGAGCGACAGGTGCGGGAGATCAGAGAAGCTCTTATGGAGTTTGAAGGCTTTGATCCGGCAGGTTTTGATATCGACGCTAGGATTGACCTTCAGATGATGGTCCAGATGATTAAATCGGCTTTGCGCGACTTTGAAAAGCTCAAGGGCCACGTCCGCAACCCCAGCACGTATTCTGAAGAGTGCATGGGCGGAGTCTTCTTGCTCTTGATTAAGGAATTTGCTCCGATGGAAGAGCGATTGGAGAAGGTTCTGGGCAGGCTCCGGGCGATACCTGAAGTGTTGGCTCGGGGGAAGGAGAACATAAATCCCCGCGAGGTGCCCCCTGTATGGAACGAGGTGGCAATGGAGAGCTGTCAACAGGGGCTGGCGCTGTTCACCGTGCTTCTCCCCGCCCTGGCCCAACAGGCGCCAAAACTGGCGACCGACCTCAATACAGCCAGCCAGAGTGCGGCCCAGGCACTCGAGGATTATGCCGGCTTCCTCAAGAAAACTGTGGCAGCGAAGGCAAGCGGCGATTTTGCCGCCGGAAAGGAATTGTTCGAGGAATTGGTCCACGAGAACCATATGCTCGATTACAGTGCCGAGGAGGTCCTCAAAATAGGCTGGAGGCTGTTGGGGGAAACGGAGAAGGCGATGGAGCAACTTGGTCAACAAATCGATCGTCAGAAGACCGCCAGAGAACTTCTGGAGATAGCCAAAGCCGATCACCCCAAGGCCGATGAACTGCTGGATGTGTACCGTCGGGAGATGGCCAGGGTAAGGCAATTCGTAGCCGACCGGGACATCGTGACCATCCCAAAAGGGGAGTCCTTGAAGATAGAACCTACACCGCCCTTCCTGTGGGGAATCATCCCCTATGCGGCCTATATGCCGCCGGGGCCAATGGAAAAGATACAGCAGGGGATCTTTGTGGTGACACCGGTCGATCCCCAGAGTCCTCAGAAGGAGCAAGAGGAGAAACTCAAAGGGCAAAACTATAGCAAAATCCCGGTGACCGCCCTGCATGAAGCCTATCCGGGGCACCATCTCCAGCTTGTCTACGCCGACAGTGTCGGCTCGCTCCCTCGAAAAGTGGGAGGGTACATGCTCTCGACTCTGTTCATAGAGGGCTGGGCTTTCTACTGCGAGGAGTTGATGGAGCAACTCGGTTATATCGACCAACCGTTACAGCGGCTGGGGCGGCTTTCGGATCAGCTCTGGCGGGCTGCTCGCATTATTCTGGATGTATCCCTCCATACCGGAAAGATGACCGTCGAGGAGGGCATTGATTTCCTGATGGAGAGGGCCGGCTTGGAGCGGAGCAACGCTCGAGCCGAGGTGCGACGCTACACGGCAACCCCGACGCAGCCGATGAGCTACCTTATCGGGAAAATGGAGATCGTTAAGCTAATCGACGAATACAAGAAGAAGCATCCCGAGGCATCGCCGAAGGAGGTCCATGATACTTTCCTCTCTTGTGGGTCACTCCCGCCGCGCTTGATGCGGGAGCGGCTGCTCACGCGGTGAGGTCAATGTGGTGGAGCTGAGTCAGCTTCAGTTTGCCATGTGTAATGGTTACCGCAAAGGGACGTGCTGGACTGATACAGCCTCATTCGGCTGGAGGTGCCTGCCAGGGTCGATGCTGGAGCATCTTCAAGACGATCACGCTATTGACAAACTAGCAGACAGCGTTTATATTGTAAACAATTGAATATAGGCAAAGGCTGAGAACAGGACTAGTACAGCCTAAGGCGGAATTCAGAGAGTCGGGTAAGGTGTGAGCCGATGTTTGCGCGAGGCTGGAATGGACCTGGGAGCCGCAAACCGAAAGGGTAACACTTAGTAGGCTTTGTCGCAGGGGCAGCGTTATCACAGCCCGGGGTATAGCCAAGTCAAGCTGTACCTGAAACGAGGTGGCCGAAAGGCCGAAAAAGGGTGGCACCGCGAAGGTTGAACCTCTCGCCCCTTGGCGAGAGGTTTTTTTATTGTGAGATAACATGTATTACCCGACATTGGAAGAAGTCCGCCAACTGAAGAAGTACGGTAATCTGGTACCAGTTTGCCGTGATATCCAGGCCGACCTGGAAACACCGGTATCCGCTTACCTCAAAATAGCCCGCGGCAATTATTCCTTCCTTTTAGAGAGTGTCGAGGGCGGCGAACGCATGGCCCGCTACAGCTTCATTGGAACCGAGCCCCTTCTTGTCCTGCGGACAGGAGATGAAAACCCAGTTGACCCGCTGAACCTTGCGGAAAAGGAATTGGCTCGACTTCATCCCGTGTCTATTGCAGGCCTTCCCAGATTTCATGGCGGTATGGTCGGTTACTTGAGCTACGAAGTTGTCCGCTACTTCGAGAAACTGCCTTGTCCTGTGCACGATCCTCAGGAGCTTCCTGAGTCTATCTTGATGCTGGCAGATACCTTACTTGTGTTCGACCATGTTACGCACAAAATCAAGGTCGTTTCCCATGCCTATCTGGACGGCGATATAGATAAAGCATACCAAGAGGCAACTTATAAAATCGACGACCTGGTTAAGAGGTTGGAGCAGCCGATTCACTCTAAGGTTCTTAATAATTTGCCACCGGATATGCCTGAACTGTCCTCGAATTTTTCTCCAACGGAGTTCGAGGCGATAGTATCTCAAGCTAAGGAATACATCTATGCCGGCGACGTTATTCAGGCTGTCTTATCACGGCGATTATCGAGACATACCTGTGCTGATCCCTTCGCTATATATCGGGCACTGCGCTCCATTAACCCATCTCCCTATATGTACTACCTTCACCTGGGTGATTTCTATATTGCCGGGGCTTCTCCCGAGCTTCTCGTGCGAGTTGAAGATAGGATAGCATCCACACATCCAATTGCCGGGACTCGCCGTCGGAGTAAGGATGTTACCGAAGACCTGGCTCTGGAAGAAGAGCTACGACATGATGAAAAGGAGCGTGCCGAACATACCATGCTTGTCGACCTGGGCCGCAATGATATCGGGAGAATCAGTGAGCCGGGCACGGTCGAGGTGACCCAGTTTATGGATGTGGAACGCTATTCCCATGTTATGCATCTGGTATCCCATGTCCAGGGTAAGCTCAAGGCCGGACTTTCTCAATTTGATGCTCTCCGCTCCTGCTTTCCCGCCGGTACCGTTTCCGGTGCTCCCAAAATTCGAGCTATGCAGATAATTGCCGAACTCGAAAAGGAGAAAAGGGGGCCCTACGCCGGCGCAGTGGGCTACTTCGATTTCTCGGGCAATCTGGATACTGCTATCACTATACGCACCATTGTCATTAAGAACAATATTGCGTATATCCAAGCAGGCGCCGGTATTGTTGCCGATAGCGTACCTGAATTTGAATATCAGGAAAGCTTGAACAAAGCCCAGGCATTACTGGCGGCAATTGAGCAGGCAGAGGCGGATCAGTATGTTTTTACACGTTCGACTTCGTTGTAAATCATTAAGTATCAAGTAAGGAAGGATTTGTTGAACAATATTTTAAAGCAAGGAGCACAGCCGTGATTAAGGAAGCCATTGAAAATGTTGTCAATGGTCGCTCACTGACTTTTGAGCAGGCGACCTCTGTAATGGATGAGATAATGATTGGCGAAGCCACGCCAGCCCAGGTCGCCGCTTTTGTCACCGCCTTACGCATCAAAGGTGAGACAGTAGACGAGATTGCCGGTTTAGCCACGATCATGCAAGCCAGAGCAACACCGGTTGAAGCCACTCCACCAGTTGTCGATACATGCGGGACGGGGGGTGATGCCTCTTCGAGCTTTAATATTTCCACAACCGCTGCTTTTGTCGTCGCCGGTGCAGGACTTAAAGTTGCCAAGCATGGTAACAGGGCAATGTCCAGTCGCTGCGGCAGCGCTGATGTCCTGGAGACACTGGGAGTGAGGATTGAGCTTGGCGCTGAGGCTGTCAGTCAATGTCTGGAGACCATAGGAATCGGCTTCATGTTTGCTCCCACTTTTCACCCTGCGATGAAATACGCCACTGCCCCCAGACGCGAAATCGGAATTCGTACCGTCTTTAATATCCTCGGCCCACTTACCAACCCTGCCGGAGCCAAGTTTCAGGTCATTGGTGTTCCTTCCCGGGAATTGGGAGAGAAAATTGCCTCCGTTCTCCACCATCTGGGCACAGAGCATTCCCTAGTAGTGCACGGAACTGATGGTATGGATGAAATTTCCATCAGTGGGAAATCTCTGGTATGGGATATCAATCAACATAGAGTATCGCCACCTTTCGAAGTCTCCCCTGAAGACTTGGGGTTTATGAAAGCCAGCGTTACTCAAATTAGGGGAGGAACAGCCCGGCAAAATGCCAGGATAATGCGCAACATACTAAGCGGAGAGGTAGGAGTCCGGCGGAATATAGTGATTATGAATGCCGGTGCTGCACTGGTGGCTGGCAACAAGGCATCAGACCTCAAAG
>WOR8_10007994_pt1 | contig 10072 bp, 7 predicted proteins | sample DeeMarSeWOR38_10_FD_19890 | JGI IMG/M metagenome (IMG submission 19890)
ATCAACTATTACAGCTTCGTAGAGATCCGCCTTGTCACCCCAGTGATAGTGGAGTGTGGAGATATCGATGCCCACCTCCTGGGCGATCATCCGGGTGGTAGTACCGTGAAACCCGTACTCACCAAATACACGGCGAGCCACCTTGAGGATTTTCGCCTTCATGGAGCCAGGGTCTTTGCGCGCCTTCTCTAAGGGTGTTGCCATGACAGGGACTCAAATCCACTTTCCATCATTTGATGGAATCAATATATGGAAATCCCTTGAGAGTCAAGTAAAATCTTAAACCGACCACACCTCTTCTTGACACGCAGGATTCACACTCCCTATACTGAATTATTCTCGAAATCGCCCAGCAGATCAAAAGGGTGCTCCCACCATTTCTGGTGTTTCGAGTCATTCTTTTAGAGACTCTCGAAAAACCGAATTAGGAGAGGCTGATGGAAAAAGTCCAGATGCAAGGCTTCCGATATCCCGAGGAATGAGGGTAACGCAGCAGATGGGCGTTTTCCGACAGCCTCTTAAGGAGGATGTTATGGCAAGTGACGTCTATTACCAGCTCAGAGAGCAGTTAGACCAGTACTCCGTTGGATTTCCTTCCACCGAATCGGGCGTGGAAATAAAAATACTTGAAAAACTCTTCACTCAGGAAGAGGCCCAGATGTATCTAAATCTCAGCATGATCCTCGAGACACCTGACTCCGTGGCTGAACGCTTGAAACAGGACCCTGAAAAGGTGGCCCGCCTTCTCGAGCAGATGGCAGAGAAGGGACTCCTCTTTCGCCTGCGCAAAGAGGGGCCGGCAAAGTATGGCGTTGCACCTTATGTGGTTGGCATTTATGAATATCAGCTCAAAACCATGGACCACGAACTGGCGAAGCTCCATGAACGGTATTTCGAGGAAACCTTTGCCCATGACACATCTATGAAGACCTTACCCATGCGGACCATTCCAGTGAACAAGTCCCTCAATGTCTCATGGCCTGTTGCGCCTTACGAGGATGTCCGGGAAATTATCAAGTCAAAAGAGAAAATTGCTGTGGCCGACTGCATCTGCCGGGTGCAGCAAGGAAGGCTTGATCAGGACTGTGACAAACCCCTTGAGGCCTGTTTCATGTTCGGCTCCCATGCCGAGTACTATGTTGAGAAGGGCATGGGCCGCTGGATAAGCCAGGAAGAGAGCCTAGAAATTATTGACCGATGCGAGGAGGAGGGCCTGGTTCCTCAACCTTTCAATGCCCAGAATCCAGGGGGTATGTGTAACTGCTGTGGGGACTGCTGTGGCATACTCCGATCACTCAAGAAGCATCCCCGGCCTGCCGAGAGTGTGCTGTCCAACTATTACGCAAAGGTGAATGCTGACTTGTGTGCCTCTTGTGAGACGTGTCTGGAACGTTGTCAGATGGAGGCCATCACCATGGGGCCTGATGACGTGGCCGTCGTGGACCTGGACCGTTGCATCGGCTGCGGGCTGTGTGTGACCACTTGCGAAACCGAGGCCCTAAGTCTTCACACCAAAGCCGAAGAAGAGCGCCGCGAGCCCCCGGCGACGGCCCAGGAAACCATGATGCAAATAGCGCAGCAACGGGGCAAGTCCATCATTCCCCTTGCCTTCATAAAGAATTCCTTCTAGAAGGCTTCTTCGGGGATGTCCAACGCAGATGTGTCCTCCTGCTGCAATGACATGTGACGGGCGAATACGTTTGTCAGGATATTTCGACAGAAGTACTTTGCCGTCTCAATCTTGCCTCGGTAAAAGATGCCGTCCTTGGAGTTCTCATCAACCGCCTTCAACGTATCCCGGGCCAGCAAACCCTGCTCAAGCATCAACTGACTCATCAAAACCTCGGCAAAGCACTCCAGGAAACGTGTTGTGGTCAGTGCAATCAGGTATGGCTTGCCCCCCTGAAAGTATTGCATGTATCGCATGGCAAAATCGCCGGTGGCCTGGGCTGCTTTGAAGAGGAGTTTGAAGTCCGGTGCAAAGTCTGCATCTTCCTTGTGCTCACCCGTAAAGGCCATGACACCCTGAATCCAGTCCTGAAAGACCTTTCCACCTTCCATTCCGAGCTTGCGGCCTACCAGGTCCAGGGACTGGATATAGCTCGTTCCCTCCCAGAGGGAGACGATCTTCAGGTCACGGGCATACTGTTCCACCGGGAATTCACTGCAATACCCCACACCACCAAGGACTTGAATGGCATCACGAGTAAGTTGGTAGCCGAAGTCTGCGCCATAGGCTTTAACTAAGGGAGTAAAAAGCTCCACCTGCTGGCCTGCCTTCTTGCGTGTGGACTCATCTGGATCGCGCTCTGATACATCGATGAGATAGTAGACCTTCCCGATCAGGGCGCGCATCGCCTCTGTGCCTGCCTTTAGGTTCATGAGCATGCGCCTCACATCCTCGTGCTGGATGATCGGCACCCTTTCCGCATCACGATTCGTAAAGGGAGGCCCCTGCACCCGTTCCTTAGCGTACTGACGAGCTGTGTCATAGGCACTTGCAGCCAGCCCGAGGGCCTGAAGGCCGCAGCCCATGCGGGCCTCATTGATCATTTGAAACATCTTCGCCATACCCGTATTTGGCTCACCCAGGAGGATGCCTCTACACTTGCTATTTTCCCCAAAGTTTAGGGTGCAGGTGGCCGAACCTTTGATCCCCATCTTGTGCTCGATGTTGCCGCAGAAAACATCGTTGGGTTCACCCAGGGAACCATCCGGGTTGACCCAAACTTTGGGCACAATGAACAGGCTAATGCCTTTAGTGCCCGGCATAGCCCCTTCAATGCGGGCCAGTAGGAGGTGAACAATATTTTCGGTGAGATCATGCTCGCCACAGCTGATGAACCGCTTGGTGCCTTCAATTTTGTAGATCCGCGGATCCCTGGCATCTGGATCTGGGACAGCCTTGGTGCGGACCCATCCCACATCCGATCCAGCATCGGGTTCGGTGAGACACATGGTGCCTCCCCACACCCCCGTATACATTTTTTCCACGAACATGGACTTGTCTTCTTCAGTGCCAAAAGCCTCGATAAGGTGACCATTCCCAACTGTCAGCCCAGGATAGGTCATAAAGGGTGTATTGGCCCCCGTGAAAAATTCACCTAATACGCCCCCAACCGTTATGGGTAACCCCTGTCCTCCGAATTCTGGATTGCTGGCGATGCCCATCCAGCCGTTGTCCCGAAGGACGCGCCAACACTCGTGAAACGCTTCTGGAACACGCACTTTACCATCCTCATAAACGCATCCATCCCTGTCACCATCCTGCATCGCGGGACCGAGCACCTCCTGGGACACTTTCAAAGCTTCCCCGATTATCATTTTGAAGTCATCCGGAGAAAAATCCTTGTACGCCTCGTAGGAAAGCAGCTTATCCACGCCCAGGTGCTCAAAGAGCACAAATTCCGTGTCCCTTGGATCGCGACAAAAATAGTTTGTCCCCATGTCTCACCTCCGGTGATTAAAATGATTCGTATTGTATATAATTTAGGCTATGGTGCTCATTCTAGGAAGGTCCGCCCGCATCTTAACCCAAGCGACACCCGAGGTCAAATCCCCCTCTCATATCCCCAAATCCACCGTCTAATTCAAGTTTCATTACCAAAAGCAAAAGGTTTTCTAGGATTCCTGATCACCAGGAAGGTATTAGATGCTAGGCGCCGAGGAGCGACGACTGAGGCGTATTGAGCAATACGCCGCAAGGAGGAGCGATCGAAGGCAACGCCGCAGATGATGCCTTGATGGTGGATCAGGCATATCAGTATTTCCTTGACACCTTTCCCTTATTTGATAGTTAAAAAGAAGCTCTCGGTGGCATATGAAATGCCACCCTACTGTAGGGTCGGGTTTTATACCCGGCCTATTCCCTGAACCGCAGAAAAAAGGGAGTGAGTCTATAAGGAGGTTGCCATGTTTCAAACTAAGGTTACCGAAATGCTAGGTATCAAGTACCCTATCATCGGTGGCACGATGATGTGGGTCACCAATGCGGAATTCACTGCGGCCATTTCCAATGCGGGTGGTCTGGGCATATTGGCTTCGGCCATGTATGAAACCCGCGATGCCTTTGCGGAAGCCATTGACCGGGTTTACGAACTCACCGACAAGCCCTTTGCCGTGAATATCAATCTCTTTCCCATGATGCGCGCCATTGACAATAATGAGTATGTGGATGTTTTGATCGAAAAGGGTGTCAAGATTATCGAAACCTCGGGACACCATGCACCCGAGGACCTCTGCGCCCGATTCAAAGAAGCGGGCATGACCTGGATGCATAAATGCGTGGGCATCCGCTATGCCCTCAAGGTTCAGGACATGGGAACAGACATCATCACCGTTGTGGGATATGAAAACGGTGGCGCGACAGGCAAACTGGATATCGGCACTTTGGTACTTGTGCCACGGGTGGCCGAGACCATCAAGGTGCCACTGATCGGTGGTGGAGGCGTCTCGGACGGCAGAGGCTTCCTTGCCGTTCTGGCCCTGGGTGCCCAAGGCGTGATTATAGGAACACGCTTGCTTGCCACCAAAGAAGCACCCATCCACGAGAATCTAAAAAAGGCGCTCATTGAGGCGAGTGAGCTGGACACCATGTTGGTCATGCGCTCCATCAATGCCACCCATAGGGTCTGGGCAAATGCCGCGGCCAAAAAGTGTTTAGAACTGGAAGCCGACGCGGCAGGCCTCCCTGAAATCCTGAAGGTGGTTGCAGGTGAAAATGCGAAGCGGATGTATGAAAAGGGTGAAGTGGACGTGGGGGTTATCTCCTGTGGACAGGGGATTGGGATGGTGCACAATATTCCCACGGTCCAGGAGCTTTTCGATGACATCATCTCCGAAGCCACGGATATAGCCAAAAGGCTGGCGAGTAATTAGTATCTCTACGCCATAATAAGTTTAACAATATAGAAACCCTAATAGTCATTGCGAGGAGTCCTGCACCAAAAAAGACTGTGTGCCGAGGAGTCCAGAACTCAGTTTTTTTTGGTGCAGGACGACGAAGCCGTTCGGCTTCGAGCTCACGGCCGAGAGGCAATCTCTTGCAAACTAGCGAGCACTTGGTTTAACCTTGGCACAACAGAGTTCATAAGAGGGACGCTGATGTTGAAGAGATGCAAATTTGACTTGTTGATTGTGGTCTTTGTGTTCAATCTGCACAGGAAATAAAACTATAATGGCCAGAAAGGGGCATTGGAATTCCATAGGAATCCAGTGATTAGTTATTTAATTATTCACCAGCGTCCCCCTTTTTGACCATGGAGGATTTGGAGGATTCTCTGATGGCCAGAAAACCGACCTATGAAGAATTGGAACAAAGGGTTAAGGGACTGGAGGCTGAAGCCGACCGTCATCGGCTGTTAGAAAAGAATTTGCAGGAGAGTGAAACCCGTTTCCGTGCCTTTATGGATAACATTCCTGCGGTGGCTTACACAAAAAATGAATCCGGCCAACACATATACGGTAATAAGACTCTTTTCGATAAATTTGACATTCCTCCGGATAAGTTTGCAGGAACAACGACCAGAGACTTTTTTTCTCGTGCTAAAGCAGAGAAGATAGAGGCATACGACGAAGTGGTCAAAACTGAAGGTGTTCCCGTAGAGACGGATGATTGGTCAGATAAATGGCGAGGCCAGACACGCTGGTGGAAAGAGATTAAATTTCCCATTAAACTTCCCTCAGGAGAGGTGCTGATTGGCGGTATCGCATTTGACATCACTGGCCACAAGCAGAGAGAGGAGAAATTGGAGATGATGCAGTTCGCCGTCGATCATGCAATGGATCGAATCGCCTGGATTGCACCAGATGGGCGTTTTCTGTATGCCAATGAAGCAGCGTGTAAGGAAATGGCGTACACGCTTGAAGAGGTACTCTCAATGCGCGTATCCGATATTGACCCCAATTTCCCCGTCGAAAGATGGGCTGAACACTATCAAGATGTAAAAAAGAGGGGTTCCTTGCGGTTGGAGACCCAACAGATAGCTGGAGATGGAGAGACCCATCACATTGAGGTATCTACAAATTGCCTCAAATTTGGCGATCGCGAATTCATGTGTTCATTTGGGCGAGATATCACTGAACTCAAGCTTACCGAGCAAGAGCTAGAAAAAGCCCTGTCGGAAATAGAGATGTTAAATGAACGATTGGCGGCAGAGAACGTCTACCTGCGGGAAGAGATCAAACTCGAGCATCAACATGAATCTTTCATCGGCAAGAGCCATGCCGTTAAGCACGTCCTCAGCCAGGCAGAGGAGGTGGCTGAGACGGAGTCCACGGTGCTTATTCTCGGTGAAACTGGCACAGGAAAAGAGCTTTTGGCCCGTGAGATCCATAAACTGAGTGCCCGGAAAGATGGGCCAATGGTCAATGTGAACTGTGTCTCTTTGCCTCCTACTCTGGTGGAGGCTGAGCTTTTCGGGCGAGAAAAAGGAGCCTATACCGGCGCTCTAACAAAACAGGTTGGACGTTTTGAGATCGCCGATGGCGCAACCATTTTTCTTGATGAAATCGGTGAGCTTCCAATGGATCTCCAGGTCAAACTGCTCCGCGTCCTTGATGAGGGCCAATTCGAAAGGTTGGGGAGCCCCAAGACCTTAGCCGTAGACGTTCGGGTCATTGCCGCGACAAATCGGGATCTGGAAAAGGAAATAGCAGAAGGGAAATTCAGGGAAGACCTGTACTTCCGTCTTAATGTTTATTCCATTAAAATTCCGCCGCTTCGAGAGCGTCTCGAAGATATTCCCCCCCTGGTATGGGCTTTCGTGCGAGAGCTTGGAGATAGGATGGGCAAGAAGATAGACCGAATTCCTCGCGATAACATAGAGGCCCTTAAACGCTACGATTGGCCTGGTAATGTGCGCGAATTGAAGAACGTGGTGGAGCGCGCCATGATCGTATCAAGGGGATCAACGCTTAAGATAGACAAACCAAGACCAAAGCCAGTTAAGAGTTCGCAAATTGAGTCGTTGGATGAATTGCAGCGTAACCACATCGTTAGAGCCCTGGAAATGACAGGCTGGCGTGTCAGTGGAAAAAAGGGGGCCGCTGAGATGCTTAAGATCAACCCCAAAACACTCGAATCAAGAATGAGAAAGCTAGGCATCAATCGAAGCAGGCAGTTGTCCTGATATTTAAGGAATTTTATTAAATATCAGGAAAACGAACTGTCTTTGAAACCCGTCAAAGTCCAGACTTGAACCATAAATAATATTTAATAACAGCCACTTAGATTTGCCCTGAGTGGCTGTTCTTTTTTGGCATGCTCCGTGCGAAACTTTAAAACTGGGGCTGCTATTCGATAACGTATTTTCTTTAATAAAAGGAGGGGGTATGCCGCGAGTCCTTTCTATTTTGAGAGTGACTGTTTCTTCAAGTAGGAGAAAAGGGGCTCTTGATCTGTTGAATTTCATAACAGGACCGATGCGCAATCTGCCGGGGTGCACGAGCTGCCAAGCTTACGAAGATTTGCACAACCCCAATAGACTGACTTTGGTGGAGGAGTGGGAATCTCTCGAAGACCTGGAGAAACATATTGGTACGGATGATTACAGGAAGAAACTCTCCATCATGGATCTCTCAACCCAGCCGCCGGAGATCCTTTTCCACACGGTTTCAGAGACAAGAGGAATGGATTTGATCACTGCCGTTAGAGACAGAGGAAAATCCAAAGAGTTGGTTAAGTGAAGACGAGGGAACGCGGATAATTAGAATTTGGAAATCGTCAATCTGAAGGGAAATTAGGAAGGAGGAAAATTGAAACGAAAATTGACGATTTTAGCCATTGCCCCTGTTGCCGTAGCCGCATTGACGGTGGTTTACACCTCGGGGTGGCTCAGGGGGTAGGCCGGCCGGTTTGATGCACCGTATCATGCGTTGGAAAAAAGGAACAAAGCAGAATGGAACAAGCAGGATAAGCGGATCCATAAGAAACATTAGATAAGCTGAGGGAGGTTGCATTATGGGAAAATTACCAAAAGTGTTTTTCTTGATCATGACCTTTGTACTTGTATGGACATCAGCCCTCGCTGATGACTCTTCGGAGACGAAGAACTGGGAGTTTAATTTAGCCCCTTTGTACCTCTGGGCAGTCAAGATGGACGGTGATATGACAGTTAAGGATCAAAACCAGTCTCTAAAGCTCGATTTCGATGAGATTTTCGACAAACTGGAAGCAGTATTTACCGTCCACTTTGAGGGATTGTACAAGAGAAAGTGGGGGTTTTTGTTTGACTTCAGTTACATAAACATCGGCGATTCAATAACGACTCCAGGTCCACTGGGCGCCACAATTAATGTGGATTTTGAGGATATCATTGCTGAATTGGGTGTCCTTTACCGATTCTACGACAACGGTCCCCATGCATTCGAAGGGTTAGGTGGTGTCCGCTATAACGATATGGACGCTGAAATAGAAATTGTGGGGGGTCCTCCCCCAGTTCCACGGAAAATTGGGGGAAAGCAGGATTGGCTCGATCCAATCGTTGGTTTACGCTACAAATGGCAAATAGCCGAGAAGTGGAACCTCAGCCTGAGAGGTGATATTGGAGGCTTTGGTATAGGAGACGCTTCTGATTTTGCCTGGAATGCGGTTGCTCTCATAGGTTGGCAACCTTGGAAGCACGTTGGCTTTCTTGGAGGATATCGAGCTCTGGACCAGGACTACGAGACAGGGAGCGGGATCAATACGTTTAAATACGATATGTTTATGCACGGCCCCGTTCTCGCAGTTAACATCACGTGGTGACGAGCCCCGAGGGATGGCTGGTCACTCATAGTCTAAAAGTATTTCCATATTCTTCCATAAGAACGGATGAGAGGGATGTCAAAAAGTGGCAATTATGTTTAGGTGGCCAAAAATTGTATCTCTGGTTGCAGCGTTTGTGTTGAGTCTGGCGTTTCAGGCTCTGGCAGCTGAGGAAGAGCACGCAGAGCATAGGGAATCGCAGTACCACCGTCACCACGTCGGGCTTATGCTGGGAAACACCCACGAGGAGGGTGACGACGAATTTACAATAGGGCTGGATTACGAGTACCGTTTCAGTCAGTACTTTGGCATCGGTCTTCTTGGGGAGTATGTGGGCGAGGATGCGAGAGAAGGGGTCGGCATGGGTCTCCTGTTCATACACCCTTACAAAGGTTTCCGCTTCTTAGCCGGTGCAGGGGTAAAACCCAAAGCGGAGGAAACCAAGTTCATCTGGAGGCTTGGGATTGGGTACCGGTTTCCTATCGGAAATTGGACCATTGCGCCTGAATTCAACGTCGACTTTACCGAAGGAAGAGTAGTTGAAGTCTATGGTGTCAGTTTTGGATATGGATTTTAGGATGAGGAAGCAAGAGTGATTTTTCTCAAAAGCTGAAAACATAGATAGGAGGAGAAAAAATGAAAATGACTTCAATTGTGTTTTGGTCAGTGGCGATCCTTATCACCGCCATTCCGATTCAGGTACATGCCGCCCAGTTCGATGCGCCGTATTATGCATTGGAAAAAAAGAACAAGGCGAAATGGGCCGAGGAAGACAAGCAGATCGATAAAAAACTGGCGGCGCTTGAAAAAAGGTTTGGGAAGAAACCAAATATCATCTACATCCTGGCCGACGACGTCGGCTGGGGTGAGATGGGCTGGCAGGGCGGCGGCAAGCATCGTGGCTCACCGACACCCGAGCTTGACAAGATTGCGTTTGAAGGCATGCGCTTCTGGTCCGCTTACGCGGAACCGTCGTGCACGCCTTCCCGCATCGCTGTAAACACCGGTCGCCACCCGGTCCGTACCGGTTTGCTGAGCGTCCTTTGGCCCGGACAGATCGAAGGATTGTCCCCCAAAGAAGTGACGGTGGCCGAAGTGCTCTCGGCGGCTGGCTACAACACCGCTATGTGGGGCAAGTGGCATCTGGGCGACCTACCCGAGCACGCGCCGGAAAACCAGGGTTACGATTACGCCTTCTACGGCATGTGGAACGGAGCACCAGACAACTGGCCCGGTTCTTTTGACATGTACAAGGATACACCGACCCCCAACAAGGCGATGTTCTATGACTTTCCCGGGGCGGAGGAATACAAAAAGCGGACAGGA
>WOR8_10008350_pt1 | contig 10071 bp, 8 predicted proteins | sample DeeMarSeWOR38_10_FD_19890 | JGI IMG/M metagenome (IMG submission 19890)
CACTCGGTCATTAATTACAGCTCGGGAATTCTAAACGTCGAACTTATCAAGTTCATAGCCGCAGCATTCTCAGGTACTGCCATTAAAGCCTACATATACTCTGAACTGATTTACAATGTGACGACGCCAGGTAGCATGACCCGATCAATTGATCCTGCAACTGTCTGGCCGTTACTAGTACTGTCGTTATTGATACTCATTGCCATGCTTATAAAACATTATTTTGAATCATAGATCATGCTGCGAATCTCCAATAACGTTGCAATCCCGGAAAATGAGTTCGAATTCAGCGCAATTCGTGCCCAGGGCGCCGGCGGGCAGAATGTAAACAAGGTTTCGACTGCAATACACCTTCGCTTCGATATCAATGCATCATCATTACCCGAGCTCTATAAAAAAAGACTACTCAAACTAAAGGACAAACGCATCAGTAAAGATGGCATCATCGTTATCAAGGCACAGCGTCACAGAAGCCAGGAAAAGAACAGGGAAGAAGCTTTGAGCCGTTTACAAAGCCTGATAAGGAGTGTTACCACAGTCCGTAAAAAGCGCATTGCAACAAAACCGTCTCGTAGCTCACAATCGAAGCGGCTTGATCAGAAAAGCAAGCGGGGAAAAGACAAGCTTTTGCGTAAGAAAGTCGCGATTCGCTAAGCCATGTAATGGCAAATACTCGGCATGAATCTGTAATCGCCGCACAGCTACAAGCTGATTATCTGATCAAAGCAACTGAACGAAAGTGCCTCCGTTTCCGCGTGCAGCGCTGCCACCTGGCCAGCCCGCATTTCTCACCAGGCCGCTGCGTAACCCGAGTAACCGTATGTTTATAAATCCCGAAGCTCAATTGGAACCAGATTCAGTCTGTTTGGTGCGACGCTAGTTCGATTCATGCACATCTGTAGTGTTTCTGCGCACGCATGTTGATGAAACACGTCCCTGTGTTTCACCCTTCGGGTGCCAAGGCATCCTAATTCGCTCGAGGCGAATTAGTCCATCAAACATAGCTATTGCTATGCTTTTCAGTCCAGGCGCGCGTGCAGAAACACTACAGATGCACCTGAATCCAATATCCTGGTGAAACATGCGGGCCAGGACTGATACCCATTGGCGGTTCTGTCAATATGCAGCATAAACCACATAAAAACAATTTATAAACAGTAGCTTATTATACTTTTTTAAAGTCTTTTGTTTTCCATATGCAAGGTATCGATTAGACGACGAATGGTATATTTCGCATATAAGCTGAGTGATATACTTTAATTCAGGCAAGTCATCGTTTTTCCCCACGGCTTCCCCCGTTAAATGAGCCAAAATTTTACTGTATAAAGCTTTCACCACTATTAATTTTAAAGTGGTCAGGTGTTTTGTATGATATGGAAAAATTTTGATCTCGCAGCAATCGGTCTCTTGGCTATTTTCTGTCTGACAGCATGCAGCAGCGGCGGTGATGTGGGAACCACTTTGGCTGGCGGGGGACGGGGCGGCAGCGAATACGGATTTTTAACCCTGAGTATCACCGATGTACCCATCGATAACGCCACTGAAGTCAGGGTGCAGTTCGATGGTGTCGAACTCATGCCAATCTCTGAGACGTCCGAGCAGGATTCCGTTCTAATTATGTTCGACGAGCCCATGAGTATCAATTTACTCGATTCAAAGGGCCTGAAAAGCCAGTTACTGCTATCGAATGAAATATTGCCCACCGGCAACTATAACTGGCTTAAACTTAAAATAACGGCCGCCAACGACGGTGTTCTGGACTCTTACATCACATTGGCTGATGGCACAGTACATGAGCTTGATGTTCCCAGTAGTGATGAAGTTGGGCTGCAGATTACTGATGGCGTTGAAGTTATAGCCAATACATCTTCTGCGAAAACCCTCATTTTCGACCTTAGAAAGTCAGTTGTTATGACAGATTCCGGTGAATTCGAACTACAACCCTCCTTAAACATTGTTAATAACGATGAATCTGGCTCTATCATAGGCATGATTAAATTAAATGTACTGACGTCATCAGAATGCTCTGATACCGATCCGTCGACGGGTAATGCAGTTTATCTTTTTGAAGGCAAAAACGTTAAACCGGATGACATAGACGGTATCGATGTAGAACCCTTTGCAACCACCCTGGTCACGCTTGACACGGCAACGGGTAATTATCATTACCATTTCGACTATGTTCCATTTGGTGATTATACTGCAAGCTTTTCCTGCAATGCAGATCTCGAACACCCGGTGATAGATGACGCAATCAGCTTCACAAAAACCACGAATATTACGATAAGCGGCACTACAACCGAAGTAATAAACGAGAATGTTTTTCGTTTCCAAAAGAACGGATCATCTAACAAAGGTAATGCTAAGAAAGGTGACGATTAGCCGGCATTTCTCACCGGGGGGCGAGAAATACGGGCTAGCGCCACTATTGTCCCACTTACGCGGGTGTTCTGTGAAGCTCAGATAACACGTGGTCAATAAGATGGACTCAAATGAAATTAACGTATTTATTCGCTGGGTAGCCCGGATGCAGCGCAGCGACTAAATTGGATTGGATCGAATTTGAACAGCCTTTCGCTGGTCCGTAGGACAGGATCTATGGATGTATACTGTAAAACCGGGAAGACGCACGATTTCGATATCAACCCCGAATTATACTTCGTTTCATCGGGGCTACGAATTAATACCGAAATTCATATCTGTTGTTGGAGAAAGTGGCTGAAATAACAGTATTAATGCCGTTTGATGCGTTTTCATTACATTTATGCGGGACAGCAGTGGGCTAGAGCGTATTTTCCTATCTGAATACTGACATATCAAACTCACCCAACCACCTTTCAAGCTCTTTATAAGACAAGGCCTTGGAAAAATGGTACCCCTGTACTCGGTTACATCCAAGCTTTTCGAGCAGACTTAATACCCTAAGATCTTCAACACCCTCAGCAACGACGGCCATACCAAGATCATGTGCCATTGCAATAGTCGCATTTACGATAGGATAGTTATTTGACTCTTCATGCAAACCAATAACAAAGGATTTATCAATTTTCAACTCATTGATAGGAAACTTTTGTAGATATGATAATGATGAATATCCCGTTCCAAAATCATCGACAGAAATCTGAACGCCCGCTTCAGCGAACTCCTCAAGAACTCGTGCCGATCTCAGAGGGTTTGTCATAATTGCATTTTCGGTGACTTCAATTGTCAGCCGCGAGGCAGGGAACCCGGTCTTATGCATGACTTGCTTCAGTTCAGTCAGTAGCGTCGTATCGAGAAGGTTAATAGGTGAAACATTGATTGAAAACTGAAAGTCAATTGATTTGTCGATAATATTCTTTAATTGTACGGCGCTGTTTTCAAACACCTGTAAAGTCAACCTGCCGATAAGATTTTCTCTCTCTGCAAGTGGAATAAATTTTATTGGAGAGATGAGGCCAAAATGAGGGTGTCTCCATTGAGTCAACAATTCGCAACCGCAAGGCATGTTGGTGTTCAAATCGACTTTGGGCTGGAATACGGCTTCAAACTGCCCCGAATCGACACCGTCTTTCATATCAATTGACAGCTGCAGATCTTCAAAACGATGCTTGTCCATATCCTCATGATAGGACGCCACCTTGAGACCCTTGTATTTTGCTTCATACATGGCCACATCTGCATGCTGGACCAACAGTTCAGGCGTGCTGCCGTCCTGGGGAAAAACTGCAATACCGATACTGGCCCCCACCTGCAGCGTATGACCATTTACCTGAAATGGAGGCTCAATTGCGTTGGCCAGTTTCAACGCGATATTCTCTGCAACAACGCGCTCAATACCATCTATAACGGCACAGAACTCATCACCTCCGATCCTGGATATCGTATCCGAGTCACGTATTTCAGTATTCAGCCTGCTTGCGACGATTCTGAGTACCTCATCCCCGATTCCATGCCCGAGGGTATCGTTGATATCCTTGAAGCGGTCAAGATCGAGCAATAACACAGCAAAAGATCCGTTTTCCCTGTCGGCTCTGGTTACTGCCTGACTCAGACGATCATCATTCAATGTTCTATTGGGTAAACCTGTCAACTCGTCATGCATCGCCTTGTAGTGCATACGCTCCGCCAGCTCAACTAAAGACCGCCGCATCTTCTCCAGGTCATGTGACAGGTTTTCTACTTCTTTGATATGCGTGGATATCTTTATCTTATTATCCGCTTCACCTTTTGCAACATCACGCGACCAGTGACTCAATAGCCTTAATGGTCGTGTAATAATCTTTGTGAAAAAGCCCATCAGTGAAAGGATGCAGATGAAGTATATACCCAGAATGATGATACTTCTCTGATTAACAGTCGCGAGTTTATCGAGTACAACAGCCTCATCAATTCCGAGTTTTATCGTACTGTTGTTGAATCCGTCAATTGATGTATTTAACGGCATAGATATAAAATATACGCCGTCATCATGCTGGCCTATATACTCATCTTCACTGAAGTCTTTTGCGGTAATTGATGTGCTTTCATTTGGATTGATGAGATTTCCGCGTTGATTCTCAATCTCGATATAAAGAATTTCCCCACTGAGCAGGACATAGTCCATAAACGAGGCCATCTGTTCCTTGTCATCGGCCAGGCTCACCACCGAAAGAAGATCACCAAGTAGACCCGCAATCTCCCTGGCATGTCCGATAAACTGCTCCTCTGCACTGTTTCTGAATGTCTTGTTTATATTTATATACAAGACGGGAATCAATATGACATGTATCAGCAGTGCGCCGGCCATAACATGGCTGGTCAAGCCAAACCTTTTTTTAATGCTGCCGGCTACCATAGAACTTTCACTACCTCTATATCCTGCATTTTCTCGACAGCATTGTACTCAACGAAGCTGATATCACCGATATTCCTGGTCAGATGCGCATTCAAGTCGTCAAGCATATCTACCTCCTTGATTTCTTCAGAGCCGTGTCTGAATATACGTTTAACAAGCTTTCTTTTATAAGCGCCTTCCGTCATATGCATAACATTCTTGAGAAACTCCTGATAGATTTTTCTGTTATACAAATTGAGAACCGGCTTATTCACTAGCTCACTGTCAGCGGACTTCAGTCCGAGAAAAACACGCCTGATATCACGATTACTGAGCATCTCAATACCGGAACCTTTGGCTGCAATCAGTACAACCTTGTTCTCAGCGAGACACGGACGGATAGCTGTGATCATTAATACAGCTACAACTGCTGCAAGGGTCAACATGTATTGCCTACAGCTGTTATTGTAATGTTCTGGTATACTAATCTTCATATAGACACCTAGAACACAACATCCATTCCAAGTGTAATGGACTTGGAATCACCTAATATGGGTACAACTACGCCTTCATCAACAACATTGTCATATTGTATTTTTACCGCTAAGTTGTCGACCACATCCCAGCGTAGGCCTACACTCGTTGTATGATGTTTCTCATCATTACCCAGCACGTTGACATCCTGCCTGAATCCAGATCGGGTAATGTGAGGGGTAAGATCTCCTATCTGGTAACCTGCTGACAGCAGAAAGGCATGGTATTCAACATCATTACCGGATTGCCTGTAGCTGTTGAACTCAGAAAGGATTAAAAGGCGATCAATAGTCAGATTGACCGATAGTCCCAGAAATTGTTGCTCAATATCATTTAATACGGAGACACCGCTGATTTTTCTGTCAATCAGCCCCTGCATATGGGTTAGTCTGAGTTCCAGCCAGTTATTCGCCATCGTACCCACGATGCCAATCATGTTCTTCCAGGTTTCATCGACGCTGGCACCAAACAGAAGCCCCAGTAACTCATTGTCCTCTGATTCTTCAGACCCGAAATATAAATTTAGGCTTGTGTCCCATTGGCCCAAGGCGGCCTCATATAACAGGCTGATACCGTTATAATTTGTTATTTGCCAGGTATATACATCGGGTGGCGGCCTGATCCAGTAGTAGGCATAGCCGACATCGAAATAATCCGAGTAGTAGTAAAGTGGCAGAGCTTTTCGCCCAAGCTGGAGCGAGAGTTCCGGTGAGAAGTAATAATTGAGATAGAGCCAGTCAATTCTTGGATCGTAATCCTCAGCGCCATGAACCGAGGCCTGTGCTATCAGTGAAAAATCGGTAGTGAAATAAGAGGACAATTGAAGACCCAGTGAAGAATCCGGGTCGATTGACAGTCTGGTATCGTAAATGCCCGTTTTCGGGAAATCTGCTAGAAACTCGTCGCCCTCGGTGACCTTACCCACGACGACCGAAGCGAAGCCATTCAGTTTGACTTCAGCTACTACGGGCGTGCACATCCATAGGACGATGACAACAACCACCGTTGCCAGCATCTGCGCCTTGCCACATCCCTTTATTTCCACCATCCCTAAAGTATAGGAATTTTTGTCTATTTTTCAGATATTTAGTTTGGATTTTCGGGCAAATATCGACAATTTTGCAGCGATCCGAACGCCACTGTGGGCGCAGCAGGCACGTGCGCAGGAATTGCATGAAAAATCATGAATATATCCATCTGAGCGTTGCTACTGGCGCCATGGACGTTCTAAACTGCTTTTGCATCCAGGATGCGAACGATTTCTGCGAAAAAACCTGGTGACGATCGCTAAATCAGTGTTGCCAGAGCACATGTTTCCCGTCAGCCCGGCTTTTTATGGATTTTTGCCATCGCAGATCTTTGCAGGAAACAACGATCAATTCGTCTTTATTACCTTTAGCCCGCACTTCCCATCCCCGGGAAAGAAAAGCGGGCTAGTGTTACCGCCAGTCTTTTCTGTAATAATTAGACCTTCGATCTATCTGGGACATCTGATGCATAGAGTAACCGTCATTGGGGCCGGTTTTGCCGGTCTGACAGCAGTAAGGCAATTGCGCAAACTCAGTAAAGGTATGGAGATCACCCTGATCGCACCTCACAAGGAACTGCATTATTACCCCGGAACAATCTGGATACCGAGCGGGCTGCGTAAACGTGAAGACCTCGTTATCCCACTGGACAATTTTTTCAGCCGCATGAATGTCAGCTTCTTCCAGGCAAGTGTCACAGGACTGAGCGATGATGGCCGCGTTGTGCATACCGATAATGGGGACGCCGAGAATGACGGATTGATCATCGCTTCGGGAGGGCGTTTCATCAAGAAATTACCGGGTATAGAGCATGTCATCACACCGTGTGAGGGCATTACCGCAGCCGAAAAAATCCGTGACCGCCTGAATGAAATGAATAGTGGTACTATCGCGGTTGGTTTTGCCGGTAATCCAAAAGAGCCCAGCGCCATGCGCGGTGGGCCAATGTTTGAGTTTCTGTTCGGTACCGATACCTTGCTACGCAAGCAGGGAAGACGTGAAAAATTCAAACTGGTGTTCTTCAGTCCTGCACCACAGCCCGGAAATCGTCTTGGACCCAGAGCCGTGAAAAGTCTCCTGAGCGAGATGAGAAAACGGGACATTGAAACTCATCTTGGCAACAAGATGAAAGGCTTTGAAGTAAACAAAGTCATAACAGAAGGTGATGAATTCGAAGCAGACCTGATTATGTTTATGCCAGGGATGACCGGCAATCTATGGTTTGACAACAGCCATCTACCGCGTTCGGAAGGTGGACTCATAAAAGCGAATCAATTTTGCAAAGTAGAAAATATGAACCGCGTGTATGTTGCTGGTGATTCCGGTAGTTATCCCGGTCCTGACTGGATGCCTAAACAGGCACATATGGCCGACTTGCAGGCGCAAGCCGCAGCATTAAATCTGATAGGTGAACTGAATCAAACATCGAGTAATGCCACTTTCAAAATTGAACTTATCTGTATCGTAGATTCAAACAACAAGGGCATGCTTGTCTCACGGACGGAGTCAAGCAACATTATGCTGCCGGGGAATATCATTTTTCACTGGATGAAGCGAGCATTCGAATGGTGGTATCTGCGTCAATATCGCTGAGTAATCAAGGAAATTAATCATGATCGATACTAATTCAAATCCTGATGTAGCTGCCACTGACAGTAACCACAATGGCAGCGAGCAAACTGCATCAAAATCCGATAAGCCTGCATTAAGCATGAGCAAGAGTATGCACGACGGTGTTGAGGTATGGTGCGACTGCTGTTCCTGCGAGGCTGAACCCTACTGGCTCGAGGCAATGGCAAGTTACCAAGACACTGACAAAGATCATAAAAGCTGATTCCATTCAGGTGTAAAACTTGCTGAATCCTGCCTGATTAACTTTACGCTCTGCAAATTTGTACTATCTCTATGTTTCTGCCAGTACAGTAAGTTTTTTTCATCGTATATATTTTGCCAGGTTTTAACAGCTACACCGGACATCACACAATTCGTAGCGCATTGATCGCGGCGATCTCATATCAGATGGGGTCGCGTTTTTTATCTGATCTTCATCACCACAAGCGCCTTTGCAAAAATTACAGTCCCGCATTTCTCACCTGGGGGTGAGACGATCACACAGAGATCTGGATCCACAAATGACTTCACGCGGGAGTGGAATAACAGTGTGTATTTCCGACTGAGTATGTCTTTGTGGATTCAAAGGTAAAGCGAGGGATTGTCCACCTGGCCAGAAATGCGGGTTAGCCGCAAGGAAACGCAAACGCCGCGAAAAAAAGACTGCAGGGCGCGCCGTGCGCACCATGATGCTGTATTCGATGACCAACCTCGGTGCGCACGGCGCATCCTACCGCATCACAACACTACTCGATTCGATTAGCCACAGCACGGCGTTCAAGTTTTCTAACACATTGGCGTCTTCCGCCTGGTTTTCCGGCTAGCATTTTTCATTAATTATCATCGTGATCTTTTCGCCCATCAGTGAGAAATGCATGCTAAATCAGCAGGATACCGCCATCATTTTGTTGTCTTGCTCAAAACGGCGTGCGCTAATACAGCCTGTCATCTATCGTACGTCAGTTAATGTCCGCAGCAGTACGTCGTAATATTCTTCGGGCGATTCCACCCAGGGGAAATGTGCACAATCATCAATGGTGCAGTGCTTGTCTGATGGGATCAGGGTGGAGTATTGATCCAAGCTTTCCGGCATCAATATATCCTGTCTACAATAAATCAATCTGGATATCTTTGATGACAGCGCCGTGAAATCATTCACTGCCAATGGGTTTTGCCGGTATTCCTGCCATATTTGTACATTGAGCCTGTTGTTGGTGTCGTCATGATCAAATTGTGCTGAATATTGCCAGCCTTTTTCCGCATCTAGAAAATAACTGGCGATCTTGCTGCGAAAACGGTGCCGTTGCTCTGCTGGTGTATCGATATCTTCGATTTTCAGATGTGATTCAACGTATGGATGTACATAACGTTTTGACTCGATGTTTTCCAGGCTGGCTAACGCCGGATCGACGGGATTATTCAACACCAGCGCTCTAACACGCTCGGGATGGTGTTTCGCAAACAGCAGAGACTGCAAGGCACCCCATGAATGCCCCCAGAGTATGACTGGCTCAGCAGCATTGTCACCCACACCTCGCATGTCCCATCGGCAGACTTTATACTTGGTGCGCAGTTGTTGCTGTATAGGTTCAAGATTCCATGTAGTGAATGCCGGGCCGCCACCGATCAAATATACCGGCTGCCCGGATCCCTGGCAATTCACCGCAACTTGAGCCATTGCCGTCGAGGCTGTCAACAAACCAGCAAAATAACAGACGATGCGCCTCTTCAATCTCGTCATTGTATGGTTCCATTTCCGGGCATTGGTCATTTTAGCAGGGGCTGATGCCGTCCTAAAAAGTATTTTACGTCTGGAGGCAACAACATCAGTAAATCAAGACAACTGAAATGCGTCAAACTCCTTGCCATTGAAGTGATGACTCCAGAATCATATGCTCCGAAAAGAACCAATGGCGGATTCCGTTATCCGGATTAAGCAGGTGATTGTATGATTTTCAGGAAAGAGTGGCAGCAAGTCGACCATTAAGGCGCTCCCAGACAGCATTTGCGATGTCGATGCTAAATAGTGCGATATTTATTTGAAAAAATCTTTTTTCCTACACGGAAAAATGCCCGCACCCCCCAGTGCCATACATCGATTCT
>WOR8_10009570_pt1 | contig 10071 bp, 8 predicted proteins | sample DeeMarSeWOR38_10_FD_19890 | JGI IMG/M metagenome (IMG submission 19890)
CGAGAATCTTATCCTCCCGGTCTATCTGATCCTTGGTGTCGCCGGTCACGTCAAGATAGGTATCCTTGATCTTGCGAAAACGATTGGGGATGTCACCGCGGGTGACCTTCATCCAAAGGTTTTGAAGCTTTTCCATAGTGGATATCTTTCCGTCATCGAGCTGATCGACCATGGACTTGGCATCATCTCGGATGCTATTGAAGGCATCGGTGATTTTTTCGTAACGCTCACCGACTTTCATCTGCGTGATCTGCTCCCGGACGACCTCGTTGAACACGGTGGTGTAGCTGAGGGTGCGGGCGATGGCCACGGCCTTTTCCTCATCCAGGTCGCTGATCTGTTCGATCAGTGCAACAATGGGAACCTCATTGGGCTTTTCGGGCAGTAAGCCGAGGTCGCGCAGGCCGTTGACCGCTTTGTCGAGATATTTTAGCGGGGTGCTGATGATACTAGATGGGCTCATAATCTCCTCCTCCAACTATTCAACCTGCAGGGTTGATTGTATATGTCCGACCAAGCAAAGTATTCTTGCTCTCGGCGGTTAGAATACGCAAAGGGATCCTCGTCCCTCCGACAGCATACAAAAATTGTATTTTCACCAGCGCGGCCGGGCCCCCAACTTGGTGCTCCACACTGCTGGCTATTCCATGGGGATGCGGATTTTCTGGCCGGGATAAATTAAATCAGGATTCTTGATGACTTCTCGGTTAGCTTCGAAAATCCGGGGATAGACATTGGCATTTCCGTAGTAGCGCTTGGCAATGGCCGAAAGGCTATCTCCCTTCTGGATTACGTAGTAGTCGACCTTTGCCTGCTGAGGCGGAGCGATGATGCCATCAGCCTTTACCTCGGATACCCCCTTAACATTACCGGCCATGAGGATGGCTTTTTCCAGGGCCTCCGCACTGTCTGCCGTACCGGAAAGCTCGACAACGCCGTGGTTGTAACTGACCCCAAGATCGGTTAACCCGGGATTGGAGGCCTCAATGCTCTCCTTGATTTTCTCGGCCGCTTCGTCTTCGCTGCCGAAAAGTTTCTGGCCAATGTCTTTGACAAAATCGAATAAACCCATGGTGTTGCTCCTTTCTTTATCTGTCTGTGATATATTGGTGCTGGTTGGCAAATCCGATTAGGACCTAACCTGCTGGTGTTTTCAATTGATGAAACGAAACTTAATTTAGTAAGATAGGATCGAAAGAAAATCCTAGTATTGTAGTAGTTAATTACAAAATCTCGTAAGTCAATAACAGTTCAGAAAAAACAAGATAAGTTCTAAAAATCCCTAGCAGAACACAAAGCTTAGGAGATTTAGCCGCCCGCTTAGGATCTATGGTATCCCTGTCGATTGGGGCCTTAAACATAATGATCAGAAACCGTCTTTTTAAAAGGAATTATTGGGAAACTTTGGGACCAACTACTATTAATAGAGCGCTTTCAGTAAAATTCGGAGGCTAGGTTTTTCCAAACTATTAAATCAGATCTTGGCTCCTACCCCAACAAAAGCAGGTACAACTGAGATTAATTTCTCCCTTAGCGCTCTATTGGAGAGCATTTGTGAACACTGATCTATTACTGAAAATCATTGCAGCGGTGCTCTTGATTGTAATTACGTTGCCACTAGTCGAGTGGGTCTACTTTGCAAATGGAGAGAGAAAAAAACGAGGACTCATTCTTGCATTGGCTCTCTCCGTGCTTATCTTTGCCATAATACTCTTTGCGATTTCCGACTAACTCTTCTCCGTAGAGCAGATAAGGAGGCTGGCACCATGACAATAGCAGAATTGGTAGCAGCACTATCTAAATTCGACCCCTTTACAGAAGTAAGGATAGCAAGTGAACGAGAATGGCCTTTCGAATACTCTATTCGAGGTGTTGTGGATGGCAACAATCTCAGTGGGCCTCACACTGGTGATGCCAAAGGCAAAGCTTATATAGTAGAAGGAGACCAACTTGGCTTCTTTACCAAGGATGTGTGGGAAATGGTGTGAGAAAAGCTAAGTTCTCAAATACAAAGAGCCTATCTGCCAACAGGCTAACGTCCTTTCGTCATTCTTCGAAGCATTTACGTAAGCTCCTGAAACCTTGCGTTGGTTCAAAAAATTAGTGGCTTCGCTAGCTCGAAACTGAAGGGAACTTTTCACCAAATCAGAAGTCAACTTACCTAGCTTATCTTTTGGATGTTTGCGAGCCTATAATGTCTGGGCTTGCAGGAGAAGCAAGTTTTAACGGTTCTTTCACCCCAGGCTCTTTTAGTAGACTGACATAGTCTCCGTGAACCCAACCAGGGGTATTTCCAGCAGTCAAGACTTGCAGCCATTCTCCCCTTGATTTTCCTATGAAAATTATATCTCCTTGTCTTAAAGTACCAACAACCGGATGATTAGCACCGGGTGCCTTTCTAATGTTTAACCTCTTGGGAATTACGATAGCTTTGCTAGTTTCTTTCAAACTATTTGGAGAGAAATTAGTCCTGCTTGAAGATAATTTTTCTGAGGATTCGAGAGAGATTGTGTCTTTTATTAAATCTTTATTTAAGGTTGTATCTTTCATTTTACGTAACTCATCCAGTATTAATTTGGTAGTATAGGCCTGTCTCAGAGATTCATGTTGTATAATGGCTACCAATCTGGTGGTAACAAGCGACAAAAATATTGTCAAACCTGCGACAATCAAAAAACTACCGGGAGCTATACTCACCATTCTAGACTTCCAACCTTTTAAATGGGAAAATAACTTAAATGTCTGACTAGCACCGAGGACAAAAAGGCGATAACCAAAATAAATGCACAACACTCCACCAAGCGCTATAACAATATCCTCTAGCCAGCTGAATGAATTTATAATCTCCATAACATTAGTGCCTCTTTATTATTGTCGTAATTCATTATTGTTACGTGGAAGTCTGCAAAAAACACATGTCTATATTAATAATGTTCAGAATTAATCATCCACATAACTGAAGTCAACTTTTTTGAGCAATAAAATTTCCACTCACCTATCGATAAACCCTGAAACTACAAGTATCCTAATGAAAGATTATTCCCTTTAGGAGTTTGCTCCACGGGTCACGATGAAGGATCCAAAAATAGAAAAAAGTTCCGAGCCAACCGTGATATAAACCAAGGGGCCAGAGATTTCTGTAGCGAAGATAAAGGGGTACGAACACCAATCCTAGGCCAAACGTGCCGAGCAAAAGCCGTAGGTTATTTAGATGAGCCATTGCGAAAACCGTTGCACCGATCAAAACAATAGATGCAGGACTCAGTGCTAGGGAGCTCCTAGCCAAGTTTCTCACAACCAGAGCTTGCACCAGAAACTGCTGGATTATTCCCCAGATCGGATAGAGCGCCAGAAGGATCCAGGCATGCGCCGGAAAAGTAAGCTTTCCACGGCTAGAGGCAAACCCTGCCATTGTAACTAAGATTGGCACCGACAGCAGCGTGGCCGTTAGGAAACAGCGGGAAAGATTTTTGCCTCGGAAACCCCAGTTATCCATAGCAGTTGAATCATTTTTAGCGTGGTTGTAAATGAAGACCAGCCAGAAGCATACGGCGGTTATGATGAAGACGCTCCGGGCCCCAAGGTACTTAAATACATAATAAAGAAGACCTGTTGCGACTACGGCAAATACTTCTAAGTTACTTGTGGATACTGACCTTAGGTCATAGCACTTTCCGCAAACTTTCCCGGAAGAAGGGACCGTATCACTTGTTAATGTTGTTAATGATTTAATGGGTTCGAGCCGAGCCATAATATTGAATCATTTAGATTGGAGTTTCAGAAACGGCCGTAATCAGTGCCGATATAGAGAATGCGGGGTCAGATATTGATTATTAATTGCTTTGTCACTTTCTGGCATCTACTTGCGACTGAGCCGCCGGATCAAAGCCAAAATCTAGGGTGCTCTCGAAAAATTCATAGATCTCACGGCGCATCCAGTTGAAGCCAAGGGGGGTCATCGACAGGAAGGATGTTTTGTGCCCGTACAAAAAGCTTATACGGGTAGGCCGTCCCAGCGCCTCCCACAGATCATCCCTTGCATCCCGAGGTATACACTCGTCTTCATGAGAGTCGAAGATTAAGATGCGGCTTGGATCTGCACGGCCCGGATAGTTGGCAGCGTCAATGGGCCAGAAGAGAGGCTCAATGGCTTGTTCGTAATCTGCGGCTGTCCACCCAAAGCGTTTCAGGATCTTTTCGCGCGGCCGGCCAACATCTCCGTCACAGGCAGCCAGAATGCGGTGAGGACGTGCTCCGCCCATCACCAGCACAACGGCTGCAAGGCGTGGCTCGTTTACCGTCGTCATAGCTGCAGGTACAGCGCTGCGGCTAAAGCCGATCAGGCCGATGCGTTCTCCATTGATTTCGTTACGCGCCTCAGCCCAATCCACCAAACGGCTGATGTCCACAATGTTGATGGCCTCCCGCTGCGCAATGCGGGCCATGTTCGACAGAAACTGCTCTTCGGTCCCGGACTCGCCAACGGCCTCCCAGTCAAATATCTCGCTCTCCCCAAGCACACGCAGGATGTGCATGTCACCATTGCTGCGGCCCCTCAATGTAGATGCGATTTTCTTGGGTGGATAGGTCAGACCATAGCGAAAGCTGTCGCCCCAGATTGGCAACACAATGACCAGCGGCAGCTTACCGGCGGTGTTACTGCGGTAGTAACGGGCCTCGATGAGGTTGCCTTTTTGGCCGTTCTCGCCGATTGAAGGGATCCTGAGTTGCCGTACCTGGTAGGCCAATTTCTGGTCTTGCTGAAGAATACTATTCTCAAAAGGTACTGGCCCCTTTTCGTAAGCCAGAATGGGAGTCCTGGACTGTCGTTCTGGCCCAGTGCTGACGTCGGGCTTAAATGGCGTGTGGATGTGTGCGGTACAGCCGATCAGCGTGCCTACGAACAAGATTGTCAGGAAAAGGAGTGGTGACCTTGGTTTCATTGAAGATTCCAAGGATAGCGTAAAAATTATAATCATTTTTCCCACGCCAGAGAAAACTAGATCTATATTCAGCGCCTCTGTCCTTTAAGAGGGGTAGGTGGGCAAAGAGGATGACAGAGCCATTGCTGACCCTGCCATCGCTCTTGAACCAGTTTTTGTTAGTTGTTGAGATTCCGTCGACTAGGTAAGGCTCTGCTCAAAACCTGGTTACTATAACCCCTTTACCGTTAGCCGAACGCGTCGATTCAATTGGCGTCCCTCTTCTGTATCATTACTGGCCACAGGAAGCTCTTTACCATACCACACCGTCACCAGCCGTTTCTCGGCAATTGTACTGATATTTGCCTCTCCTGCTGAGAAAATCTCTGTCTGCATCAAAAAAGTCTTAACGCTTTCAGCCCGTTTCCGTGACAACTCTAAATTGTATTTCGGATCACCTGTGCCGTCTGAGAAACCTTCGATGACAACGTATGCTTCAGGAGTTTTCTCCAAAAACTTTGCCAGTGCATTCAACTTCTCGTTATACTCCGGACGAATATCAGCTTTGTTAAAATCAAACAGGATGTTATCGAGTTCTACGCCCACCACCTTGCTTATAAGCTCGGTCTCAACAATTGCCTTATCTCTGACCATATAAAGAGCTGCAACCGTATATTCTGACCTGCTGAGCACTGAATCAAAACTTACAACCCGTGAGCAGTCGTTTACCGAAGCGAGATCATTCACCAGTTTTTCGCCTTTGGGAGTCTGGGCTGAACTGATAATGTGAAAACAGACATCTTTGTATTTGGCTGCAATCTCTTGCGCTGCCGGAACAGGCCATATCTTTGGCTCGCTCAGGGTAAACTGGCCGTCTGAAAAAACAAAAACAGCCGTTGTACCAGAGGCCTTAGCAAGGATGGGATCAAGGTTTTTGATCGCATTTCCTAATGGTGTCGGCTGATTCTTGTAACTGATTGACGGTTGGTAACGCTCCATTTCGCTAATTGCTGCAGCAAATTTCTCTTTGTTAAATGGCTGCATCTCGTAGAAGCTTTTCCACGGGGTATACAAATCTGTTTCTTTATACAGCTCCTGCATGGAACCTGAAGCATCAAATAAAACGATAAAGTTATCCGCTAACTTCACAACCTCCTCTACTATCCGAACCTTTTGTACGGGAACTTCTTTAACAACAACCTCTGCGGCCAAAACATTGGTCACAACCAGAGCTGGCATGATCAATCCTATAATCATCGCCAGCCCTACTAGTTTAATCCTACTTCGCCTCATGTTTTTCCCTCCTTTAAGTTCCGTATAAATAGGCAAACAAATTCGAGTCATAGTAAAGGCCTACTCTTTCTTTACCTAAGAAACCTCGAATTGCCTGCAACTCCTATATGCCCCTTTGGATTTATGCTTAACTGCATATATTTGACTATGAACCCAACGCGAACTAAAGGTTCTTTGCACCACGTTCACTGAAATGCCATATCGAAGATTGTAATGATATTTAGGTGAAAGTGAGGCTCCAAGAAGAATTGTCAATACTAGAAATATCCAATTCTTTCAGAAATAAGACTAACCGATAAAAAGGGAGTAGTGTAGATCTTGATGAAGAATTTATAGTAAAAACGACCAAAGTCAAGCAGAAACTCACATTACATCCACTCCCAGGGTCTGAATGGAGCATAAAAAAGCGGAGCCGAAGCTCCGCAGCGTTCCTTGGAAAATAAAATAGCGCTATTGAAAAAGCGGTGTATGATACCTTATCTCGGTAACAGCCTCAATTTATAGGATACACCGTTAGACGATAGTGCAATACAGACACTCCTTACTTCCCCCTGGTATATTTCCATTTCATATTCAGCACGATAAACAGGGTCAGTTTCTAGTCTTTTAAGGTGCTTTTCTTTTTACCTCTCGGAGAGTATATCTTACCGAGAGGCAAAAATTGGTCTGGCGACCTTTATGAACTCACCTAATGTATCAAGGTCTTTGAAACTACCTACATAAACCCAATCACCTGGTGAATCTATTTGCCATAGCTTATACATACATCCATTCCAATAGGTAACAAGATTAGTTGATCGGGCTTTACATTCATCATCCCAAATAGAGATTGTGATAAGCCAAGAGATTGTTTCTAAATCAGATATACACGACTTGTGTTCTACTTCAAATCCTACATTAATAATGAACTGCATTTCACCTGGAGCAGCACATTCCTTTTCAACTGGCAAAGTGGCGCAGCTAGTTAGGAGAAATAGTAAAAGCAGTCTCATGTATTGTTTAAATTTCAGTCCGGATTCTATCAAATTTCCAATTCCCACTTTCGGGACAAATTCAGGACACTGAACTTTGGATTTAAGCATTAGTTTTTCCCTAAAATGTTCATGATATATGTACCGGTAAAATGTTTGAGCAACTTCTGTGCCACTCATTTTAAGTCTCTAATATCTAACGAATATTTGAGAGATATAGTTGTCTAGAGGGAAGAATGGTCTATTTGGCTTAAGGCAATATGCTTTTAGGGCCAGTTAACTGATTGATATGACATACGAGCTATTTGTATGCTTATCCTGAATGGAGAGATGTTAAGGGGAAACTATGTTTCACAAATCTTCTTCAGCCTGCGGGGCTATAGGTGTCAATACAAAAGTCACCATATTGAAGGTTGTAGGGCTGGCTCAATGGAAAAGTAGGCGGTTTCTATTACATCCCTAAATTTACGCTTTTAGCTTCTGGGGGCTTTGCACAAAATGCTGGGGCAAACCATCTAGGTAGAAACTAAACATATCTTGCCACTGTCCGTCATAGATAAGGTAATTGACTGCAGTCTTAACAAATCATGGAGTTAGGTCTGGATGCACATATCTAATTACCTCGATACAGTATTTGCTCATTTAATCAAATTATGATTTGCATTTTGGCCAAATCTGGCGATTAAGCAAGTCTATCAATAGAATGATGATTTTATAAGTATCTGATATTTATTAATATTTTAAGTTGGAATCGAGAGGTATAGATATTGCCTAAACCCATAGCGATGTTGGCAATTTTCATTGAGCCATGTATTGTCTCCTGATCTTTTGTAAAGGGGGTAGAAAATGAATCTTATCGACATGGATAAGTTGTCAGAGCGTTGTGACGAAGACGATCGGTTCTGTGTGGTTTGCCTCCGTACTAGAAATGACGTGCCGGTTATCGATCATTGCTGTTACTCCTGTGGTGGTGAAGAGCAAGAAGTTTTATTTCAATAAGGGAAAAGCTTTAACTATAGACTTTGTGTCTTAAAAGAATTTATCATTTGGCCTGAACCAGGTTTTGGGCAAGAACAAAATAGACAAGAACTCGTATGGGCTGAAATGATTCAAGATTCTTATTGAGCCCTACGGTGGTTTCTAAAAGAAGACCAAATTTCCCTGATCCCTCCTTTTGTCCGCAAAGATATCTCCCTGACTACAATATTCCTTTAATGGGAGATTTCTGTCTCTTTCAAGTTGAGATGCAACTTTCCTTTTGGATGGATTTCTGATGAAAGGTGATCTGACTCTGCATAAAAAACTTGGACCGCCAGCTAGACTGGCGGTCCAATTAAAAAAGCAATGCAACTATTGATGTGCAGAGACGTTTATGCGTCAAGAAGCGGCAGTTTTTCTTCCAAAGAGGTCATTATGTGTCCAAAAGCTGAATTACCAAGATTTCGAAGTTCCTTGAATTCTTCATTTATACGGTGCATGTAACTTATAGCCAAAAAGGGAAATCCTTCTTCATGTTTGGTGACAAGAATATTAAAAGGATTCTCGGTCTCTATGTGAGTATACCCCTCAAAGAGGTCCTCTTTGTACTTTTCATAAAACTTATTTGTGCACATCACAAAAGAACATTGACTAGTTTCCAGGGTAGGAAATCTATCACGATCCAGTTTGAGTGTCATAAAGAACTGTTCGAGCATCATTGATAGGTAATCGTATACCCTTTGGTCGTCTAAAAATATTTCATCGACTAATTTGGTTAGCTGATTTAGGTCAGGACGAACTATTTTTAACACATTCTCAAGATATTCTTTTTCGTCAAAAGTCTTGTTACTTGCTAACGGTAGACCTAACCTTTCTACAACCTCTTGGGTTGATACAGTATCAAGTTTCGAGTAAATTTTCTCCATCATATATTCGGTAAGCTCGTCAAATTGTTTTTTCTGATAAGTGAAAGCACTGCGACCAATGCGTTTTATCTTCTCAATTTCTCTGTCTAGCTTTGAAATCAACTTCGTGCTTCTGAATACAGCGCTTTTATATATTTCTTGATGTTCTTGAGTGTACTTGTAAAGTGAATTATAAATATGGTGTAAAAGCAAATGCTTGTACTTATCGTTTTTCTGTTGTTGTATTTTTCCAACGGTATCTATTATCTGATTAATAAGGGATATGACTGGTGATTCACCTAGTTTTACAACAATGTTACCTATCCCTTTTTTCTTCTTAATTACAGCAGCAAGTTTGTCTAGCAGATCGTTTAAAGTATTTTGATTCGTACCTTCAAAAAGCTCTTTCTCGACCTTTGAGACACTCTGTGACACGTTTTTTATCTTTTCCTCAAGCAATGCTCCTAGCTTTTCGTAGAAGAGGGCGCCAGCCCTTAGGTAATTATCTGGGATTAGGGAGACTTCTTCGCCTTTTTTCTTAAATGTTTGGATGACTTTCTCGATAAACGATGCAACCTCCTCATTTTTCTTTTTATTCTCAAATTCCTGCGTACTAGTTTCTTGTATTTCAGCGATCTTCTCGTTCAAGAATTCGGAAATTTTTTCCTCAGATACACTGGCCTGGTTTATATTTTCTCGTGTTAGTGTCGGAATTTCTATCTTAAACTTATTTAACAAATCGTCTTCATTTAAGTTGCTTTCAAGAAAAGCGGAGATCGCATTACCTTTTATTTTCTCTGCATCTTCATGAGAAATTGATCTTACTAAATCCTCCATAAGGCGTTTCGTCATGTGGCAATGAAATATCTGTGGAAGGCAATCAGCTTTGAGGCCTGCCACGTTCATAGTCAGTAAACCAGTGGGGTGTGCATGTCCATCTACACCATGCCATTCGCGCTCGAGTATGTGCGCTGAGTAATTTACTCTATCTCCGTCCAAATA
>WOR8_10009004_pt1 | contig 10070 bp, 8 predicted proteins | sample DeeMarSeWOR38_10_FD_19890 | JGI IMG/M metagenome (IMG submission 19890)
TGTGCCCTGTCTGCAACCTGCGCAAAGGTTATCACTGCGGCGACGAAACTCAAGAAAACCAGTATTCCCGCCGTCACATAAATCCGGCATCTTTCAGTGTTCATAAAATCACCTTTCGATAAAGAGCATAACCCGGGATTTGCCTATGTTTACCTTAAGCTGTATGCATAAAGAAACTCGCCGTGACGTATATAGAGTCTGCTGCCGCAGACTACGGGATGGGCCCAACTTTTACCTTTTCCGCCTTTTGGAATTCTGAAATAGCTGACCTGCTTGTGTCCGGAAGGGGTAGGCTGAATAAGCCCCATGAAACCGTCTTCGCTGAGTGCGTAGAGCATTCCCTCTGCGTACATGAGCGCCACTTTTACACACTTGTTCCCATGTTTTATCCGACCGGTTTTCCAGTCCAGACACACCAATAAGCGGTTGTGCACGGTGGTCGAGCCATAGAGATCACCATTAATTAAGATGACTCCACCGTGATGATTGTCGAGTTCTTGTGTGCGCCATATTTCTTGGAGCGAGGCCTTGCCGTCTCTGACATTGACTTTCCATTTGACGGAGCCCACCACGGTACTGACAAAAACCTCACCATCATGAAAAATGGGCATCATGTTGTTTTCGTCATAATATGTTTCGTGTCTCACGCGCCATGACAATTCCCCGGTATCGGCATTCACACCGATTATACTTTTGGAAGTGAGAGTCGTTATAATTCGCAGCCCCTTATATTCAAACAAAGTCGGGGATGCATAACCAGCCACTTCTCCAGTGCTCGGTGCTGTCCAGACTACTGATCCGTTGTTCTTGTTAAGAGCGACCATACAGGTTTGCGGACCACCTGGACACGAAACGAGATGATCGCCATCGATCAACAGCGATTCAGATAAGGCCCATCTGGGAAGCTTGCTGCTGAATGTCTCAATAACGTTCAACTGCCAAATGACGTCTCCGGTTTTCGCATTCAGGCAAACTATATTTCCATGAGGGTTTTGATGGTACAGCCTGCCTCCATCGATGGTCGGAGTTCCACGGGAACCGGGATAGGGCCCAGTCCAGGCCTGGCCGTTTTCCCTTTGCCACAAGATTTTGCCATCCAAGTTTAAAGCGGTGATAACGGTATGCTGACCAATGTTGCCGGCCGTGTAGATCATTCCGTTTGCAATGGACACGCTGGAATAACCATGGCCCAACCCCCTGGCCGTCCACAGCAGAGGAGGGCCATTCACAGGCCATTTCTGCAAGAGTCCCCTTTCAGTAGAGATATTATCTCGATTCGGCCCATGAAATTGGGGCCAGAAAGGTTCTTGATTCGCAGCGTCTGCTGTACATGTTGAGATAAGACCGAGGATAAAGACAACAGGGCCTTTTGGTCGCATGTCTGTTCCTGATCTCCTAACCGTTGTGGATCACTCCCAAATCAATCATTGCGTTTACAGACAGTGTTCTCTCCAATTACCTTTTCACTCGCTTGATGTTCTTTCAGACTCTCTATAGGATTCGGGGAGGTACTCCTTGAGTTCAACCCAGTAGATGTCCGCCGTATCGGTATAGGGATTCACATTCCATCCGGTACTGCGGGTGAAGAACATGTATTTCTTGTCCGGGGAGATTCTCGCTCCGATTTCATGATGCCCGGTATTTATGCCAGGGCCCATGCGCTGCGGTTTGGTCCAGGTATCGTCCGGCCGTCGCAGGGTGAGGTAAAGGTCCGTTGGTGTTCCGCCCTGTGCTCCCGGTTCAATGGAGTAGAAGACCAGGAAGGACCCATCCGGGGCAACGCCCGGATGACAGGGATTTAAGTTACCCATCTGCACGGGGAGCTTTATCGCCTGGTCCCAGGTGTTGTCCACAAAAGGGGCAACCCAAAAACCGTCTTGTCTGGACTTATAGTAAAAACTGTTATCCCCCGAAAAAGAAAAGCCACTGGCAGTGGCATTGAAGGGTGGTCCCAATTCCTGCGGTAGGGACCATCCCCGGGACGTGCGCATGCAGCGGTGGTTACGCCGGCGTTTGTTGGGATCGATTCGGTTCCTCTCCGGTCGGGTGATATACTGATCTATGAAATAGATACTGTTGGCGTCCGGAGACAGACAGGGTGACCACACTCTATAGGGAATGCGTTTGATACGTTTGGGTCTTGTCCGGTCCGTCTCGGTGTTTTCCGTGATATAGACATATCCGAGCCTGCGAAAACAAAAGGTGTTGCCGTCCGCCGAGAAGTGCCCATGGCATTCCCACCGGTGTGGCCGGGTATCGTTGATGAGTCCAGGAGCAAAGACCTGGGCGACAGAGCCGGGTGGAGTCTGTCCCAGGTACGGTCCCTTAGGGGCTGGCCAGAAAGAAGTTGGATGTTTTGGGGTTGAAGTGTGCCTTAGATTTGATTGCACCCGATTGAGCGAAACCACAGGCATAGTTACTCTATATCGCGGATTTCGCGATTGAGAAGCAATCAAAGATGAGGTGCAATTGAACATCCAAAAGGCCAAGTTATTTCTTGCCAGTCTCTCGGCAAGCGGTTCGGCAAAGACCTGGATGGAACCGATGCCTAAAAAAACCATAAATGTTACAATCCGATTCTCTGTCTGTTTCATAACAGATGTCCCTTATCAAGTTGTAAACCACCGGTTATTTCTACTATGATCATCCTGCAAAAACAGTTTTGTTTCAGAGAAGGAAGGATTTTGGTGAAATATCCTATTTCCGGGTAAAAAATGTAAGGCCAACTTGTCCTACTAACAGACAATCGATTGTTCTGATATCAGAGAAGAAAAGAAGCATATATGCTTGAAGACAAACTGCTTATATTGAGATGCAAATGCGGCAGTAAAGCAGCTTTTCAGTGTATTTATGAGAAATATGAAGGTGATTTGCGTACATTGGCTGCGAACCTGATTTTTGACAAAACAGCCGCTGAAGATATTGTTCACGACGTATTTGTCTCGCTTTTACAGATCATGAGAGATTTTGAGCTTAGAAGCAGTCTGCCCGGTTATCTAAAAACCTGTGTTGCGAATAAAGCACGCAACTACAGAAAGAAGAAGCAACCTCGCATGCTTGCAGATAGTGTTGCGGATCAACTGGTATCCAATGAAGATCCGATCCAGTTGGTTGAACAGAGCGAAAAACTGCAACAACTGGGTTTGGCGATGAACCGGTTACCCTATGAACAAAGAGAGGCGATTGCTCTGTATCTGCACGGTAAGATGACGTTTAGGGCTATTGCCAAGTTGCAGCAGGTGTCCATTAAAACGGTCCACAGCAGATATAGAGAAGGACTTGATGGTTTAAAATCGATATTGAATGGTGAGGTAGAACGATGAAACTCACAAACAACCTCGAACATTTGATAAAAAAGAGTCGTTTCAAAGCCAGTCCGGAAACATATAACCAGACGCTTCAGAGCCTCATGCAGGCCGTTGATGAAAAGAATGAACAAGAATCAAATAACATGAAGTCCAATATCTGGAGATTGATTATGTGCAAGCCTATCACTAAGTTATCTGTTGTTGCAGTCGGTATTGTTGCCGTATGCGCATCGATACCACTGTTGGACAACGGTGTCAATTCCGTTTATGCCATTGACCAAACAATTACATCTATTCAAAAAATAAGAACAATACATATGAGAACAACCGGCGATGAGCACGGAAAGGGTAAAAAAGAATCTGGGGAGGGCTGGATCAGATATGATGCTGCCGGCCGTATGACCCATTTTCGTGTGAGTGTATACGAAGGTCTCTTAAGCGAAGAGGGTGAAGCTCAGTTCCATGCGGTCTGGAATAATGGCGTTGAAAAAATATGGAAGCCATTGCAGAAGAAGCTGTTTATATACAGGGTCAATAATGCAGAAGATAAAGTGCAGGATTTTTTCAAACAATATGACCCAAAATTTATGCAGCAGAAGCTCCATGATGCTTTACAGAATAAAAAACGATTTGAAGTGACCATCGATGACTCTAAGCATGAAGGCTTGATTTATGTTGAAGTACTGGATCGTGACAATAAGTCACGGCTGGAGTTGCTCGTTGATCCTGAAACCAAGCTTGTCACGCAGCTTGATGAGTACGCTCTTACTCAACAAGGCGGCGAACTGAAAATCCGAGTTGAGTTTTTGGCCTACAACCAGCCTGTTGATCCGGAATTGTTTGAGTTCAACGACATACCGCAGGATGTTCTTGTTATTGATAAAGCACGAACTCTTTTTGGTTTAAAAAAAGAGGCGATGAGTGATCATGAAGTGGCTGTTGAAGTGGTTCGTCAGTGTCTGGACGCAAGCATTGCCCAGGATTATGATAAAGTCAGCAGGCTCATGGAAGGCGATCCCGGTAACACGCTTGAAACCTTTATCGAAGAAAAACTCGGCACCAGGCTTGTCAGAATTGTTGCAATGGGCCAGCCCAGGCCCTTTAAAACAAGGACGCACATTTTATCTGTTCCCTGTGAGATTGAAGTTGAGAATGGGGCAGGGGCCAGGTGGATCGTTAAGATCATTGCCACGGCCAGATCCATTGATTATCAATCCGGTGACAGATGGGTTATGATTGACGAACAACTACAAGTTGATGAACCAGACCATATCGTCAATGAGATATTGGGATCCTACACCAGGGGGATCATTGTGCCTGACGTGAGCGTAGGTGATTATCGCTTAGGTACGAGCAAAGACGAGGTGTTGGCACGTCGGGGAGAACCAAAGGAGTTTATGTACGAGGGCGAAGGATTCGCCCCCAACAAGCTGCCGAACACATATTATATAGCTTATCACGATCTGTGGTTTTTCATGCGGGATGCTTCAGTCACGGGGATTTTAATAAAAAAACCGTTTTACCGATTCGCCAATGGACTAAAAATGGGGGACTCAAAGAAAAATATCATACAGACCTTTGGTCGTGATTTTTTGCTCATAGATTCTGGGTCTGAGTATACTCTCACATACAAAGACAAGGGCCTTAGTTTTTGGCTCAATAAGGAGAATAATGCTATAAATGGGATTGAGGTTTATTCATCTGGTTTCTTGAAGAACCTCTATCGCCAAGTCTCAATAGGAGGAACATGGGAGGACTCATGTCAACAGGTGGTGCAAGATGGGGAGGTAAAGCACCGAAAAACGACATTCAATTATCTCGGAGATGCCGTAAAGATTGAGCGGATAGATTATCAAGACAGTCACTGTAGTATAAAATCCAGCAGTTTGGTATTCACGGGTACGTTTTCTGTCCCTCGTATGTCCACAACACCAGGAGTAAGGGATATAGATTATACCGTAAAGTCAATGACAGCGACATTTCATACCATGGCTGCTGTTGATGAAGTAAACCAGATGAAATATCTGGGCTATTCAGACTGGCAGGTCAATGTAACAAAAGATATCACCGGAGCACCGGGTATCAGTTCCCAGGGAGATAAACACTATGACATTTTCAGAATCGATGATGGCGACAAGCTTTACATAGGTTCCAATGAAGCAATTGGTTCATCTACCAGGCCCACACGTTTACGTCGCTTCTATGCAATCAAGCAGTAAAATTGGTTCCCGTGCCCACTCTTAGTTCTGCTTCTCAACATTTATTCTGGGATGCGACTTGAAGAATTCCCAGGCAATCTCAGGCAGGTTGTGATCCGAATGGGCAGGGAAATCATGGCCTTGATTCTTGAGCTTGTAGAGGACAACATCGCCTGTTCCGTTCGGCGCCGCCCATCGTCGCACCAGAGCGTCAGGATCATCGGAAATGACAACGGGGGCCGATTTGCATCTGTTGCGCGAGGCCCACAGACGTATGCCATATTCGACACCGTAGAAACCCCAGTTTGGCAGCCCGTTGTATAGAACTTTCTTATCCTGCGCCCCGTGAAAGTGAATCACAGATACGGGCGGGCCCGCCTCAAAATCGTTATATGCCAACAGGCCGGCCCACGGAGCAATGGCTGCAAACCGTCCCGGTAATCGTGCCCCCAGGTGATGTGCCATGAATCCCCCACTGGATGTGCCAAACACAAAGATTCTATTCGGATCGATCGTATAATCAGCAGAAACCGTATCAAGCAGCTTCGCAACGAAGCCGACATCGTCCACCCTTCCGGCCCACCAGATTTCATAAATACCGCCTCCGTTCCACAGTTGCTTGCGCTTGGGGCCATAGACCACGGCATTGGGGTAAACCACAATGAATCCTTCACGATCTGCAATAGGGCTGAAACCCACAATCTTCTCATAAGTGGCAGCCGTGCTTCCGTGACCGTGCAAGGCAAGCACCAATGCCATAGGATGACCTTCCCGATATGACGGCGGCAGATGCACACGGTAGGACCGCGTTCTTCTGCCATGAACCAGTGTCTTGGTTTCGGTGCCGGCGGAACTTGTGTGGGTCACTCCCAGAGTGAGCATTAAGATTGCCAACAGTGTTCTCATCATCGTGCTCCTGAAAATAGTATCCTCCGAGGGCTATCGATAGGATTCGGGCAGATATTCCTTGAGTTCCACCCAATAGATATCCGCGCTGTGCTTTCTTGGATCCCAACCGTTACTGCGAGTGAAGAACAGGTACTTCTTGTCCGGTGAGATCCTTGGGCTATGTTCAATGTAGGCGGAGTTAACTCGCGGGCCCAGGTTTTGAGGTTTGGACCAAGTGCCATCCGGCAAACGCAGGGCTAGATAGATGTCCCGCGGATTAAAACCTCCCCATTGAGTTATGGCGGTGAATACCATAAACGATTCATCCGGAGCAATGCCTGGATCGGCCGGCCGACCCTCTCTTAGGCAATCAAAAGAGATATGGGTAGCCCGCGGCCAGGTGTTGTTTACGAAAGGGGCGGCCCATATAATGCTTCTTCTGAATGGTCCCTCCTTTCGATTGGAACCGAAGTAGATACTGTTATTCGCGGCTATAGAGCAGGTAACTTCGGGGGTCGGAGAAGTGAGCGGCGGTCCGAGTACTTGTGGAACGGCCCAGCCATGTGTTGTCCGATCGCAGCGATATAGGTTGCGTCTGAACGGGTATTTCAACAAGGCTCTTGTGAAGTAAATGCTATTGGCATCCGGAGACAGACAAGGCGACCAGGCATCCGGTTGATTCTCTCTAATACTTTCTATGAGCTTAGGTGCTGTCCAGCCCTGGTCTGTGTTTTCTGTGATGAAAACTCCCTCGTCTCGGGGAGAACGACGGACAGAACCACGGACATAACAGAATGTGTTCCCATCCGCAGAGAATGTTCCATGGGATTCCCAAGTCTGCGGCCGAGTATCGCTGATCAGTCCGGGGGCAAAAACCTGAGCCGTGGATCCGGGCGGGGTTTGTCCCAGATAAGGTCCCTCGGCGAACGGTTCGGCTGATGCGACAGAACAAATTGCCGATACAATACATCCAGCAACAACATACAACCGTGTCATTATCATTGTGTTTCTCCTGAAAAAGAGATCCCGTAGGTGCGACTCCCTGTAGTCGCCCAATCTCAATGCCAGGGTGTGGACGGGCACAGGGGCCCGCCCCTATCGATAGGATTCCGGCAGATATTCCTTGAGCGCAACCCAATAGATGTCAGCCGTATCGGTATACGAGTCTAAATTCCACCCGGTACTGCGGGTGAAGAACATGTATTTCTTGTCTGCGGAGATCCTCGCTCCGATTTCATGATATCTGGTATTAATTCCAGGACCCATACGTTGCGGTTTGGTCCAGGTACCATCGGCTCCTCGCAACGTGAGGTAAAGGTCCGTTGGTGTTCCGCCTCGTGCTCCCGGTTCAATGGAGTAGAAGACCAGAAAGGACTTGTCCGGGGCAATGCCCGGATGGCAGCCGTGTAAGTTGCCCATCTCTATAGGGAGTTATCCGCTGCAATAGAGAATCCACCCGTAGCGAAACTGAAGAGGGGTTCAAATTCCTCCGGCAAAGACCATCCCTTGGACGTGCGCCGGCATCGATGATAAGTCCTGCCTTTGGATCGAACGTAACCGTTCCGTGTCGGTCTGATTAAATGTTGGTCCATGTAGTAGATACTATTGGCATCCGGAGACAGACAGGCCGACCACACTCTGTATGGAATGCTCTTGATGCGCTCAGGCGTTGTCCAGCCGTGCTCGGTGTTTTCTGTGATATAAATATACGCGTGCCGACGAAAACAAAAGGCGTTGCCATCAGCCGAGAAGTGACCATGGATTTCCCATCGGTGCGGCCGGGTGTCGCTGATCAATCCGGGGGCAAAGACCTGGGCGACGGGGCCGGGTGGGGTCTGTCCCAGGTACGGTCCCTTGGCGAAAGGGGTGGCGAATGTGATAGAACTGAGCATTAACGCAAGAAATCCAACAATAAGACAACAAACAGAAAGTCTCATCGCATGTCTCCTAAGAATGAATATCGAATATCGATTAACGAATATTCAATGTCGAAGTATTTTAGAATGAAGAAGTGTGAATAAACATTATCGTATTCATCCTTACTTCGAAATTCACTATTCAGTGTTCGGTGTTCGATATTCAAGTTATTGCCCTTATCATTTATGAATGTGTGCTTCTGCAAGATATGCCTTCAGGCTATCTATAGGCTTCGGGCAGATATTCCTTGAGTTCAACCCAGTAGATATCCGACTCCACTCTGCCGATCCTTAGATCCCAGCCGTTGCTGCGGTTGAAGAAGAGATACTTCTTGTCCGGTGATATTCTGGGGCCATGCTCGATAAAGGGCGTGTTAATTCGAGGGCCCAGATTTCGCGGTTTGGACCATGTTCCATCCGGCAAACGCAGGGTTAGATAGATGTCCCGGTGTCCACAACCTCCTGGTAGGTTTATGGATGTGAATACCATAAAGGATTCATCCGGGGCAATACCGGGATCGCCTCCGTGTGGGTGATTCAAGATGATATGGTCGGCCAGGGTCCAGGTGTTGTCCACAGAAGGAGCGAACCATATCCGGATTTTGCCGTACTTGCGTTTGGAACCGAAGTACATACTGTTATTCGCTGCTATAGAGCATGTAACTTCCCAGGCGGGTGAACTTAGTGGTGGCCCGAGTTGCTGCGGCTTGGCCCATCCACGTGCCGTTCGATTGCAACGATACACATTGCATTTGGACACCGGACCAGAGGCTCTCGTAAAGTATATACTATTGGCATCCGGAGATAGACAGGGCGACCAGGGCATCCAAAGATTCCATGGAATACTCTCTATATACTCAGGAACCGTCCAGCCCTGGTCCGTGTTTTCTGTGACAAAGACACGCGTGCCTCGCATGAAACAGAAGGTGTTGCCATCCGCAGAGAAGGTTCCCCAGGCTTCGTACCGGCGTGGCCCTGCATGACAGATGAGTCCTGGAGCAAAGACCTGAGCCGTGGGTCCGGGCGGGGTTTGTCCCAGGTAAGGTCCCTCAGCAAACGGTTCTGCGCATAGGCCGATGGAACCAATACCCAAGAATACCACAAGCCAGACAATTGTCTTCATTGTCCGTTTCATAACAGATCTCCATTTCACTCGTCTTGTATTCTCTCCGGTTGTCTATAAGATTCGGGTAGATAGTCCTTGAGTTCGACCCAGTAGATATCCGCAGCAAACTTTGAACTCCACCCGGTACTGCGGGTGAATAACATGTATTTCTTGTCCGGTGAGATTCTGGCGCCGAATTCATAATACTCGGTATTAATTCGAGGACCCATATTTCGAGGTTTGGTCCAGGTGCCATCGGCTCCTCGCAGGGTCAGGTACAGGTCCGTCTCCGTTCCGCTCAGCGCTCCAGGTCGAATCGAGTAGAACACCATGAATGACTCATCCGGGGCAATCCCAGGATGGCAGCCTTTCAAGCTTCCCTTCTCCACAGGGATCTGCACAGCCGGAGGCTCGGTGTTGTCCGCAACAGAGGCAGCCAAGAAAAGACCTCGTTCGGGAGTAAAGTAGATGCGGTTATCGGCCGCCACGCAGAATCCACCCACCGCAAGGCTAAAGGGTGAGCCCAGTTCCCGCGGCGAAGACCATCCCTGGGGCGTGCGCATGCAGCGATGAAGACGCCAGCGTTTGGACGGATCGTCTTTGGCCTCGAAGCCAACGAGCGAGTAGGGCATGAAGTAGACACTATTGGCATCCG
>WOR8_10009805_pt1 | contig 10070 bp, 10 predicted proteins | sample DeeMarSeWOR38_10_FD_19890 | JGI IMG/M metagenome (IMG submission 19890)
GGCTGATACTTTTTCCAAAACTGTCAGTCAAGGTGATGGGTACCGTAAGCCATGATACCGTTGATTCAAACATGGCCATATTGATGCAACTGCCATTACCGGTCAACTGGCGTTTATAAAGGGCTTTCATTACCATTCCATATGCGTGTTCACTGGTGCCCATATCCGGCAGGGGAATGCCCATAACCTGGGGATCGCCTTCGGCTTCACCGGTCAATTCCATTAAACCCGATCGGGCCTGCAAAATCGGGTCGTAAGCGGCTTCATTGCTGTCCGGGCCAAACCCGGTCACCCCCAGCCAGATGATATCCGGTTTGAGAGACTTTAAACTATCGTAATCAATTCCCAGCTTCTGATAATTTTTAGGAAGCTGATTGGTCGCAAAAATATCCACATCGAGTTCTTTAATCAAAGAATGAAAAATTTGCTGCCCCTCAGCCTCTGCCAGATTCAGTGTCAGTGCTTTTTTACCGGCATTGATGCACAAGAAGTATGAATTCATCCGCTCTTCATCGAGAACGTTATCACCGATGAAGCGATTGGGATCACCGTAAACCGGATGTTCCAGGCGAATGATATTCATTCCATCCTGAGCCAGGCGGTAGGTTAAATACGGCACTCTCCATTGGCATTTGAGTTGGGGATCAAAGATTGTGAGGCTGTTTGTTCCAGAGCCGCCGATTCAATAAGGTGTGGATTCAACAGGTTTTTGTATACGGTATACAATGTACAAATGTCAAGAATTGTTTTGTGGGAAACAGTGTTTTTCTTAAGGTTTGCAAATGCTTTCTGTCCCTGAAAACAGTGTTCGCTTTTGAATTGCTTTAGATGTTGACAGAAATGAAAGTTCATTTTCTAATAGCGAAAACCGGGCTTCAGCGAACCTTAGAAAAAAGTACCGAATTTTTCGAACCAAAGAGCTCAGGAAGGCTTCGACAGAACGATATAATGCCCAGGAATATTATTAGATTAATCGCGAATGTTGCCGTTGCGGTGGGATTGCTCCTGCTCGTGAGGGTTTTTTATCATTCGGCAAACGGCTCTTTAGTGGCAGAGCTTTTCTCCGAATCGCAGCGATCGTGGATAAACAATCTGTATGCGATTGCGCTGAGCCTTCCGGTTCCATTTCATGTGATCTCAGTTGGTTTCGTGATGCAGCGCAGATGGCTATCCCCTCATTGGGTCCGAATCGTCTGGTTGGCGGTGGTTATCTCCGGCTGTTGGCTTGGCGTTGCACTGATAATTAAAGTGTTTATTCTTAACTGAAACTTTATCAATCGAAATAGCTCAGCAATACAGATGAACAGACAACAGGGGTGCTTTTCCTTGAAAATGAAAAAGACGATACTGGACAGCCAACAAATTAGAGCCGGATGGAGTAAATACAACTCCGTTCTCACCTGCTTTTTTGTATTAATATCCTGTTTGATAATAGGCCCGGAGATTGAGAAGGAGATCCATGCCGATGAGATCAGGTCTGGAGATAAAGTAACCGTTGTTACACCCGGAGTTGCAGCCCGATTATGCCCGCTTCCCGCCTGCGGACCAGACCAGCACATCACCCGGATACCCGAAGGAACTGTCTTAAAAGTTGAAAACACTGAAGATTTTGTGATCGGCACATTCAAGGTAAAATGGCTTGAGGTTGTTTATGAGGAAAATCGGGGATGGATCAGTATTTATGATACCGATATGGTAAAAAAAATAAAGGATATCAAATAGATGAAAGAGAAAATAGATAGATTGGTTCAGGTTGCCGACAGCATCGAACAGGGGGTCAACACCGCTGTTGAGCGCTGGCGGGATTTGCCGGAACAAACCCTAAGATTCCGCCCTTCAGAAGATGCCTGGTCGATCAAGGAGATAACCGGCCATTTGATTGATTCAGCCGCTAACAACCATCAGCGGTTTGTCCGGCTCCAGCTAGTGGAGCAGCTTACCTTCCCCGACTATGGGCAAGACAACATACACTGGGTCAGAATCCAGAATTACCAGGAACGGATATGGAAGGAATTACTTGGCCTGTGGCGGTTTTACAATGTCCAGCTGGCTTACGTCATCCGCTCGGCGGATCCTGCCTGCCTCAATCACGTCTGGCAGCTTGATGCAGGAAACAGGGTTACGCTTTTTGACTTGATGACCGATTACTTGAGACACTTAGAAGCTCATCTGGACCAAATTACCGATACATTAGAGGCATTTAACAGGCGCTAACGCAAGGATCGCAATCATTCGATTAAGGAAAAAAAATGAAACTTCTAATAATTGGTGGCTACGGTACAATTGGAAAAAAAGTGGTTGCTCATTTCTCAAAGACACACGACATTATTATTGCCGGAAGAACTTCCGGCGATGTCACAGTGGATATTGCGGATTCCAAATCTATTAAAGCGATGTTTGAATCCGTTGGAATAATGGATGCAATTCTATGCATTGCAGGAGAGGCTAAATGGGCGCCCTTTGATTCATTGACAGAGGACGATTACTATATCGGATTAAGGAGTAAGTTAATGGGACAGGTAAATCTTGTAAGAATCGGGCAGGATTACTTGAATACTGGAGGGTCTTTTACGCTTTCTACCGGAATATTGGCAGATTACCCCGTGGTAATGACGACAAGCGCTGCAATGGTAAATGGTGCAATTCACAGTTTTGCCAAAGCAGCAGCTTTAGAGTTAAAAAATGAACTTCGAATCAATGTGGTTTCATCTGGATTGGTTGAAGATGCAGTAAAAAAATATGAAGCTTATTTCCCTGGCCATAATCCAATTCCGATGAAAAAAGTGATAAATGGATATGTAAAAAGTGTTGAAGGCAAAGGTACCGGCGAGATAATTAGAATGTATGACAATTGTTAAATAGTATTAAACCAGTTCTGTTTTCATGCGCTTGATCAGTTTTGCAATCATTTCTTCAACGTAGGGGCTAATATTTTTAAATTCGACCCCGATTCCACTGCGAGAAACTTGAACAATTTCGCCTTTTACCTTAAGCGGTTTGCCAAAACCCTTCATTGAAAACGACATGATGAGTTCTTCTCCGACAAATAAAGGCCTTTGGGTTTCGATAAACACGCCTCTCTGGCTGATATTTTTTATAGTGCTTGTATAAACCCGGTCATAGGTCGCGTAACTGACCGGAATAGAGCATTTTTTTCGGATAAAAGCGCGTCTTTCCTTTACCAGCAATTCTTCAGCATGCTGCAGAAGCGCCACTTGCTTTTCTTCCGATAAATTTAAAATAATCTGAAATAATTTCGGAATAACAACGTTGTATTTTTTTAATCCAGCTTCCGGAGCCTTCATGCAGGTTTGCATCCTTTATAAAAAATTAACTACAGTTCAGCAGGCTATTTCATATAGAAACGGTTTCTGAAATTTATATCGGATGGTTTGCCGGTTTACTTTAGTCTTCTTTAGGGCGGGATCGCTAAATTTGAGAGACGGATTGAAATTTATTTTCTGAATATTAATTATTTATATTTTTTTTTATTTTGAGATAGTTATATTATATTATTTAAATTATAACTTTAATTTTGAAACTGCCTTTGAATTTGAGACTCTACAAAAAAGAGGAGGTGCCATTTAATTTTGCCAACGCATGAAATGGCCCTCCTCTGCTGTGTCCGGTTAAATTTTAAGATTAGCTGTCCTCAGGAGGCTTTTTGTGCACTGGCGGCGCATTCATTTTTGCCCAGATCCATTATCTCCTGTTTTTCCGCGTCAACTTCCAATAAACCCGCATTGACCTTGCGAACTTCTGCGTACACTTCAGGCTGAGGGCGCATATTGTTTTTAATAAATTCGATAAACTCCGTTTCGCTTGATATGCCGTAAATATCGGAATTCTTATTTTTTATGTTCCCCAGTGTGTCTGAAAATATCCGGGAAGGATTGGCTTCACTCCAATCCATATAATGGCCGGGTAAAATGATCAGGTCATCTTTCAATTCTGCAATTTTCGTCTTAAGGGTATGATACAGCAGTTTTGACCATTCCTCGGCCTTACCACCGAGATCGGGACGTCCGATCGATAAAATGAAGACCGTATCGCCGGTAATCAGGTATTGATTATCAATCAGGTATGAAGTGCTGCCGGGCGTATGCCCCGGCATGTGCAGGGCTTTAATTTCCGGGCCGCCTTTAGAAAAGGTGTAAACCTGATCATCAGCAATTTTCTGGTATTTAAAAGCCGCTTCCTTAAAATCGTTTTCATGCCCTAATATATGCGCACCACAGGCGGCAGCGATTTGCTGGCTGCCGGAGATATAATCGGCCTGCAAGTGGGTTTCGCAAGACTTAACGATCCTGGCACCGTTGTTTTCAGCAAAGCGTTGATAAAACTCTATGTTGCGGGATGGATCGAACAAAACCATTTCATCATTGTATATCAGTCCGTAACTGCAAGAGGCCTTTCCCGGACGGATGAACTGAAAGAGTTTATAACCGTCATCAGATGCCACCAGCTCCGGCGCCAGCATATTGCCCCAGGTTTTGATTCCACCCTCCAGATAGCGAACATCTTTAAAGCCGTGATTGACCAGAATTTCCCCGACATACTTGGCTGAGCCTTCTTTGGCACACACAATGCGGACTTTTTCAGCAGCAGGTACTTTGGCCACACTTTCTTCCTCGTGTTCAACAAATTCTACGTAAGGGACGTTTACCATATCGGAAAGAAAGGGTCCTTCGACTTTAAAGCGGTCAAACTCCTCGTTCACGCGAACGTCCAGCAATAAAAATTCTTCTCCTGCCCGGGTCACCCATTCAAAAAGATCTTCTGCTTTGTATGACGAGAGCTCCATGTATTCCTCCTCTTTACCCTAATTGAGCGATAACCGCTCAATTAGGTGTTAATGGTTATTGGTTATTCGTTATTAGAATTCGATGGCAACCTTATTTTGTATTCCTATAAGGGCAAATATAAAATTCGATATCATTCCTTTTAAACTAATAACAAATAACGAATAATTGATAACGCCCAATTGTGTTTTAAATCAATTGGGGTAGTATTTTGTTATTTAGGAACCGGAAAGATTAAATCCGTTACAACTAATTATAAAATCTTTGCGTCTTTGCGTGAGGAACGATAATTCAGATCTATTTTCCCTTAAATATCGGTTTTCGCTTTTCAAAAAATGCGGCCTGCCCTTCCTGCATATCTTCGCTCAACAGGGTTGTATTAAAAATCGTTTGTGCTTCTTTGGTTTGGGTTTCATCCAAACGGTTGGATTGCATCAACAAATTGATGACTTTTTTGGTGCCCTTTAGCGCCAGCGGTGCGTTCCCGGCAATTTCTTCAGCCATCCATAAGTAAATTCTTCTAACTCATCGCCGGGTACAAGATAGTCTACCAGTCCGAGCTCTTTGATTCGCCGGCCGGTGTACGTGCGACCGGTAAAAAACATTTCTTTGGTGCTTTGCAGCCCGATGTTCTGGATAAACCGCTGCAGTCCAGTCCATGGATAAACCATGCCCAGCTTTGCCGGCGGCACTCCCATGCGAATATCCTCGGCACCAATGCGAATGTCACAGCATATGGCCAGCTCACAACCCAGTCCGAATGCAAAGCCGTTCAGCATGGCAATCACCGGGTATGGAAAGCAAATCAGACCTTGAAAAAGCGACTCTACCTTGTCCAGTGATTTTAATCTTTGATCTGCGTCCCCTTTGGATTGTGTGGGTAACGAACCAATATCAAATCCCGAACAAAAGGCCTTATCTCCTGACCCGCGTAAAATGACGGCCCGCACACTATCATCTTCCGCCATTTCTTCCAAAGTAGATCTGAGCCGGTCGATCAATTCGAGCGAAAGGGAATTTTTCTTTTCCGGCCGGTTGAGCGTTAGTGTACAAATATTATTTTTTGTCTGTACCAATAGCAGTTGATTATTCAAAAACGTCCTCCCGGCTTACAAACTGAGGATTTCGCTCCAATTGGCCTCCGGCCCTTAGGGCCTGCGCCCCGGAGGGAGTAGTGGACTTGTGATTTTGCTCCCGAATCTCATCATAAATTAATTTCAATTTTTCAACGTATCCGCAAGAAATTCCGTAAAGCGCTTCCAGGATTTTTTATCCGCAGCTTCTTGATAGCGTTTACCACCAAAAACGGTAAAGGCATGTTGTGCTCCGCCATAGGTGATCATCTCGTGGGCAACGCCTTCCAATTCCAGTTCTTTAGCCAAATCAGCGAACAGGTCCATGGTAATGGCTGTATCCGCTGAACCGTGCATAATCAAAATTTTTCCCCGGGTTTTGCTGTAATTTTGACCTTGCGGTGTCTTTAGGCCGCCGTGAAAAGTGGCAAAACCTTTCAGGTCTGCCCCGGACCGCGCCAATTCAAGCACTGCTGCGCCACCAAAACAATAGCCGACGGCGACGGCATTATCAATGTCGGCGCCTCTGTTCTTGGCCGTATCCAGGGCCCCTTTCATCAAGGCCCGCATTTTTTCTCTGTCCTTATAGAGTTCGCCCGTATGCTGGCTTTTGTCTTTCATTTCAGTAGGTCTCACACCGGCACCAAATAGATCCAAAGCAAAAACAGCGTAACCCAAATCAGCAAGCATATTGGCACGCCTGATTTCATAATCTGTCAAACCATCCCAGTCATGGACCAGCAGCACGAAGGGCGCGCGGTCTGAAGGGCTAATGTAATATCCCTCATAATTTTGACCGCTGACCTGATAGGTCACCGCAGCGCCTGTACCACCAAAAGCTACAGCTGAAACCGATAAAAGAAAGAACACATATAGAAAATATCGCATGATAAAGTACCCCTTTCTAATTCATCTTGTCATCTTTCTGATCAGTAATTAAAGTTTTCCCCTTCACACAAGGTCACACCCGAGAGCATGAATCTCGGGTAATCTGACTCATTGACCTTTCAATTTAATACAGCATGTGGATCAAGTCGAGCCATCAAATCCAAAAGTTTTGCGAAAATATGTTTATCATAAGCATAAGTTGGGTGTTGAGGCTATTCGGCTTCAAATCTTGGGTTATGCATGCCAATGCAAAATTGTTGAGCACATTGATCAGGATGATTTTCATAGCTCAATTTTGCACTTCATAAGCAAGCATCCACCTTCATGTGGAATAAGTTCATGTGATTTCAATTCCACAGCTTCCACTGTTTTAAACCCACAGCGAGCATATAAACGTTGAGCATCCGTATTGTCAGCCAGAACCATAACGCTTAAAGCTTTAAAACCATCTTTATTCGCTTTCTGCTTTGTTAGTGCGATTAGCTTGGTACCGATCCCTTTTCCCCGAAATCGCTCATCTATGCATAACGCATTCAGAAACAGGCTGTCCTCAACACGAGAAGAATAAAATAATTTAAAATGTTCGAGGCGGTCTTCCGGCAAAAAATTCTTCATTTCTTCAGCGATTCGATGGAAATGTGATGGATATGACAGGGATACACCAATGGGATTTTGGTTGTATTCAGCTACGATTGCATTCTTATATGAATAATATGAATCTTCAGAACATAGATTTTGGGCCACTATTTGGACCGGTGTCATGGCAGGGATCAGATCATGAAACAAATATTCAATAACTCCTTCAGATGCAATATTTACAAATTCAGCTAAAATCGCACAATCTTCATATCTGCCGTTTCTATAGAAGATCTCCATAATATATGAAATAGGTAGCACAGGTTCTCTGGTGTGCAAAAAATTCCTTCTTAAGCTAAATCTTCATGCGCTTTTTTCAAAACCTTACCAATTTGAATTTTTTGAGGACAATATTTTTCAGCTTTAGAATAGTCGGCCTTTATAATATTCGCCTTAGTTTCTGTCGGCAGCGCGTTGAATAAAGTTACGGCCGTATCTCGATCTCCGTAGCTGTGATAGTACATGGAATAGCGCAATATATCGCTGATCGGGATATTAAGATCAACGGCTGATTCGCAGATGTTTGCACAGCCTGCACAGTAACCGGGAGCTGTTTTTCCAGCATATTGTTCCAGGCGCTGTTTGTCTCCTTCGGACAACTTTTGCTTATTCAAGGCTGCGGCCACATTCGCCTGGAGGATCGTCATATTCGCCATGGCTGAGCAAATACTGGCAATGTTCGGATTTTCCCATACCACCTTTAGTTTCGCCTGTTCAGCTGTGAATCCTTTTTCTAAAAAACTGTCGGTCAATTTCAGTGCATTATCCGTTTCAGAACCGATCGAAGCATAAAAGTTTGCCGAGAAAGCAGCCTGTGTTTTCATTGCTGTCAATCCTATGCCGGCCTTAGCGCAGGCATCAACTGCTCTTTTCATCTTATCTTTTACCATCAGCCGATAATTATAACTCATCATAATGCCATCGATCCATCCCAGTTTCGCTGCAGCAAGCATACTGTTTTCCATATTTTTATGAGCGCTAAACCCAAAAAAACGAATTTTTCCTTTGGTCTTGGCTTTTTCAGCCCAGTCTTGGACTGCATTTGTCAATTCCTTTTTCACATTACTTACATAACTAATGAAATACATATCGACATATGATGTATTCATTCTTTGAAGTGAGCCGTTTAATTTCTCCGTTAATTTTTGCGGATCTGAACTTTTTGCTTTTGTTACCAAAAACACTTTTTCCCGGTCTTTCGGGAATTTGGTAAAGTATTTACCGATTGCTTTTTCGTTTTTTCCCCATCCATACCAATTATCTGTATCCCAATACGTAACGCCCATTTTAAAGGCCTGCCTGAAGACTAACTGATCGGAAATTTTTAATACGCCACCCAATGAGAGAATAGAAACATCTTCGCCTGTTTTTCCAAACGGACGCTTTGGCACAATCATTTTTTCAGGCACTTCCGTTGAAACGCTTCCATGCACCTGCTGCAAACCGCTTAAGGGTAAAATTGCCGATCCTAAACCGGCAGCGCCGACGGTCTTAAAAAAATCTCTTCTTGAAAAATTCCTTTTTTTGCCGGACATGCTCAATTTCTCCTTTCGATAAATATCAAGTGCCTACTAAAAATAGCACATGACAAAATAAACCGGATGCCAAAGTTACGGTTGAAGGCGAAAATCTCCTGTATCAAATTTCACGTTAACAGTACAGGCTTAGAATGAAAAATGACCATTTTTAATAATTGACAGTTTTATATGGTATACAGTATACAGATTGCAAATAATGCCGATAAACCGCAAAAACCATGTATAGCTAAATTTAGCCCTTCTGAATCATTGAAGCCTCTATAATCATTAAAAATCAGTAAAGGATAAACGACCATGGCGAAATCCAAAACACATCAAAGTGAATTGGAAAGGTTGGCGGCTCTCGAACTACAGGCCGAAATCGGCGGCGGCCAAAAGGCAATCGACCGTCAGCACGAAAGAGGCAAATTGACCGCCAGAGAACGCCTGAATCTGCTTTTCGATCCGGGCAGTTTTGTGGAGGTCAACAAATTGGCCGAAAGCCAGTCCGTTGATTTTGGAATGCAGCAAAAGAAAGTGACCGGCGACGGTGTGGTTACCGGCTATGGCACCATAGAGGGCCGTCTCGTGTTTGCCTATGCCCAGGACGTTACGGTCCTCGGCGGGTCCGTCGGCACCATTCACGGGCAAAAAATCTGCCGCATTATGGATGAAGCCATAAAAGTTAAAGCGCCCCTGGTGGCTTTAAATGACTCCGGAGGCGGGAGACTGCATGAAGGCTTTTTCGCATCCAGAGGCGTTGCCGGCATGTTTTATCGCAATACGGCTGCTTCTGGTCTGATTCCTCAGATTACCGGTATGATGGGATCCAGCGCGGGGGTGGCCGTTTATTCGCCTGCATTGACCGATTTTATTGTCATGGTAAAAGGCAAAAGCCACATGGTGATCACCGGGCCCGGGATCATCAAATCAGTGACCGGCGAAGATATCAGTCTGGAAGAACTCGGCGGTGCCAAAGTCCACAGCGAGATCACCGGAACCGCGCATTTCGTTGCCGACAGTGACGAAGAGTGTTTGGAACTCATAAAAAAACTGCTCGGTTATCTGCCATCGAATAACAGTGAGAATCCGCCGGTTGTGAATACCGGTGATGATCCTGAACGCATTGACAAAAAGCTTAAGGAAATCGTCCC
>WOR8_10009832_pt1 | contig 10068 bp, 10 predicted proteins | sample DeeMarSeWOR38_10_FD_19890 | JGI IMG/M metagenome (IMG submission 19890)
CGAGCATCTTTGGGTTGCAGGGCGGCCGGGCCGACCGATGCGTCGCGGGTTTGGGCTTGCGCCCGATCAGGTGGTATCGCCGCCCAATTCCAGGTCGAACTCGGCAGCCCCGACCGTCACGATGCCCAGATGACCGTCGACAGTCACAAGGTCGCCGTTTTTCAGGATCTCGGCGGCGTTGCGCACGCCGTTGACACAGGGGATGCCGAGCTCTCGCGCAATGATCGCACCGTGAATCAGCATCCCGCCACGGCGTTCGACGATTGCGCTCGCCAGCGGCACCAGGTGTGTCATGGTCGGCTGGATAGCGTCGCAGACCAGGACTTCGCCCCGTCGGAACTCGCCGAGGTCGCCACGCCCGTGAATGCAGCGAACCGCCCCGGTGGCGACACCCGGTGATGCCGGCTGCCCGATCAGTTGCCGCGGCGTCTCGCCCGGCAACGCGCGCCATGCTGCTGATGGGGGGGCCTTGGCGCTGAGCTGAAGCGTAACCGGACCGCAGGATGGATTGCGCAGGGCTCGCACCAGCGGCTCGACATGCGCGTCGTGAGGCCGCCCTGCTCCGCTGAGTCTGCCGACATCTCGCAGACGTTGCACGGCCACGTCCAGCGCGCGCAACAACTGGCTTTCCAGACGAGCCACCAGCAGATTATCGTCATCGCGAAGTTTCCAGCTGACACGCCCGGTTGCGACAACTTCAAGCGCCTCGGCATGCCGTTCCCGACCAACCGCGTTCAGCAAGCGTTGTTCCAGTGCCGCCACGGAGTCGCCCGCGAATGATGCATCGCTGCGGGGCTGGCTCTGAGCCTGTGACAACTCGATCAGGTTGCGCAGTATGGGCTCGTGCTGATCGTGCAGCCGTTCCTGATCGTAGGCGATATCGAGAAACCGTTTTTTCAACTCTTCGAACCCGCGCACGAAATCCCCGGCGCCGGCGGCGATCCCTGCCAGGGCGTCACGGAATGCGGGCCAGCGCGCCCTGCCGGCGCCTTCGGCGAGCAAGCGCTCAAGCGCCGAGCGCAGCGCAACGTTCGCTGCCAGCTGTTGAGCCAGCTGATGCATGGCCTCGTTGCGCCGCCCGGCGACTAGTGGCTGATGTCGGAGCAGACCCACGAATTCATACGGATCTTTCGGTTGCACTGCGTCGTTGTAATAGGTGGCGAGTCGCCGCACACCGTGCGCAAACGGGATGAAGTCATCCCAGTAGATTTTCTTCCATTTGGCAACTGCCGCAGTTCGCGTCTCGATAGCATCGGCGAGTTGTTGGTCGTCGAGCTGCTCCAGCTGCTCGGCCGCCAGTGCCCGACCCACCGCCTCAAGTTCGGGGATAAGCCGTTCGACAACGCGCTTGCGCAGCGCTCTCAAACGCGCATCGCTCGGTCGCAAAGTCAGATACCAGGCACGCTTTTCATCGTTGTCAGGGACCGGGGTGGTAATCGGCCGCGCCTGCAGGACTGTCAGCGCATCCGATCTCCCCGTCCATTCCATGTCGGGAGCCCAGCCAAACAGCTGCTCGACCGACAGCAGGGTCGCCAGTATCTGCTCGAGATCGCGCGTTTCAAGCAGCGGCGCAGCAGTCGCCGTAGCATCTCGCTGGCCGGGAAGCCAGGCGATGATGGCGTGCGTGTTGCGGTCCAGTTCCCAGCGATCGGGGTCGACCAGGCCATCAACGAGCAGGCTGCACGGACCCGGCACTGACTCTATGAGCGCACAGTCCTTGTTCATATCGCGCGGGTCACGCGCGAATGCTACGCCGGAACGATCGGCGTTGACCAGCTCCTGTACCAGCACGGCCATGCGACTGTTTGCCGGATCGAGACCCAGTTCCTTGCGGTACAGCAAGGCGGCATCGGACCACAGCGAGGCCCACACCAGGCGCACAGCGTCCTGCAAAGCTGCCGCGCCGCGGACTCCGATAATCGATTCGTGCAGTCCTGCAAAGCTGCGCCCGGCCGAATCCTCACCGACTGCCGATGAACGCACCGCGAGCGGCATGGCAGCATCGAAACCACGCAGACCTTCGGCCAGCGTTTCGCGCAGCAACGGGGATAGCGGTTGCGCCAGAAACGTGGCACGAATCCGCAAGGCGGCATCCCAGATTTCCTCCCAGCGCATATCGTGCATGGGCTTGCGGCCAAGCTCCATGCGAATGGCTGCACTGATCCCGGCATCGCTCACAAAGGCGTCATATGCCCAGGTCGTCAGACACAACCCCTGCGGCACCGCGAAACCGGCGCGTGCGAGTTGCGCCAGCTTCGCCGCCTTGCCACCGACAATGCGTTCGTCATAGTCGCCGGCCGCGGCCAGTGGAATCAGGAGGGGGCGCTCGGAATCCACTGATTGACCTCCTGGAATCGCGCGACATGCAGAAAGCGCACAACATCGACACGAAACAGTGCACACGTGGCCGCTTGCACGAACGACTCCAGATACGGATGACGCGTGACCAGCAGTTCGGCCCAGCGGTCAAACTCGGCACCGCGTTCGATCATTTGGGCGCGACCGGTGACGGTCACGGCTTCGATCTCCATCAGGTCATCCGCCTTGTTCGGACGGTTGTCGATGACAAGTGCGACGTGATCACACTCACTGAGCAGGCGGTACTTGCGGGTGGCGACCGGGGTGACAAAAACCGCATGGTGCAGATCCGCAGAGAACGCAAATGCCACCAGGGCTCCGTATGGCTGGCCCTGGCCCTGCACGCACAGTACTGCGTAGGGCTGTTTATCCGCCAACTGGCGGATGCGCTCCCGCAGCGCGGGATCGGCCGATGGACCCGGCCTGTGTTTACTGTCGTCTTCATCGAAGAGCGGTTCGTCTCGATCTTTCATCGCTGTTTGTACTCTGTTCCCCGTTCCTGTCCTGGCACACTCGCTCCGTCTTGATCCGTGCCGGAGCCGCGGAGTGTAGCAGTGGAGACTTCGATCAAGAACCCGGTTTCCGCTTCGAGGTTGGCGCGGACTCGTCCAATCGCGCAGGTGTTCTGCGGTTGATGCTGCGGATCTTTACGACACGCTGCGCGGAGAGGGTCCGTTCACGGTGTTTGCACCCACGGATGGCGCTTTTGCCAAGCTGCCCGAGGGAATGCTGGACGGACTGTTAACCGACAAAGACGCCCTCGTTTCCGTGCTGAGCTATCACGTCGTGCCGGGACGCCTCACGGCCGCGGACCAGTTGCAGCAGCGCGAGTTCAAGACCGTGCAGGGGCAAACTATCTCGGTAGACGCGCTTAGCGTAGTCACTGCCAATATCGAGACCGCCAACGGCATGGTCCACGTCATCGACAGCGTAATGATGCCCAGCCTGTGACGCACAGCAGCGCGCATTGCTGCGCGCTGCCCACCCGCTCTGCCATAGCAGCAACGCGATGCGACAATCAGTCAGGGTGTGAAAAGAGCATTGCTCACCAGTTGAACGGCAGCATCATGCCGGGAGGGGACAGCTTGTCTCCGACTCGCTCCACCCTGTTGTTCATTGCGCCCATGCGCTGATCCATGACCCAGGTCATGCGGTTCATGGTGCGAGTCATTTCCGTCACATTCGGGTTGATTCTTTCTATCCTCGCAATAGACCGCTGCATCTCTTGCATGGACTTACGCATCTCATCCATCTCAACCAGCATCAGCGGTGCCATTTCCGCCACCGGTTGCGCGGTCTCGTCGAGGTGCATGATGGCGTCGGATATATCCCCGAAGTCTCTGAAGCCTTCGGTCCACAGCGGCTGCCACTTCACCACGACCAGGTAAAAAATTGCAGACAGGGTCAGCGTAGCAATCAGAAAGAACATCCCCTTCCAGAATTCCGTGAATGTTTTCATGGTCATGAGACACTCCCATCGACGTGCCCGGTAGACTGCGTCGTGCGTGCACTCATCCCTGCCAGGTGGCAACGCCTGTTACTCCACCGTTTGCGCCTGAGGCTGGATATCAGAGGCGCGCAGCTCTTCCGAATACCTGTACAGTAATTAGACACAATGACTTTGTCAATCCGATTATATTGACATAACTTGGACACCCGTAAGGATTGCGCGGTAACACAGACTTCGGCAACACCATTGCCCTGCACCCGGCTTGTGCTGCGAAACTGGTAAGCCCTGAAGCTCCGGGTGTAAGGCGCGAAGTGCGTCGCAACGGGCCCGCATCCCGGCGCGTGGGTGGCCGGGATCCGAACCCAGTGCCCGACGGAGTCTGCAAACGGGAGTGCGCGCGGCAGTTATCCAGGCGAACAATTTCCCGGTGAAGAGGTCAAACACACGTTTGGGGTTTGGTGCGGTGGTCGTGTTATCGATGGGTCATAGCCGGGTTCCGCCGGGAAACTGGTGGGGCCTGTTTGGGAGGGCGAGAGAGGCCCGGGAGGTGATGCATGAGTAACAACCCGTTCACGGCACGATATCACCAATTACCCGATATACTGCCAGTGTTTCCACTGCCCGGGGCAATCGTCATGCCGGGCAATGAGCTACCCCTGAACATCTTCGAGCCACGCTATCTGAACATGGTTAGCGACGCGCTCAGCACCCACCGTATGATCGGTATGATTCAACCGGCCCCGGACGCCAGGGATGCAGGCGGGCTCTGCCAAACCGGTTGCGCCGGACGGATCACGCAATATCGCGAAACCAGTGACGGTCGCATCGAACTCGTGCTGAGCGGAGTGTGCCGTTACGATGTCGGAGAGGAGCTGCCGACCACCCGCGGCTATCGGCTGATTGTCCCGGATTGGTCCCGCTTCCGGGACGACTATGCCGACCACGAGAGCAAGTTGCGCGGTGAGCACGAGCGCTTGCTGCGCACCCTGAAACGATACTTCCAGGTCAAGGGTCTGGAGGCCGACTGGAGCATGGCAGAACGCCTTTCAACGGTGAAGTTGATGAACAGCCTGCATATGGCGCTGCCGCTGAGCGAACAACACAAGCAGACGCTGTTGGAAACGGTCGAACCCGCTCAGCGCCTACACACCTTTTACACGCTGCTCGACAGCGCCCTGCAGTCACCCCGTTCGGTCACCCGACACTGAGCGGATGAATGCTTACGCTTACCACAGCTTCTTGTTACTGCCAGTTGCGGCGCCGATTTGTCTTAAGGAAGCTCCGATTAATCCGCCATGCCGGAGCTCGGATACGGTCTGAAGCAGGTTTTGTTCGGACATCGAACTCCATGGTTTTCCCGGATTCCGCCTACCGGATCAAGTCCAGCACAGACTTGTGCATGAATGACGGTACACGAATCGAGCAGAATTTCCTTGATGCGCCTGGCTGCCGATGCGGATATATTGCCCGGTGAAGATGGGGCGCCAGGCCTGCACCCGCGGGAGGACAAACGCATGATTCAGCGCGATGCGCGCAGCCAGGCAAGAACCAGTGACACCCGCGGATGCTGCAGCGGCTGCCCGCAGCGACAGCGACCTGTGGAAGTCCCACAACCACGGCAAACGCGTGCCGCCCATGACTGAGTCCAGCGCATCCACACACCGGGTCATCCTGGCCCTGTTCCCGGACGAATCCAGGGCCGAGCGCGCCGTACACGAACTCATCGAGCGCAACTTCCCAGCGCAACTTCCCTATGGATATGATTTCGCTGCTCGGCAAAGCGCACAGCGGCGGTGACGACGCGCTGGGCCTGTATTACGCGAGCGCCGAGGAACGCGTCAAAGGCTGGGGGAAGATGGGCGCCTTCTGGGGCGGCCTGTGGGGATTGTTCACCGGCGCTGCAGGCCTGTTTCTCATTCCAGGCCTCGGTCCGCTGTTCGCAGCCGGTCCTGTTGTCGAAGCCATTGTTGGCGCCGCCGCCGGTGCCGGTGTGGGTGGCGGTGTGATGGCCGGCGCCGCCGCGCTGTCGCACCTGGTGGTCGGGATGCGCCGCATGGGCATACCCGAGGATAAGCTCGAGGCGGTACACGCTGCCATAAAAAGCGGCCAGTACGTTGTCATGCTGCGGGTCGACCTTGACGAGGTGACGCGCTGGCGGGAGCTGCTGGAGTCGCAAGGTGCCGGCGAGCTGCTGGTGTTTCCTTTTCGCAGCCTGCTTGAATAAGAATCGCGCCTGCGGCGGCCGACCGCATTGCGCTGAAGCGCCGCACGCCTCTCCCCACCCGGGCGCGCCCGCCTTGCCCTTCAACGATGTCATTGCCGTGCTCGCCGGGCTGGCACTGTACGCTGCGTTTGTTCTCCGACTGCATGCCTGGCCGATCGGCATCCCGGCCCGGATCGGCTGACTACCGCCCGGCATCGCGCACCAATCTCATCTACGCTTGTCACAGGGACTCAAACCTGCGACCGACGCGAGGCATCCAGATGGACTTCGATCCCCAGGGCACCCGTCTGCCCATCAAGGTGGATAGCGCCAGCAATGGCGAATTCGCACCGCGACCCTTGACCCGGCTGCAGCGCGCTGCCAAGGCCCACGCCCACCAACTCGTTGACGAGGCGGCAAAAAAGACCGGCCTCCACCGGCGCAGCTTCCTCAAGACCCTGATGGGTTCCGCCGCCACCCTGCTCGCCTTCAACCAGGTGCATGCGCGCGCCGGTGTAACCGGCGGCGCATTCGCGATTCCCGCTGAGGCCGCCCACGACCCCGACACCGCGCAAAGCGTACTGGGCGGCGATGAGTTCATTTTCGATATCCAGACTCACTGCGTCGACCCTTCGGGTTCCTGGACAAGAGGCGCCGACGGCAGACGCTGGGAACGGGTGCTCAACCAGGTTTTCGCGCAGCGCCGCAAATGCGAGGCCGGCGGCTACGCCTGTTACTCCGCCGAGCAGCTGGTGAAGGAGGTGTTTCTCGACAGCGATACCCAGGTGTCCGTGGTGTCGGCGCTGTGGGGTGCACGTGGCAGCAACCCCACACCCATCGAGTACGCCGCCGAGGCGCGCGCCATCATCGATACGCTGGGCGGCCGGCAGCGCGCGCTGATCCACGGCGGCGTTCTGCCCAATGAACCGGGTGCCCTGACGTTCATGGAAGTGCACGCGCGCGACTTCAATGTCGCCGCCTGGAAGACCTATCCGCAGTGGGGACCGGACGGCACCGGCTACTGGATGGATGATGAACAGTACGGCATTCCGTTTATTGAGAAGGCGCGCGAGCTGGGCGTGAAAGTGATCTGTGCCCACCGCGGTATCCCGCTCGGCGGTCTCGACTACAGATATTCACATCCGGCCGATATCGCGCGCGTGGCGCGTCGCTTTCCTGACGTGACGTTCATCTGCTATCACTCCGGCTTCGAGCCGGGCATCGCCGAGGGGCCCTATAACCCGGAGGCCGACCAGGGCGTCGATCGACTTATCAAGGCACACCAGGAGAACGGCTTCGAAGCCAACAGCGGCAACCTCTACGCCGAACTCGGCAGCACCTGGCGCGCCTGCATGAGCCAACCTGACCAGGCCGCGCATCTGCTCGGCAAGCTGCTGCGTTACTTCGGCGAGGAACGCATCTGCTGGGGCACCGATTCGCTGTGGTACGGCAGTCCGCAGGACCAGATCCAGGCCCTGCGCAGCTTCGAAATTTCGCAGGCGATGCAGGAACAATACGGGTATCCGCCACTCACCGAAGGCGCGCGGCGCCGCATCTTCGGGCTCAACGCCGCCGAAGCCTACGGGCTGGACTTCAGTGAACTGCTGCAGGCCGCTCACCAGGATAGACTGGCGCAGCTGAAAGAGGACTACCGCAACAACCCCAACCCCAGTTTCCAGACCTTCGGCCCGAAGACTCGCCGCGCGTTCCTGCGCCTCCAGAGTCCTGACCGGCGGCCGCAATAACGCGACGCGGATCGGACCGACCGCGGTGCATTGGCCGGGTTTTCTGCGCGGCGCGGTGAAGTACGCGGCCGACCGTTGCCTGCTGGTTACCGCTGCAACCTCAGGTCACGCCAGCGTTCGCTCAGATAGGCACCCGCACCGTGTAGCAAGGCCGCCAGCACCACCAAAGCGAGCGCGCCGATGATTACGCCGATCACGAACAGTATGGTGTGCATATTCAACCCCTCAGGCAGATCCTTTACGACCCTAAGTCAATAACGTCGAGGCAGCACTATGGAACTTCTTGTGCACGTGGGTTCAGTCGCTGTTTCCGTCTGACCAGAGCTCCGGCGCCGATGCCGAGTTGTGCACGGACCGCCCCAGTTCGGAGCGCGTGATACGCCGAGCTGCGTCGAAAGAAAAGGCGCCACTCGCGCCGGGCTGGGGGTCGTCCAGCCGACCAGTGGCACTACCTGCCGCGCACCAATATCGACCCAGTAGCGTGCACCAGAGCCCGCGCTGCAAGCTGCGGTGTTTTCACCTTTGAAGGGGTTCTTTTCAGGGATCGTGCCAATCCTGCCGGCGTGCTGCGCGCGTGCCGCTAAGCACTGGATTACAGAACAGATATCACTTCAAACGAAAACACCGGTTGGGGCACGCGGTAGACTGCGGCGGCCCGAGAGTGTCGGGATATGACGAACAGCACCGCCCGGACGCGGTGCTTTCGACGTTGCAGAAAGCACTAGCGATACGGAAGCAATGGGATGGATGCCCCACCCACCAAAGGCATCAGAACAGAGCAATGCTGCCCGTAGCCGGTCAGACTACGCAAACGCCTCGACCATGCGGTCGATAAACAGCCGCGTCTTGACCGGAACGTGTTGCCGAGAGGGATAGAGAACCGAGAGTGTCAGTGGCGAGCGCTCACGGCCCTCCAGGATACGCACCAGGCGTCCGTCGGCGAGCGCATCCTCGATAATGAAGTCGGGTAGCAGCGTGATGCCCAGTCCCTGCATCGCCGCTTCGGCCAGAACCTCGCCATTGTTGCTACAAAACACCCCTTTCATCACAATCGTTTCGTCCCCTTCGCTGCCGCCGAAGGTCCACTCCTCACGTTCAGAAATGACGTTGTAGTGGAGACAGTCATGCTGCAGAAGATCTGTTGGTGATCGCGGTGTGCCGCGCCTGACGAGATAAGCCGGTGATGCGCAGAAGTATCTCGGTACCGGCGCAATGGGTCGTGCCACCAGGGATGAATCACTCGGATAGGCGATACGCACGGCCAGGTCTATGCCTTCGGCGACGATGTCCGTTTCCCGGTCTTCGAGCAGCAGGGTGACACGCAGCTTCGGATGCATTAAGGCGAATCGGGCTACCATCGGTGCCAGTCGACGCTGACCGAACGACATGGGCGCGACAATCCGCAATTCGCCGCTGGCTTGACCGGTTACCGCTTCGAGCTGTTCCTCGACGGCGCGTAGGTCGCCCAACAGCCGGCTGACCTCGCGGAAATAGAGTTCGCCGGCTTCCGTCAGCCTGAGCGTGCGGGTGGTGCGTTGCAGCAGCCTGACGCCCAGGCGGTGTTCAAGCGCCTTGATCCGACGGCTCACGGCAGCCGGTGTGGAGTCGAGCCGCTTCGCCGCCGCGCTGAACCCCTGCTCCTCAACCACCGTCACGAATACGCCGAGTTCATCCATCGAGCGTGCCACCTGCCACTGAGGCGCTGTTAACCAACGCCAGGTGTCTGCTTAACCGCATGAGTTGCATACGATTCAACCATCCCTCGCCATTGTTGCACAAGCCGCAAAGGTCCTTTGCTGCAAGTGCTGTTTATCTTACCTGAGTAATTCACTAGGTTGTGGAGCAATTCAGCTAGAGGAGAACCAGCATGTTTGCACTGCGCCGGGCACAAGAACGCGGTCACGCCAACCACGGCTGGCTCAACAGCTACCACACGTTCTCATTCGGTGATTATTACGACCCCCGGCATATGGGTTTTTCCAACCTGCGGGTGATCAACGACGACACCGTGTCCCCCAGTGGCGGGTTCGGCACGCATGGCCACAGGGACATGGAAATTATCAGCTATGTGCTCCAGGGCGCCCTTGAGCACCAGGACAGCATCGGCAACGGCTCGGTCATCCGTCCGGGTGATGTGCAGCGAATGAGCGCCGGTACTGGTGTCACGCATAGCGAGTTTAACGCTTCCGATGCCGAGCCCGTGCACTTCCTGCAGATATGGGTGTTGCCAGAGCATGACGGTCTGCAGCCGAGTTACGAGCAGAAAACTTTTTCCGCTGATAAAAAGCGGGGGCAACTGCGACTGGTCGGCT
>WOR8_10009652_pt1 | contig 10067 bp, 9 predicted proteins | sample DeeMarSeWOR38_10_FD_19890 | JGI IMG/M metagenome (IMG submission 19890)
AAACCAGGACAAAAAAAACCCCACCAATCCGTGTTACCCCCTAAGCTGGTCTGCTGCGGCTGGACGATGGGGAAGGGGACTTAAGCTGCCAGAAAAAAGAGCTTTGTGGTCTCCTTGCTTTTTAAATGTGCAAACTAAGTGCCAAAAACAGAATTGCCCTAGCGGACAGTGGAATGTAACAATCATTTGGTCCATAGTCAAGACCGGAACAGAGTCTTTTGATGATTTCAAATTTCAGATTAAAGATTTCAGATTATAGATCATAGATTGATGTTTTTTCTGATATTGAAATCAGTAATACCTTTAGGGCCAAATGAAAATCCGCAATCCCCGCCCGCCATGCGAGCAAGGCGAGGCGGGCGGGCGCAAACCGCAACGCGGTATATCTGAAGAGGTAATATCATGTACGTCCTCAAGCTCATAGGAGATGTTGTGTGGCAAACTTCCGGACCTGATAAGTCGGAGGACCCACTCGAGTTTGAACTCGAAGCCCTGTTATCTAGTCGTCCGACCCCATTGCTGGTCCACGGTGAGGTGCACCATAGGATTAAAAAAACGCTAAAGGTAGATCAATTGGACGCTCTCACCTTCGCCAAGTGTTTGGAGGAATTCGCCGCAGAGATTAGAAGTGCGGCCGAGTCTGCCTCTCTTTTCTGATACAAGGAGAGTCTGGCCATATTAGCCCTTCTGCGGAGGGTACGGCCTTAGAAGTAATTCAGTCAAAGGAAACTAGTTCCTCTAGGCCAGGTCAAATTTCAATGGCTTTGCCGGGGAAAAATCCCTTGGGATATTGGAATGATGGAATGTTGGAAGGTTGGGTCAAAAGGAATGAGTTCCATATCTAATATGCGGAGCGAAGGCACCAGTAATAATTAAGTCGTTTTGCTTTTTAACCCCATCATTCCGTTGTTCCATTATTCCACTATTCCACTATTCCACTATTCCAATCTCATTTAGCGGCCCCCCTCAGAGGGCAGCTTCAATCCCCTTTGGGCCCGGATTCTTTATTCCGCTTTCAAAGCCTGCGCAAAGTCTGCTAGGAGGTCCGAGCTCGCCTCGATACCGACCGATAGCCTAATCAAGCTTGCAGAAATTCCCACTGCTTTACATTCCTCTGGACTGAGACAGGCGTGGGAAGTTGTAACCGGTCGGGTAATAAGAGACTCGACCCCACCGAGACTTGGGGCGCAGATGGGTAGAGTGGTATTCTGCATAAAACGTTGTGCCAGTTCTACCCCTCCTTTCAACTTGAAACTTAACATACCGCCAAAGCCGTCGAAAAGTTCCTTGGCACGTTGGTGCTGTGGATGGCTGGCAAGCCCCGGATAGTGTACCGTTTCCACTTCAGGCTGTTTTTCGAGAAATTCTGCGATCTCCAAAGCAGTGGAATTCTGCTGTCGCACCCTGAGGGCCAGCGTCTTCATGCCTCGATGCAGGAGAAAGCAGGCGTGAGGATCCAAGGTACCTCCGAGATGGTTGAGCTTGTGGGTGATTTTGGCGATAAGTTCACCCCCGCCGATCACCGCGCCCGCAACAATGTCGGTGTGGCCGTTGAGGTATTTTGAACAACTGTGAACAGAAAGATCAAAACCCAGTTCCAGGGGCCGGAAATTAATGGGGCTGGTAAAGGTATTGTCAATAATGGAATAGAGTCGGTGTTTCCTGGCAAAATCCACTACTGCCTTTAGATCAGCGACCTGCATTAAGGGGTTTGTTATACTCTCCACATAGATTGCCTTAGTATCTATACGCAATAATCGTTTCCAGGAATCAGTACCCTCACTGCAGATGAAATCAGACGAGATCCCGTAGGCAGCGAGGTCTTTGGTGATGAGGTCATGGGTGCCACCATAAAGACAGTCTTGCGCCAGAAGGTGGTCTCCAGAAGAGAGCAAGGTGAGAAGGGTGGTGGATATCGCCGCCATGCCGCTGGCGGTGACTACAGCAGCTTCTCCATTTTCCAAAGCCGCCAGTTTTTCATGCAGAGCGATGTGGTTGGGAGTATTATTTAGCCGGATATAGCGCAGATCATGGTAGCTTTCCTGGCCAGCATATTCAAAGGTTGATGACTGGAAGATTGGAATGCTTACCGCTCCCTGGATGAGGGGAGCTGGTTCACCGGCGTGAATGAGCTTAGTCTCTATTTCTCTCTTAATCTTCTTCATCTTTCCTCCTTGTCATAATCGTGGGTAATAGGGTGGTTTCCGGCGCTGCATGCAGGCTGGATCTCAGAGTAATGATTCCGTTCTAGTGTACCTCATGAGGCGGACTTGTCGCCACCGTGGCTTTGCGAAAGAGCAGGGTCAAAGGAATAAGACCGGCGGTAAAACAGGCAAGAATCCAGAAGGTGTCGTTGAACGCTAGCATATTGGCCTGACGAATTACCTGCCGGTAAATCAAAACCATGGCGGTGGTGGGATTGGCGAGCTCGGCATGGTGCATCTGGAGCCACTGCAGTATACGCTGGTAACTGATCTGGAATGCAGGCCGGTAAGGGGTAATCTTTTCCACCAGGAAGGTCTGATGCAGTTGGGCCCGCTGGGCCAAAATGGTAGCGCTCAGAGCGACCCCGAAACTTCCACCCAGGTTGCGCAGTAAATTATAGATAGCCGAGGCATTTCCTGTTTCCTCTTTGGGGATATTCATAAAGGTTGCAGTAGTCAGTGGCACAAAAAAAAGACCCAGACCAAAACCCTGGACCATTCGAGGCCAAGCAATGGCCAAGAAACCTGCCTCCAGGTTGAAGCCGGACATCAACCAGATGGCATATGCCATGGTAGCAAGACCCGGTGCCAGTAAAGTCCTTGGCTTGACGCCCTTTTTCAAGAGCATTCCGGCAACAGGCATGATCATGAAGCTCATCATGCCGCCGGGGGCAAGGAGCAGACCCGCCCACAGGGCGGTGTAGTTCATCAGTTTCTGGGCATACAGGGGCAGGAGAACAAAGCTGCCAAACATGCAGCCGAAACCCGTGAATATGGTCAAATTGCCGGCGAGGAAGCTCCTGTCTCGGAAAACTCTGAGATTAACCACCGGATGTTCGGTGCGAAGTTCTACGACGATAAAAACAAGAAGCGATACTGCTGCGATTACGCTCAAACAAACAATAAAGCGTGAATTGAACCAGTCCTCGCGCTCCCCCTTATCCAAAACAATCTGCAAACAACCGATGCCAATGGTGAGCAGGAAAAGCCCCCAGGTGTCAATCTGGAAGGTTTTGCGGCGAATGTACGGCGGGTCGTAAACAAAGAGCATAACCAAGGAAACGGCCATGATTCCCACCGGCAGATTAATGTAGAACACCCAGCGCCAACTCCAGGTATCGGTGATGAATCCTCCCACCACCGGCCCCAGAATCGGTGCCATTACTACCCCCATACCAAAGACCGCCATGGCAAGGCCATGCTCCGCTACCGGAAAGGTCTCAAACAAAATCGCCTGGGAAAGGGGCTGCAGGCCTCCACCCCCCAGTCCTTGAAAGATGCGCGCCACAATGAGCACCTCCAGGGACGGTGCGGCGCCACAGAGCAGGGAACTCCCGGTGAAGACGGTGATGGAAAACAGCAAATAACGTTTTCTGCCGAAGACGCTGGAGAGCCAGCCGGTAATGGGAATGATAATGGCATTGGCAACCAGGTATGAGGTCAGTACCCAGGTTACCTCATCGAGTCCGGCGTTAAGACTTCCCTGGATGTGAGGCAGGGAGACGTTGACCACACTGATGTCCATCACCTCGATGAAGGTGGGGACCATCACGGTGAGGGCCACGATCCACTTGTTGACACTCGGCGTCTTTGCTGAGTCTGTCATCTTTAAAACCATGCGGCAGTCAGGGTTTGGAGGCGAGAGGCAGCAGCGTTCTGCCACTTCGATCCCGGGTGGTAATGCTAACGTGGAGGGAATAGCCTACCCTCAAGGGGTAGTCTTCCGACGGTGGCTCGTCCAGACTGATTTTTACCGGAACCCGCTGCACCACTTTGATCCAGTTGCCGGTGGCATTCTCTGGTGGCAGAAGTGAGAAGGAGGCACCGGTGCCGGCCCGGATCCCGACCACCTTGCCATGGTAAGTGTAGTTGGGGTAGACATCCGCCTTGAAAGTGGCAGGCTGTCCCAGACGGATATTTTGCAGTTGGGTTTCTTTGAGGTTTGCCTCAACGTAGATATCTTGCAGAGGCACGACAGCCATCAGGGGCTGACCGGCTTGAAGGCGGTCACCTAGCTGAATGCTCTTCTGTGCCACGTAACCTGAGATGGGGGCAGTTATCAGGCAGTAGGAAAGATCAAGCTGAGCAGCCTCTAACTTTGCCCGGGCCTCCTGCCGCTCACCATGCAGTGCTGCGAGCTTCTGACTCAACACTTCAACCTGACGGAGGTCACCCTGAGCACTCTGCAGTTGGGCCAGCGCCTGTTCCACTTCCTGCTCACTGGCCTGGATGGAAGCTCTTACCGCAGCGAGTTCGGCATCGATGGCAGCGACCTGGGCCTCGGCCTTGACCAGGTCTGTACGGGTTCTGTCGGCCTGCTCTTCAGAGACTACCCCACTTTCCAAGAGACTTTGATAACGCTTGAAGTCCCGCCTGGCCTTTTTCAGATCCGCGTTTGCCGCGCCTCTCCTTTTCTTCAGTTCCTCCAGCTTATGTTGTCCTTCCAGCTTCTTGTCTTTAGTCTCCTGAAGTTTGGCTTTGGTTTCTAGGAGCTTAGCCGCTTTCTGGGTGTCGGTTAGAGAGACGGAGATTTCAGTGGCATGGACTTCCGCTTCGATTCTGGCCAGAGCTCCGGCGGCCTGATCCACCGCTGCCTGGTAGTCTCTGGGATCGAGTTCAACCAGCACCTGACCTCTTGCCACCGGTTGATCGTTTTCAACCATTACTCTGAGCACAGAACCTGGCACCCGGCTGCTTATGCGGGCGCTGTCTGCCATGACATAGGCATCGTCGGTGGTGACGCGGTAGCGCAGGACAATCAACCAGTAAGCACCGGCCAGTACAGCCGAGACGGCAAGCAATACCAATACTGAGCCTAATTTCTTCATACGGTTGAGGTTGTTAACTTTCTCGCCTGTTGGCTCCATCTAATCCTCCCGGTCAGAACTCTTCATGCTCAACCAGTATTGGCGGCAATGAAGTTAAATTTTCATAGGGATTTAGCTCACTGTTCGGCGAAAAGCAATTTACCATTGAACCAATCCTTCTTGGGTTTTGCAATAAAAAAGGGGTCTGTTTTTCCAGTTCAGTCTTATTATGTTTGAGGAGCAAGATTTCACTTGAATAGTTAAGCGATCTAAATCCGATTAATAATCATAAAGGTGAGGTGCACCACAGGATCAAGAAAACTTTCAATGTAGATCAGCTCGACGCTCTCACCTTCGCCAAGTGTTTGGAAGAGTTTGCTGCAGAGATTAGAAAAGCGGCTGAGTTTTATGAGTGAGGTAGGGTAAGGAAAAATAGCGTTGTAATTAGGGCCAATTTCTTATTCTTGACAAGCCCCGTGAGAGAAAAAATGTCAGGTATAAACCTTCTTCTTCTATTCACCACAGAGTATGGTAGTCGTGTCCCCAGAGATGAAGTGTGCATAAAAATATGTGATCTAAACTTTCGCCTCGCTACTTCTGTTGATTCTTCTCTAGCTCATCCATGTAGGTCAGCATCCTTTCTACTGGATCGGTAATGTGCCCGATACGGAGAACCGATTTTATTCGGATGGCAAGCTCAGTCGTCAGATCCCATTTCAATACATTCATTCTTGGTGGATCCGAACGCTGATACCATAATGACTGGGATAAACCGGGTTTGCTTCTCTGTTCTCAATCTTCTGCAAGTCTCAACTCCATCAATACCGGGCATCTTAACGTCCAGGAGAATTGCATTCGGGCTCTCGCTTTTTGCCAACTCAATGGCCTCCTCGCCGTTTGAGGCCATAATTATTTGGTATCCTATAGCTTTCAGAAAGCTATGGAGCAAATCCCTTACACTCTTTTCGTCATCCACTACCAAAACCTTGCCTTGCATGGTGTCCTTCAATTTAGCATTTTGCAAGAAAGCCTGCACCGACTTCCGGGCTAGCCGATGGGAACAAGAGGCAAACTTATACGCACAGTGCGCTCCAAATAATGGAAATAATGAAAAGACCGTGCCAGATTGAGTTATAGAAGTATATTATCTTTATTTATAAACAGTTAGGTCGTAATGGCTGATAGAATAAGATAGAGATAGTGGATGTTGGGCTGCCAAAGTTCGTCATTAAATGCCGTTTTTGGCAGAGAGGTCAGAATTTAAATGTTAAAAATGGCAGTTCTTGATAGGCAAGAAGGGGTGGAGAAAAAGAAACCCCCATCGACCCGGCGCACAGCAGTCGATGGGGGCAAGGGGCACCGGGTAGGCTGGCGCCTACCCAGCTAAAACTTTACCACAGAAGGTGTAGTAAAGGAAATAGAAAAGCGAAGCCAAAACTCCACTGTGGTGTTTGGAAAAAGTGTAATTAAAGATGAGTTTCATGAACTAACCCACAATCTTGGTAAGACCTTAAATGAGATCGAGTTACGTGAAGCCCTACCCAACCCCCAGGAAACTTCACATTACATCCCTTAAACTCGAGCAGGAATTTTACTTGGTACGAGATGTTGAAAAGCATCTGGGCAAATCACAAGCTTCAATTTATCCTTAATCTTCTTCGTATATGAGGCCCTTTAATTTTTTCTTTTCAGAGGTTGAACTACCAAAAAACTCTATACCAAGCTGAACAGTATGCTCACCTGGAATCACCCGCCGAATTACCCCCATAGTAATGAATTTTCCCCAGGGTGAGGGGAGTTCGATGCGCAACCATAGTTTACCACCAGGAGAAAAAGTTTCCGTAGCCGGGCCCATCACCACCAACTGGGTGCCTCCGAGTGAAATATTTGAACAGGTTCCCTTATAAGTATGACTGATCATCTCGTCTGGAAGAGTATCATTAGGCCAGACGGTAAATCTAATTTGGAGGCGCTCTTTTAGGCGAGGATGGCGCCGGCGATCCTGCACACCAGCCTCAGCCAGTTTCTTCCTGGTATCTTCCTGTCGCTTCTTAAGATACGCTTGCATGAGGTCTTTGGCTTGGGGATACTGGATCATGAGGCGGCGCATCTTATTGTAACTGATCTCGCTTAGCAGGCTTTCTTCCGCTGTTTCCACGGAGCTTGATCGCAGTTTACCGGTCAATAGCGCTATTTCTCCGAAGAATTGATTGGCCCCTAGAGTAGCGAGCTGAATCTCCTTACCCTCGGAGTCTTTGGTAAATACCCTGACCCGGCCATCAAGGATGATGTAGGTGGAGCGGCCAAAATCTCCCTCTCGGATGACAAGCTGGTCTGCACCCAAAAGATGCAAGTTGGCAGCGGCCTCCAACTTGCTGAACTCTGCGTCCTCCACGGAATTGAAGATCTGAGTGGAAAGAAGGGTGTCTTTTAGAGTCGTAAATCCCAACTCAGTGTTGCAGCTTTCAAGTAAAGGGGACGGATGTTTTAAGAACTCCGTAAATGCTCTAATTGTATTAGACAAATGATGGGCATCTTCCAAAACATCCTTCTCCATGAAATGAAGTGTAGATTCACCGATCTGAAAAGTATCTCCTGGCTGCAGTATTTTCTTCGAGATACGCTCACCGGCAAAGATGAGACCGTTCGTGCTTCCCAGATCCTCAATAACCCAATTGCCTTTTTGATAGCTTACCCTTGCATGCGAGCTGGAAACCGTTAAATCCGAGACGGCAATGTCGCTGCGAGAGCTGCGCCCGATGATAGCGGAGCCTTCCATAGGATAGATGCTTTTCTGAAACAGCCCGAGTTCTACTATCAAATAGAATCTTTTCATAAGCCGAAACTTATACGCTATAGGTTTCCAACCTCAGATTTATCTGACACAACTAGACCGCTTTTGCCTTGTCAGCTAGGTAACCAATAGATGGTTGGATTCACTCTTGTAATAGATAAGGACAGTTTTTTCGAAACTCGTCTATAAATCTTTGAACACAATTTGTAAGAAATCGACAAAGTCAAGCTTGTGCGATCCTCAATGAATACGGAGCCCTCTTTTATAGCTGTAGTCGCTACCACAGTAGGATTGCGACGAGTTTTTACAAAGGTTGGGAAATTTGCGGAAATCGTGGAATGACGGAGATTCGCAATGTCCATGTTGGTGCCCCCTCTCAAGATTGACAGGGTAGCTTGAAACGGCAAGAGCTTAAGTTTGAGCTGTGGCTATCTGAGGTTGTACTGCGCCGATTAGTTAAAATTCGTTAATTAATGCATTCCTCCTTATATAGATCGTCAAAGACGCCTTGAATAAATTACTAAATATCGAGCTGATTATCAACAAGAAATTAAGGCCTTGTACGAAGGAGCGCCATTTGGTCCGCAGAGAAACAGGCAAGCTTCTGGTAAGCCCCTCGCCAGGAGAAACCTAGTCTATATGTTAGCCCGTTCTTCTCAATCGGCAAAGCCACCAACTTGATGTGAACTGTGTCTGCCAAAATGCGGAAGACGAGTGTAGGCAATAGTTTGACATATAAACATTCCTACCACCTTGGTGAGACTTCACATTAGATCGAGTAATATGCAATTTCCCATCACAATGGTAGGGCTTCATATATCATCCCTTAATGCACACTTTCAGCTTCTGTGGATGCGGCACAAAATGCTGGGGTAGATCAATAATGAACGAAAGTTTCGATCAGCTTGCCAGTATCGCTACATTACAATATTTTAACATCTGAAAAGCATACCTCAACCTGATCGATCCTCTTCAGCGACGCTGCCCCTGTTGTTCCATATAAAATTAGGTCCACTACCGCTGACAACGCAACAACCGCTGACTTTAGTGACTACAACTGACTAAAAACCTCAGAGCTCATCTGTGCTCTGAAGCAAAGTCCATGATCAACTAAGCCTCTCCCACCCAGATCCCATCCAAAAACTCCTCTTCTCATCCCCAATCATTTTTTCCATCAGCCAAAAGAACCCATTCAGTCTGGAAGTAGTTTTATGGGAAAGTTGCCCTAGATTGGTCGCCACCTATTCAGGACTTGTTCAGCTGAAGTATTTACCCCTGTTTCTATTTCTATTACAGGAGGCGCGGAAACTCCGATTCTAACGTGGACTGAACGGAAAGACTTTACGGACTAAAGGAATGATAGAGCAAATTGTCATGTTTTCCCACACCTCTCAGAGCGTCCTCTCGCGCATCCGGGAGGTGTTTTACATATAGCGCATCTCAGTGAATCCAGGGCCAGTTGGACCTCTTTTCATTGAGACCGGCAAGGGTCACCAAGCGTGTTGCTCGTGACCTAAGCGACCTGGAACCTGCACAATGCAAGCTCCAGGGGCGCACAGTTCCAAAACTGTGCTGCGACTCAGTTGAGAAGCAGTACCCGATGAGTTGAGCATTCTTTGTTTCGAGGTGATTTACGGCAAAGCGAAATTTCATAGGGAGAAGGCACCTGGATAAGATTACCGCCGAAAGACTGGCGTGGCGTGTCTATGGCCAGGCTGCAGATAAACACACGGTAAACGCTACGGCAACGGCGCTCAGCAATTTCGGTGAGTATCTTCGCCAGAAACATCAGATGAGAAACATCTGCAATGTCACCAGGGAGATGGCGGAAAAGTACATGCAGCATTTGAGAAAATCAGATTACGCCACCAGCACTCAGGCTAACTATGTCTCCCGGATAAACCAGGTCTACAGGCACTTCGGTGGGGAGGATATCACCCAAGTGTCTGGCAACCCTCGGGACTATGGCATAACCCGGGATCGAACTGACCAGACCGACCCGAGAATACAAAAGGCTAATCCGGAGCAGGCAGTTAACGATTTCAAAGCACATCTGGAGCAAAAGGGCGGGTGGTGGGCGATAGGAGCAGAGGACGGAGGGTGATGTTTTTGGGGGGCCCGTCCTTGAACAAGGGGGTAGTGGCGGCCTTTGAAAAGGTGCTTGGCCAGGGTCTCATCGTCCCCCGCCACCGAGAGGTTCTTGGGGCCTACGGCGCCGCTCTCAGTGTCCAGGAAAAAATGCGGTCGGAAAATAAAAGAAGC
>WOR8_10008001_pt1 | contig 10066 bp, 6 predicted proteins | sample DeeMarSeWOR38_10_FD_19890 | JGI IMG/M metagenome (IMG submission 19890)
CCCGCAATTCAATCTGCCCTATTTCATTGTGGATGGAGAAGGCGGTTTTCATTACAGCCGCTCACTGGTGACGCAGGACAGCCTGGAGTTCATCACTGATGATGGAGCGTCAGCCGCTTCCCCTCAATAGCGTCGGAACAGCTTGCAAGTGTGTCCAATTCTCTCACCAATTTCCTCCCAATAAAACTTGATAATCTTTTATTGATTTGGTAAAATCGTTTTGTCACAAGCACTTACATAATCCCGGAGGAGACCCAAATGAGATTTTTCAGATCCCTGTCCGTGCTCTTATTGTTCTGTTTCATTATCCCCATTGCGGGCGCGGCTTTTGCTCAACGACTGCCGGAAGGCGCCTATCATGAAATCCGTGAGCGAACGGTGGATATTGTTCACTACAAGGCAGAACTTCACCTGGATTTAGAGAATGGCGAGATGTCTGGTGAAGCCACAGTGAGCTTTTGCCCTTTAAGTAACATAAACAAATTCTCGCTGGATGCCATCCGTCTGAACGTCGACGAGGTGAAACTGGTGAATAGCTCCTCTTCACAGAAACTGAAGTTCAGCAATGAGGATGGTTCTCTCGGGATTGACTTAGGGAAGAGTTTTGCACCGGAGGAAACGCTGATAGTGGCAATTCGGTATTCCTGCCAGCCTAATGCCGGGATGTATTTTCAGAGAGATATGGCTCACAAGGATCAATATTTCGTGCATACTTACGGGGAAGGCGGACTTCATGCCAACTGGCTACCCATCTACAATGATGTGAACGATAAATTTTCCACCGAAATGGTTATCACTGTGCCTGAGCCTTATATGGTGATTTCAAACGGACGGTTGTTGGGTGTCTTCAACTCGGACGGCCAGCAGACATTTCACTGGAAACAAACACTTCCGCACTCGAATTATCTGATCGCCGTTTATGCAGGGATATTTGAAAAAGGAGAATTGCCATCGGCTTTTGATTCCATCTTACTGAATTATTGGGTCCCAAAGGGTCGTTTGCAGGAGGGAAGCTATGCATTCGGTAACACCACAAAAATGGTCGAGTTTTTCTCCCGGCGATTCGATTACATCTATCCCTGGGACAAATACGACCAGGTGGCCATACCGGATTATGCTATCGGCGCCATGGAGCACACCGGCGTAACCGGGCATCGATCGTCCGTGTTGAGAGATGCGTCGGCTCCGGAGGATTTCGGTGAACCCCATTTCGACCGCTACCAGGACTTCTGGAGGGCGGATGGAACCATTGCCCACGAATTGGCGCACCACTGGTTTGGCGACAATCTCACCTGCAGCAACTTGAGCTACATTTGGCTGAATGAAAGCTTTGCCAGTTACTGCCAGATGCTCTGGGACGAGGATGCGCTTGGAAGAGACATGTTGCTTCTCGATCGGCAAATTGCGCTCGATCAGTATCTGGCCTATGTTGATAAAGAGCATACCATTCGTCCGTTGGAGTATCATTATTTCGATATGCCTGAGGACATCTACAATGAAGAACATACTTACCTGAAAGGCGCCATTGTCCTCCATATGCTGCGCAGTATTTTGGGCGACGATGAATTCTTCGGAGCTTTACATTACTATTTGAAAAAACATGAATTCCAAAATGTTGAGACGAATGATTTTAAGGTAGCCATTAAGGAATTTACAGATCAGAACTTAGATTGGTTTTTTAATGACTGGGTTTATGGGGGCGGGCACCCGGTATTCGAAGTCAGCTACAGTTATTTACCATACGTGAAACTGATTGACCTCAATGTGAAACAGGTGCAACCCATCGTAGCTGGTCAGGGATTATTTAAGTTGCCGGTGACGGTTTCAGTAGCTACCGCAAATGGCGTAACAAAGCACAGGATTTGGGTTGAGCATGCTGAAGAGAAATTCCTGTTTGAATCGGCAGAAGCGCCACTGATGGTGAGTTTTGACGGTGGCGGGGAACTGGTAGCTGAACTGAAATTTGACAAGAAGATTAATGAGCTTTTGTATCAGACGAAGCATGATGAGCTGCCGGGACAGATCTGGGCTCTGCGGCAGTTGGCGGAACGGTATCCACACCGAGCCGAAACTGCACAAGTCATTTCGGAAATTCTCGCCGGGGATGCATTTTGGGGGCTGAAAGCCGAGGCTGTGCTACAGTCGGGTTCGCTGCGGACTCCGTCAGCCGGGCAAATAATCACTTCTGCTCTGCAGAATCCGGAATATCGTATCCGCAAAGCCGCCGTTCTGGCAATTGCCGATTTTGGCGGCAGTGAGGCGGCAGAGGCGCTCATGAGCGTCATCGAACATGATTCCCACAGCGATGTGGTTGGCACAGCGATTGTCGTTCTGGCTAAAACAGACCCGGACGTTGACATAGATTTTATCCGCCGGCAAATGAAGCGCCCCGCCTGGTATAGCGAAATTACCATCGCCTGTATGAATGCTTTCGGCATTCTTGGCCAGGAAAACTTGGTTTATGAAATAAAACCTTTTACCACCGAAGAGTATAACCAGCAATTGCGGATGGCCGCCCTGGAAGCGTGGGAAAGCTGCGCCCCGGGGGATCCGGAATTGCACAAAGCGCTGATGATGGCAATAGAGAAACCACCTTACCAGGTGCAGCAATTGGCAATTAAAATGCTGGGGAGGCTCCGTGTTACTCAAGCCAAACAACTTCTGGAAAAAATGGCCCGGGAATGGGGCGATGATAATTTAACCGTGCTGGCTGAACGCGCCCTGAATGAAATTAACCGGGTGGAAGAGTTCAAGAGAAATGAAGGATAAACTGAATAAATCAGTTTTAAGCGAACTGGTAAATAAGGCTAGTACAAAAAAGCATATTTACGGAGCTGTCTTCTATGTATCCTCTGGTGACAACGGCATCGATTTAATAAGCGCAGCCGGCAACATCGAAGAAGACAGCCGGTACTACATCGCCAGCATCAACAAATTCTTTGTGTCCGCAATTATCCTGAGATTATGCACCGAGGGCAAATTGGAGTTGCACGATAAAATCGCAAAGTACCTTCCGGAGGACATCATTCAGGGATTGCATATACATAACGGTAAGGATTATTCCAATGAGCTTTCCGTTGCTCATTTGATGTCCCAATCCTCCGGGTTACCCTGTTATCTGACCGATAAACAGGATAACGGCAAAAAGGCAATGACTGAGCTTGAACAGGGGATCGATCAGCCCTGGCCGATTGACAAGGTGATCCGGGAAGTAAGAAAGATGAAGCCACATTTTCCGCCCGGGGAAAAAGGCAAAGCTAAGTACATTGATACAAACCATCAGATTTTAGGTGGCGTCATCGAAAAAATTACCGGAGAGCCGGTCAATATTGCCCTGAAAAATCTGTTTCAGGAACTGAACCTCACCAGGACATGTGTGTGTGAAGATGGGATAGAGGAAACTTTCGTTCCCATACGCGTCAAAGCGCAGGAGATACATGTCCCACAGTTTCTCAACTCTACTCAGAATGATATCATCTCTACGGCGAAGGATCAAATGATATTTTTGAAAGCATTCTTTGATGGTTACTTTTTTCCAAAAGACAGGCTGCACGAATTGGAAAAATGGAATAACATTTTCTTTCCGTTCAAATATGGGATCGGCATACAAAAATTTCAGGTGCCGCGTATCCTGTCACCATTTCATCGGGCGCCGGTAATGATTGGCCATAGCGGTTCCACCGGCTCGGTGGCGTTTTATGTGCCTGAAATGGATCTTTACATAACGGGAACGACAAACCAGCAGGCGAGGCCTAACATCGCATTTCAGACGATGATAAAAATCATTAAAGGAATGAAGAGGGGATTCTCCCAATAATTTTTTATTGATAATTTTAGATTGATTTGTTAATTAAGAGAAAGCAATATTTCCCAAAATATGGATTCTTAAATAAAATGTTGTATTTATGTTCACTTCTTTTTATCTTTGGCAAAAGCATTCAAAAATAGGATTAAGATAAAATATCCACATGATTTTTTTATGAGATTCATAGGTTCAAAAGCCGCATTGGTGAAGCGAATATTGAATTATATCCAAAGTAAGGGTATGACTATTGAATGCATTGGTGATCTATTTTGCGGCACAGCTGCAGTGAGCTCAATTTTCAAGGAGGTTGGGTATTCGGTTATTGCAAATGATAACTTAAATTTTTGTGCAACAAAAGCGAAAGCTATTCTAATGAATGATCAGGAACCTAAATTTTCTGGCCTAATGAATGTTCAGAATATCTGGTCAAGATGTGATTCCCTGTTGGATAGTCCATACGACAAAGTTCTAAGTTATTTAAATCAGATCAAGCCTATTAAGGGATTTATTTACTCAGAATATGCGCCCGGAGGTACACACGGTAAGAAATATCAGCGACAATATTTTAGTAATGAAAATGCGCAAAAGATAGATGCAATCCGGGAAGAAATAAAGCAATGGGAAAACAATAAATTAATTTCTGAGGCAGAACATGCTCTCTTAGTAACAGACTTGATTTACGCAGCAAATAATGTTGCAAATATTGCGGGTACATATGGATTTTTTCTTAGTAAAATGTCAGACCCTAGAGTAAAAAAAAGACTACGATTGACCCGTTCCAAAATTATCACCGGTCACAAGAAAGAACATCAAGTTTTCGAAATGGATGCTAATGAGCTTGTTAGAAAAATAAATTGTGATGTCCTTTATCTAGATCCTCCATACAATTGGAGACATTATGGTGCATATTATCACCTTTTAGAAACAATTTGCAAATGGGATAAACCAAATATTAAAGGTAAGAGCGGACTGAGACCGTGGCAAAGCACAAAATCTAGTTACTCATATAAAGAAAAAGCTTTACCGGCGCTAATTGATTTGGTAACTAATTCCAAAGCAAACTATATCTTCCTTAGCTATAATAGTGAAGGACTAATCTCACACGAAGACATTCTAAAATCACTTAGTTGTATTGGTAAAATAGATTTTGAAGAATTTGAACATCAGAGATACAAGAGCAACAATGGTGGCTCGGGGAAGACAAAGATTGTGGAAAGGATTTACTATGTCCAAAAGTGATGCTAAAACCAAAGTACCATATTGGAGGGAATTGGAGAGCAACGGCAGAAAGAAAAGAGAAGGTAAATATGGCATTGATTTGGGTGAAAGGGGAATTTACGATAAGCGAAATAAACTTAATGAACTAACAGGAAAAGAATGGATATATTTTACTAATAGCGTATGGATTACTGCATTCCCTCCTGTAGCCGGAAAAGACTCTGGTTTTGATCTAAGAAAAATCCATCCCAGTCCAAAACCTCCTGAACTTATAAAAGAAATAGTCTGTTTTTTTACTAAAAGTAATCAGTGGATACTAGATCCCTTCGCGGGTGTGGGAGGTACTTTAATTGGCGCATCGTTATGTGAACCGGCTAGAAATGCTGTAGGAATTGAATTAAATAAGGATTATGTAAACGCTTACAAGAAGGTCAATAGTAACCTTAAATTAAAAAAACAAGAAATGATTTGTAGTGATGCGAGGAATATTTCTCGACATAAGAAAATAAAAGAGCGAATCTTCGACCTAATACTTACAGATCCGCCATATTCTGATATGATGGCAAGAAATAAGAATGGACAGAAAAAGAAGCTTTACGGAAAGAACGATGCTTCAAAATTTACATTTGATGATAGAGACATAGGAAACCTAAACCGAAAGGATTTTTTAGAAGAATTGAAGAGCATTATTTCATTGGCATTGAAATATTTGAAAGATAAGGGGTATTTAGTAATTTTCTGCAAGGATTTTCAACCAACGGATGATTCTCCAAATTTACTTCATAATGATGTCATCAACAAATTAATTGAAATACCTTGTTTAAGATATAGAGGTTTGAGAATTTGGCATGATCAGGCAATGGATTTATATCCTTTTGGCTATCCATATGCTTTTGTTATGAATCAACTTCACCAATATATCCTGATTTTCAGAAAAGAATTGTTAACATAGAATAACACATATTATCCCACTATGGCTGCAAGAGAAGATTTTATTTCTCTCTTCCAGGGTTACGAGAAAGAGCTGGAAGACCTACATGAGACTCACTTTCATTTAAAAGATTTCTCATACATGATAACAAGCCAGCGTACAACCGAACAAATATTTACTAAGTTGGGAATAGCTATTAATGCTGATACTGAAAATGTGCATCAGAACTTCTGGCCAGATCTTGCTAGATTGGGGTTAGCCAGTTCGACCGAAAGAAAACTTACTTTATTTGGTAATGCCGTGTATGAATATTTTCAAAGCGAAAATAACGATTTTAAAAGAGAACACTTCATCTTTAATGGTATCAGGCATAGAGCATATGACATTGCAGAACCAGTTTCCAGCGAGTATGACCGACTTGTTGAGAATTTTTATGATTGCCTTGCTATTATTCCAAATGTAAATGAAGCTGGTAGTGAGTTATTGAGAAATCCAGAAAAACTATTAATAACAGCTTTCTTAAACAGATTCCCAGAAGCTTTGCGCAGGTATTATGAACTCTCAGCTGGTAGACAGAGAAGAATTGATAGCCTAGGAGAATCCGGACTGAAGGAATTGTTTGAGTCCTATGCTAACGAAGAAGAGGGATACTTTAAAATTGCGCGAAGACTTTGGAATATGTGGAGAGCACTGGATAGAAGGGTTAATTTTGTTTGGTCCGTAGTATTATCCAGCTATGAGGAAAAATGTATCCAGTCAAGATTGAGGTTATCCCTTGACATAGATGAAGCTTTCAGAAAGATCCTTAACATGAATTTACTTGAGCAAATAATTAGTAGATCTGAAAAGATAGATGTATTTGAGGATACTCACAATAATTCAAAATACATTGGTTTAGTGGGTGAATATTCTTCAAAGGAATTTTCAAAAAGAACTTTGCAAGTAAGAGAATCAATAAGCAGGAGGAAAGCTGTAAGCAAAAAGCCTATTAGAGATCCAAATTCTTTAATCCCAAAAGATGCTCCAGATTTTCAGGCTGATTTACAAGAAATCGACTCTTTAAAAACTGCTCAGCAGGTCGAAATACGACGAGAAAGAACCAAACAGCATCAGGAAATCGTAAAGAAGTTGTGTGAATTCTATATTAAGCATGACATTATTCCAAATGAGAATAATTTTGATTTATTAGTCGAAAAAGATGATTTAGTGTTATTGCATGAAGTAAAAACAATTGAAAATTATAATGAGAGAAATCAAATAATTAAAGCAGTAGGACAATTACTCTATTATGAGTTTTATGAATTGCCACAAGTAGTAAGTACAAAGAACAAAAATGTAATCAAAATTGTTGTCTTGCAGCATGAACCATCAGATTTGAGCCACATTGAATATTTAAAAAGTTTAGGAATCTATACTATCTGGGTTGGTGAAGATGGTGAAATTCAAGGTGAGTCGGATAGTTATTCTTTCCTCAGATCAATAGTAAGTTAATTATAAACCTAAACCAAATTCTTCCCCCCATCTCCCCCAAATCCAATCCCCATTTCCTTCAGCATCTTAAACGGCGGAATTCCCCCGGCAAAGATAAAGATGTAATCATTGGGAATTTCCACAATATTTTCTTCGGTCTGCTGCAGCACCACCGACTTTTCCCTAATTTCCATCACATTGGAGTTGAAAAGGGGAGTTATTTTCCTGGAGTTGATCATTTCATTAATGCGGTCTTCATTTTTCTTCTTGATGCGGAACAACTTATTCTTCCGGTAGGAGAGGGTTACCTTATTTCCTTTTTGCCTTGCCAGACCAATGGCGGCTTCGGCGGCGCTGTCGCCCCCGCCCACTACTAAAATATGATCGTTCGTATAGGATTGGGCGTCAATTAACTGGTAGGCCACTTTGGACATATCTTCTCCCGGCACTCCCAGTTTGCGCGGTGTTCCGCGCCTTCCCATGGCCAGTATCACTTTTCGCCCCTCAAACTCCCCCTGGTTGGTAATCACTTTAAAGTGACCATTGGGCTTCACCACGGTCTGCATCCGGTGCTGGGTTAAGTAATTAACCTTATATTTTCCTATGATCGTCTGCCAGATATCCAGCAATTCCTCTTTGGAATATTCAGCGTGCTTTAACCAGCCGTAAAGAGGAATTTCAAATTTTTGGGTCATGACCAGTTTTTTGCGTGGATACTGCAGTATAGTCCCGCCCGGTTCCTGCTGGTCGATCAACAGATAAGAGAGGTCGTTCTGGATGGCAGTCAGCGAGGCGCTCATGCCCGCCGGACCCGCGCCCACAATAATGACATCCTTGACATGCTTGCTTTGAGCTCTCTGGGAATCCAGAGCAATATTCTCCACAGCCTTTCTGCCATGGGCAGTCGCATTGCGTATCAGCGACAGACCGCCGAGTTCCCCGGCAATATATAATCCCGGAACAGTTGTTTCGTTTGCCTCACTCAGAATAGGAATATCGTCCCTGGTTTTAATATCACCCAAACCCACTTCCAGGGCCCCGACGGGGCAGACCTTCTCGCACGCGCCGTGCCCCACGCAGCGCAAACCGTTTATAACCCGCGCCTTGCCAAACACCACACCCAGTACATCTCCCTCCGGGCAGGCTTCCACACAGGAGCCGCAGCCGATGCAATACAAATCGTTGATAAAAGGAAATTGGGCGCGGGGGCGATCAATCCCTAAAGATTGTGCTTCTTGCTTCCGTTCGATATCCGCCTTTTGTTGTTTGCGGAATTTTATGTAATAAGGAACAAAAATGACCAGTACTAAAAAAACAGTGATAATCCAGATAAAGTATGATTCCATAATAAAGTGCTTAAGTGTTAAAGTGTTCTGATGTTTAAGTATTTAAGAAGTAAGACGTGAGACGTGAAAAGTGAGAAGCATATCTGCTATTTGCTCTCCCGTTTGCCATCTGCCATTTCACTTTTAACCATTAACCCATTAACCGATTTACTCCTAAAATCGATAGCCGATTTCAGCAAATACACGGTGTCCCTCCACATCCTCGCCAAAATCATATTCATATTGAGATGAAATGTAAAATCGCTTTATTAATTGAATTTGTGTTTCTAACCGCGCCCATTGATTGATTCGGTTTAGATTTGTTGAACTGAAATTATAGAAATAGTTACCGTAGCCAACGCTCACATAATTAACCCTCAAAAAGTATTTACCGATTTGGGCGGTGAGGTTGTACCCGTTGCTGTAGGGATTGCGAAAACCGTTCGCGCGAAGATTGATGAACAGCCGTTCCAGGACGAAATTTGTTTTGTTGAGGCCAACACCATAGGAATAGGTCGGATCGGGATCGCCGTCGCGTTTTCGATAACCGGCATTTGAAGTAATCATATAATTGTAGGGAAGCCGCAACGTAACGCTTCCCCGCACTCCCCTTCGCAGGAGGTCATCGAATAAGCTGTCTGCCAATGTACGGGTTTCGTAGGTCCAGTAGTTTTTGCGGTTGTCATAGCTGAGACCAACGCTAATAGCTCTGGAAAACCGGTATCGGCCGGATAAGTATATGTTTGACAGGGAGACATCCTGCCCGGTTTTGTCTTTTCTCCACCCGCGGTTAACATCCACTTCGCTGCTTTGAAAAAGATGCCAGCGGCTGGAATTGCTTATGGTATTTTGGATATAAATAAACTCCCTGCTGATGGTGCCGGAATGATACGCCCCGGCGCCGGCCACGGTGCTTTCAAACCGGACTCCCTGGTAGTCCCCTCTGCGGTAATTCACATATCCGCCGTATTTTTGCAGTGAGGTCTGAAATCCTGAGTATTGCCATTCCGGCTGTGTGCCGCCAAAGACCCCCCACCGGAATGAATCCGATATATTTAGCTGAACTAGTAGTCCATCGATGTAGCCGATACCGCTGATGTGGTTGGAAATAATTCGTCCGGTCTTGAAGTTGATCGGGGCGTTCTCGTTTTCATAACCGAAGGATAATTCATAGATCCGGTTTCGCCATTCGTCTCTGGGTATACTGCCATTGTAGCTGCGGCTGCGCTGGTTATATCGTGCCCGTGTCCGGATCCGAAAGTCAAAATTTTTGTCCCACAAATTTTGGGCGCGTAAATTTAACCGCATCGTGGGCTG
>WOR8_10008003_pt1 | contig 10066 bp, 10 predicted proteins | sample DeeMarSeWOR38_10_FD_19890 | JGI IMG/M metagenome (IMG submission 19890)
CGGCTTTCTCTCTGTAGGAGGGAGTGGAATTGGTTCCATCATGGGGGCCAAGAATCTGAAAGGAATTGTGGTAAAAGGGCAGCGGTCGGTCCGGGTGGCAGATGGCAATCGCCTGGTGCAGGCGGTGACCACTATGATAAACAAGCTCAACGGCTCTGCCATTACCTCAGAGCTCATGCTCCAGTGGGGTACGGCCTTTTTGGTGCGTCTGTGCAACCAGAAAGGGATGCTTCCGCAAAATAACTTTCAGTCCACTTCTATATTAAACATCAAAAATCTAGGTACCGATGCCATTGCTGCCGCCTTTAATTTGAGAAGCAGAGGGTGCTTTGCCTGTCCCATAGCCTGTTTGAAAAAAACAGACCTCAGACACCCCATTTTCCAAGGCAAGGGGGTGGCCCCGACTTACATGGCCATTGGCTCGCTGGGCACAAATTTGGGCATAGTAGACCTTGAAGCCATTGGTCGGGCCAACATGTTATGCGCAGAGATGGGACTGGATCCCATTGCCACGGGTGGACTTTTTGCCACCGTTATGGACTTGATTGAAAAAGGTGTTGTTTCCTCGGAGGAATTCAAAGTCGATCTCAAATTTGGTGCCGCTGATGTTCTGGTAAACAGCATGGAGCTTCTATCTACCGAGAAAAGCTACGCCGAACGGATAGGGGCCGGCGGCAAAGCACTGGCCGAAAACTACGGTTCCCCCGAATTGTTTATGGGCGTCAAGGGGGCACCCTTGGCATCCTTTGATCCTCGTGCCATTCAGGGACTTGGGCTCCACTTTGCCACCTGCAACCAGGGACCTCATCATGCTTACGGCTACACATTCATTGATGAAGTCCTTCAGGTGCACACTGAAATGAATCCGTGGGACATTGAAGGAAAGCCCGAATTGGTAAAAGAGTACCAGGATATGACTGCGGTCATGGACAGTCTGGGATTCTGCAACTGGCTGTTGCTGGGGCTCAAGTTTACCAATCTGGTCCCCATGACCAATGCGGTTCTAGGGACCCAACACAAAGCACCTGATTTGATGGAAATCGGCGAACGTATCTGGAACATGGAACGTATTTTCAACGGCAAAGCCGGGTTTACCGGTGAAGATGACCGGCTTCCCGATCGCTTCATTAAGGAGCCACTGGCCGATGGTCCAGCTGAGGGGCAGATTAGTCGAGTGGTGGAGATGCTTCCCGAATATTATGAGCTTCGCGGCTGGTCTCCCGAAGGGACTCCACTGCCGGAAACCTTGGAGAGACTGGGACTTAGCGAGTTCGCTTAGCAGAGGTGGGATTTTCACCACAAAGGACACAAAGGTCTCAAAGAGGATATTGAATACCTCATTTCCTTTTTTCTTTGTGTTCTTTGTGCTCTTTGTGGTTTTCCTTGATAATCAGGAGATGACTAGATGCCCAAAATAAAAATCGACCACGCCAAATGCACTGGTTGTCGTCATTGCGAAATCGCTTGCTCCTTGAACCATGTGGCTGGCGTCAGCAATCCCAGACGAGCACGTATCCGGGTGTTTCATGAGGGTAACTCTTTCTTTCCCGTGATTGCCGGCCCCTTTGTGGATGCAGCCTGCACCTCAAAAAACCAGATAGAAATAGAGGGCCACCTTTATGACATGTGCGTTCTCTGTCGCGCCTCCTGTCCCCATAAACCTTTTTTTATTGAAGCTGAAACAGGGTTTCCACTTAAGTGCGATTTCTGTGGTATCCCGCCCAATCCTTCTTGTGTGCGGTGGTGTAACAGCGGAGCCCTGGAGTTAGTCGAAGACTAGCTGGTGAGGTGGATTTTACCACGAAGGACACAAAGGTCGCAAAGGGGATAGGAAAGAAATAATTTTCTTTGTGATCTTTGTGGTTCTACTAGAGAGGCGCTCATAGGGATAGTCTGGAGATGAACGACGTTTTGGACAGTAAGAGTGTAGTCGGCTCCGTGATGGTTGTAGGTGGCGGTATTGCCGGTATTGAGGCATCCATGGCTTTGGCGGATGCTGGCTTTTATGTCTATTTAGTGGAGAAGTCTGCAGCCATTGGGGGCGTAATGGCTGCATTGGACAAGACCTTTCCTACCAACGATTGTTCAATCTGAATTCTAGCTCCCAGGCTCGTTGAGTCTGCCAGACATGCCAACGTCAAAATCGTCACCAATGCCAACTTGCAAGAGGTTTCTGGTGATGTTGGCAACTTCACGGTGAAGGTGCGCAGACAGCCCCGTTACGTAGACGAAGAAAAATGCACGGCATGCGGGGTTTGCGCCTCCTACTGTCCGGTGGCCGTTCCAGACACCTATGATGAAAATCTCGCCCACAGGAAGGCCATCCACATCCCCTATACCCAGGCAGTCCCATCCGCCTATGTGGTAGATCCTCATCATTGCCTGTTTCTCAACAAACAAGAATGCAAACAATGCAGCAGGACCTGCGCGGCCGAAGCCATCAACTTTGAGCAAAAGCCAGAGGTGCATACTTATCAAGTTGGGGCCATTATCTTATCCCCTGGGTTTTCGACGTTTAATCACAGGCGTGCACGACTCCATAAATATGCGGACTCAACCAATATTGTCTCAGGAAAGGAGTTCGAGCGCATCTGCTGTGCCTCAGGACCATACGTGGGCAAAATTCTCAGACCCTCAGACTTGGAAAGACCTGAAAAAATCGCCATTATCCAATGCGTCGGCAGCAGGGATAGGACTTCCGGCAATCCCTACTGTTCCTCGGTTTGCTGCAAATACGCGGTAAAGGATGCCATTGTTGCCCTGGAGCACGAGCCTGACCTTGACATCAGTATCTTCTTCATGGACATGCGGTTGTATGGCAAGGGTTTCGAGGCTTTCTATAGGCGGGCCAGAGCAGAGGGAGTGAAATTCATCCGTAGCAGGGTTGCCGAAATCAAAGAAAACCCTGAGAGTGAAGACCTGATTTTGAAGTACGTCACAGAGGATGGTTCTCTGAGAGAAAGTACCTTCAACCTGGTTGTTTTGGCAAACGGGCTCGAGGCTCCGCAGGGAAACAGTAGGCTAGCCCTGGCCTCAAACATTCGACTGAATCCATACGGTTTTTGCGAGAGCAACCTTTTTTCGCCTCTGGCTACCAGCAGGAGGGGGATTTTTGTTGCCGGTGCTTTTCAAGGGCCAAAATCCATTCCGGATAGCATCATCCAAGCTGGAGGTGCTGCTGCCTCAGCGGCAGAACTGCTGGTGTCTGCGAGGGGAACACTGGTGTTGGAGAAGACTTACCCCGATGAGCGCTCAGATGCTGATGAAGCACCAAAGATCGGGGTACTGGTGTGTCACTGTGGCAAGAACATCGCAGGAGTTGTAAACGTCCAAGAGGTGAAAAAGTACGCAGCCACCCTGGATAATGTGGTCATGGTGGAGGATAATCTGTACTCCTGCTCCCAGGACACTCAAGAGTTAATTAGTGAGACAATAGTCAAACATGATCTGAATCGCATTGTGGTGGCCGCCTGTACCCCCAGAACTCATGAACCACTTTTCCAGGACACAAGCAGAGAGGCCGGTCTCAACAAATGTCTGGTTGAAATGGTCAATATCAGGGATCAATGTTCATGGGTCCATATGCACGAAAAGGTGGCGGCAACGGAAAAGTCAAAAGATCTTATCCGCATGGCCGTTGCCAAGGCCAGACATTTGAAGGCTCTGCCTGAGCCTCTCATAGAGGTAACACCCAAAGGACTAATCATAGGCGGAGGACTATCAGGGATGACTGCGGCCCTGAGTTTGGCCCGACAAGGTTTTGAGTGTTATCTGATCGAGCGTTCCTCAGAGCTCGGGGGCAATCTCCGCCATACCTATTTTACCCTGGAGGGACATGATCCCCAGAAACACCTCGAGAGAATCCTCCAAGAGATCACTGAACATGAGCTGATTCAGCTGTTTACTGGAGCAACCATACAGCAGATTGACGGCTTTGTTGGAAACTTCAGAACAGTTTTATTCTCCGGTAGTGAGCAGAACGGATCCTCAGTTGAATTAGAGCACGGCACCATCATCATTGCCACCGGGGCAGAACCCTATGAGCCTGATGAGTACCTATACGGCAAGCACGAAAATGTCTTGCTCCAACAAAGACTCGAAGAAAGATTAGCCCTGGGACAGGTCAACCCGGAGGAGCTAAACCATGTAGTCATGATTCAGTGTGTGGGTTCCCGAGATGGAACCAATCCCTACTGCAGTGCCACTTGCTGCGGCCTAGCCATTAAGATCGCACTGAAGATAAAGGAGATGAATCCTAAGGCTAATGTGACCATCCTCTATCGGGATATCATGACTTACGGCTTCAGCGAAGACTACTATAACTTGGCGAGAGACAAGGGAGTTGTCTTTGTCAGCTACAGCCCAAAACAAAAACCTGTAGTGAAGGGCCATAATGGCGGGCTAAGGATTGAAGTTCCGGATCACTTTTTAAAGGGGAACCTTGTAATTGATGCTGATTTAGTAGCACTGAGCACTGCCATGGTGCCGCGCGAAAATGAGGTTTTGCACGAACAGCTCAACGTGCCCCTTTCTGCTGATCGGTTCTTTTTAGAATCACACGCCCAAATGAAACCTGTAGATTCCTATGTGGAAGGCATCTTTCTTTGCGGCATGGCCCAATTCCCAAAGCCCATGGATGAGTGTATTTCCCAGGCCAAAGCGGCCGCCTCCAAGGCAGCAATCTTGATGGCCAAGGGGCATGTGAGGGCTGAGCCTATCGTGTCATCTTGCGATCAGGACAGATGCATCGGCTGTGGAATTTGCGAATATCTGTGTCCCTACAGTGCCATCAAGATGGAGAAAGTGGGCAAACTCAAGAAGGCAGAAGTCATTGTGGCGGCCTGCAAGGGGTGTGGTATTTGCGGTTCCATCTGTCCCTCGAGGGCTATCACCATGGGCCGGTTTACGGATGAACAGATCCGTGCCCAGATCAGGGCGTTCGGCGCAGGAAGGTAGTCATTGGGCCACTAAAGTGGCGGTCATTACGCTGCGCTGTCATTATTCCTCCGGCGTCATTTATGGTCATTAGATCATTACCCCACATTGTCATTCATAGTTAAATGTCATTGTGGTGTTGTAACAACTTAATGACGGGCGCCAGCCCTATTGACGGCGAAGCCAAATGACCTTAAATGACGGGAGATCAGCCCTAAACACGGTGAGAGAAGAGAGTTAAATGAAGACGGAAAGACATGAACCCCGGATCCTCGGCTTCTTCTGCCACTGGTGCTGCTATGCCGCAGCTGATGCAGCGGGTGTGGCCCGCTTCCAGTATCCGCCCCAGGTGCGGGTGATCAGGGTAATGTGCACCGGCAGGCTGGATCCAATTTTCCCCTTGGATGGCTTTGTCAATGGAGCGGACGGCATTTTCGTTGGCGGTTGACACCTTGGTGAATGCCATTACCGGACCGGTAATTACGAAGTCATAAATAAAGTAAAACTTGTCCACCACATCCTCGAGCGGCTCAAGGTGAATCCAGATAGGTTGAGCCTCGAGTGGGTATCTGCGGCTGAAGCCCCTCGTTTCGTCACTCTAATTACGAGCTTTTCGGAGCGCATCAGGAAACTCGGGCCCCTCGGCTCGAGTGAAGGCTTGCAAGTTGATCACCTCAGGGTGAAGCTGAAGGCGGCGATGATGACCCTGGAGGGAAAACCGTTGCGAATGGTCATTGCCAGGCAGTCTAAGTTCATGAAGCAAGGGAATACCTACCGAAAGATTCCCCCCGATCATAAACTAAACCTTGATTGGGAAAAGAAGCTGGTAGAGGAAACGGTCAGTCAGGAGTTGTTGTTGTATTTAAAGGAGAGGCCCCGACCTATTGAGGAACTGGCCGAGCTCTTGGAGCTTACCTCGGAAGAGGTGATCGAGTACTTCAATAAACTTGAAAAAAAACAACTGGTGGAACCAGACCGACTCATACTTGAATAGTTTAGTTTTTCCGAAATCCCCCTTTGTCCCCCTTTACGAAAGGGGGAGAATTTAAGTATCTGCATAGAGTTCGCCCGCTTTATAAATGGAAAAATCCTATTTTACTCCCCCCTTTATTAAAGGGGGGTTAGGCCTGCTCGCCACCGCGAGCCTGCTCGCTCAGGCGAGGCGGGCGGGCGGATTTTAAAGCAGTAAGCGCAGCGGTCCCCACTTCAGATATCAGGATTTGCCTATGAAAGACATCTTTTTCAATGAACTGGATCCCCTTTTCAAAGATGAAGTTGCGGAAAAGATCGGTCTGGAGGTGATAAAGCCGTGTTTCACCTGTGGCTCGTGTACTGGAATTTGCCCGGTTCATGAGGTGATTGAAGATTTTGACCCGAGGTTCATCATCTATATGATTCTCTTGGGCATGCGAAAAGAGGTGCTTTCTTCGGAATTGATCTGGTTTTGCTGTTTGTGTAACGAGTGTTACTTCGTCTGCCCCCAGGAAATAAAGTTCAGCCGCGTTGCCACCGAGCTCAGAGAAATGGCCCTGGCCGAAGGGCATGTGTCCAAAGAGTTCTTAGAGAAACTGGAACCGCTAAAACCTTACTTACAGGATTTATGTCGACGCACCATGTTTTCCAAGGTCAAGGAAGGGTTTCGAGGGCCGCACACTATGCCATGCTGGCGAAAGCATACAAAGACATGAATCCCCCGTTGTCGCCCTTTACGAAAGGGGGATATTTTAGATAGCTATGCAGAATTCCCCCCTTTTATCAAGGGGGGTTAGGGGGGATTTTAGCCTACTGGAGGAAAGACCAATGACTCTCGCAAAGGTCGATCAAGTTCTGGCAAAGTACGGATACAGACATGATGCTTTGATAGGGATAATGCAGGACCTGCAGCGGTTGGAGAACTACTTGCCTCCAGAAACTATCAGGTATGTTTCACAAAGATTGGAAGTTCCCTTGACCAGACTCTATCATATTGCCACCTTCTACAAGTCATTTAGCCTTGAACCCAGGGGTCGCCATATCGTCAGGGTCTGTCTTGGAACTGCCTGTCATCTTAGCGGGGCAGTGCAAACTCAGGAACAGATCGAGCGGTCCCTCCAGATAAAAGAGGGTGAGACCACCAAAGATATGATGTTTTCCCTGGAGACTGTGAACTGTCTGGGCACCTGTGCGCTGGCACCGGTAACCATGGTTGATGAGGAATACTATGGTGAAGCGACGCCAGGGCGAGTCGAGAAAATTCTATCTTTTTATACCGAGACATCAGGTTCCGTTGAAAATGAAGAAGATTAACAGCGCTTCCGACTTGGAGGATTTCAGGAAAGCGATTCTGCAAGAACGCGATCCAGCAAAGAAAATCGTTAGGATCTGCAATACAGGTTGCCGTGGGAGTGGTTCAATCAGGGTGGCCGATGCATTTGAACATCAGATCAGGGCTGAGAATCTACAGGGGCGGGTGGTCATAAAGAGAACCGGATGCCATGGTTTCTGTGAAATCGGGCCGGTTCTGGTTATCGAACCCGACAATATTCTTTACCAAAGAGTTAAGCCCGATGACGCAGCCGAAATATTGTCTGAAACGATTCTAAAGGGAAACTTGATAGAGCGCTTGTTATATCAAGATCCGGAGAACGGAGAAAGGATCTCGCCAGAAGCGGATATCCCGTTTTACCGTAATCAAAGGAAAATGGTGTCCCATCGTGCAGGTCGAATAGATCCGATAGACATAGACGACTACATAGCAGAAGGCGGATATACAGCCCTGTCCAAGGCACTAACAACAATGAGTCCTGTGGAGATCATCGATACCGTCGAGGCATCAGGTTTGCGGGGGCGTGGCGGCGGCGGCTTTCCGGCCGGGAGAAAGTGGAGATCCTGCCGGGCAGCGGAAGGAATCGTAAAATATGTAATTGCCAATGGTGACGAAGGGGACCCGGGTGCTTTCATGGACCGAAGCCTTATGGAAGGTGATCCTCACAGCATATTAGAAGGCATGATTATAGGGGGTTACGCCATAGGGGCAAATGAAGGATTTATCTATGTGCGGGATGAATATCCCATCGCGGTGGAGCATTTGTCCATTGCCATTGAGCAGGCAGAATCCTACGGGCTCCTGGGGAAGAATATCCTGGGCAGCGGCTTTGACTTCACCCTAGAGATCAACCGAGGTGCTGGTGCCTTTGTCTGTGGTGAATCCACGGCTTTGATGAATTCCCTCGAAGGCAGGGTGGGTGAGCCCAGAGCAAAGTATATTCACACCGTAGAAAGCGGCTTATGGGAGAGGCCGAGCAATCTCAACAATGTGGAAACCTGGGCCAATGTCCCTCTCATTATTAACAGGGGGGCCGAAAGGTATGCTGAAACTGGAACTCAAGGCAGCAAAGGGACAAAAATATTTTCCCTGGTGGGGAAGGTTCGGAACACAGGCCTGGTGGAAGTTCCGATGGGCATTACCCTTGGAGAGATAATTTATGACATCGGCGGAGGGATAAGGAAGGACAAGGGTTTCAAGGCGGTACAGACCGGAGGTCCCTCCGGCGGCTGTATACCTGCGAGTAAACTAGACATGCCGGTGGATTACGACAGCCTTAAAGAAGTAGGCTCCATGATGGGATCGGGCGGTCTGATTGTCATGGACGAGAACAGCTGCATGGTTGACGTGGCGAAGTATTTCATCGGCTTCTTACTCTATGAGTCTTGTGGGAAGTGTGTGCCATGCCGTGAGGGGCTCAAACAGATGCATGAGATACTGTCAAATATCAGCGAAGGCCACGGAGAAGAAGGTGACGTTGCACTCCTGGAAGAAATATCGCATTTGATGATTGAGGCCTCCCTGTGTGCTCTGGGTGGATCAGCGCCGAATCCGGTTCTTAGTACCATCCGCTACTTCCCCGATGAATACAAGGCCCACATTGTTGACAAGAAATGTCAGGCTGGGGTGTGCCGCAATTTGTTCGAATACTTTATCGACGAGACCCTGTGTGACGGGTGTACCCTGTGCCGGAAGAAATGTCCGGAAGGAGCTGTTTCCGGAGAGAAGAAACAAGTCCACGTCATAGACCCTGCAAAATGTGTCAACTGTGGCATATGTTTCAGTCTGTGTAAAAAAGAAGCTGTGCGGGTGAGATAAACGCACGTCAAGCTAGCTATAGTAGAGTCCAATTTCTCATATTGTCAACCGGAGAGAAACAGAGCTTGCTCAAATCCGAAATTCGAATTTCTAAAATCCTAATGACCAAAACAACAGACAAGTCTTTTTGACTAGTTACGTTTTGAGCTTTTGAGAATTAGGATTTTGGATTTGTTTCGGTCTTCGGATTTCGTATTTCGAATTTGGGTGCGAACAACCTCTCTGTGGTGAATCTTTGAACTAATGCACGTGAATCGAAAAAAGAGGAAAATGTAAAAAATGGTAACCCTGACCATAGACGGAAAACTCATTAATGTAGAGCCGGAAACTCCCCTTATTGAGGCAGCTCGGAAACTGGGGATTAACATCCCTACCCTTTGCCACCACGAGGCCCTTAAGCCTTACGGGGCCTGCCGCCTCTGTGTGGTGGAGGTCATAAATAACAAGTGGTCCAGACTTGTCACCTCCTGCAATTATCCGGCTGAGGAGGGGTTGGAGGTATTGACCGCTAGCGACCGGGTCAAAAGGACTAGACGGATGCTGCTAGAATTTTTTCTGGCCAGAAGTCCCAATGTACCGCAAATTAGGCAGATGGCCACCAAGATGGGGGTCAAGACTTCCAGGTTCAAGAAGCAGGAAGATGAAAGGTGTATCCTATGCGGTCTCTGCGTCAGGGTTTGTGAAGAGATGGTAGGAGTGAGCGCTATCAGCTTTTCTAACCGTGGCACCGAGAGAGAGGTGAACACTCCTTTTGGTGTTGAATCGGAAGTCTGTATTGGCTGTGGGGGTTGCACCTATGTTTGCCCCACTGGATGTATCGAGATGGTTGGCGAGTTCTATGATCCAGGGGGCCGCCGTCTGAACATGGGAGACCTTGCTTTAGATCCTTGTCCGAGTGCCTATGACTGTGAGACTTGTGAGTTGAAAAGTCAGTTCTTAGAGGAAATGAAACAAGTGGTAGCAAGTATACGGCAGGAAATATAGACTTTTGCCTTGTGCCTTGCGCCC
>WOR8_10008004_pt1 | contig 10065 bp, 6 predicted proteins | sample DeeMarSeWOR38_10_FD_19890 | JGI IMG/M metagenome (IMG submission 19890)
CCGCCGTTGAGCTGGACTGTAACAACATCCGGGGTGTTTGCACCGGCGGTGGGGGCGATGTCGAATTCAACCGTGTCGATCAGAGTGGGGTCTGTATTCAGCGTGTAGTCGATATTGGTTACGGTATACCCGGAAATCGTTCCTTGACCATCACCGGCGCCGCTTTCGGGAACGCTGTTGCCGGCTGCAAACGCAAAGGCGGAAGCAACGAGAATAAGGATCAGTGCCATGATGGGCAAGTAGCGGGAAAAGAGATGGGATACAAACATTGATTAACTCCTTTTGAAAAAATGTTTTAACAGTCCCCATGATACAAAAACAGCAAAGTTTTGTCTGTCAGGAATCCTTGATTCTAAATTTACAATTTTGCAAATCGGAGGGGGAAGTCGTATTTAGTCGAGAGGTGTGATACCGTGCTTTATCGCAAAGCGGACCAGTTCCGTTAGATCACGAACGCCTATTTTCCCCATCAAACGGCTGCGATAGGTTTCAATTGTCTTTGGGGACAGATCCAGTTTTTCGGCAATGGCTGCGCTGGAGTGTCCTTCGACGGTTAACTGGAGCACTTCCCGTTCGCGCATACTGAGCAGGTCAAGCGGACTTTGTACCTGGCGATTTTGCAGGTGCGCTTCCATAACCAAATCTCGAATGCTAGGACTCAAATACCGACGTCCCAGATGTACAGCCCGTACGGCGGAGATCACTTCTGAACCGGCTGATTCTTTCAGCATGTACCCTTGTGCTCCTGCCTGGAGCGCGCGGAAAATATGCTCCAGGTCTGAATGAATCGAGAGAATTACGATACCAATTTCTGGAGATGTTTCGTGGATTATTTGGGCAGCATCGATCCCGTTTAGTTCAGGCATAGTAATATCCATCACGGCTACGTCCGGTTTTACTTTATTAATGCCCTCGATCGCCTTATTGCCGTCCTCAGCTTCTCCAACAACTTTGATATCATCCTGCGATTCGAGCAGGACGCGCAGCCCGTCACGGAGAACACGATGATCATCAGCCAGGAACACTGAAATTATCATGCTTCTTTTCTTACCTGGACAACGATCTGTGTGCCCTGACCAGGTACAGACCTGAGCAGAAACTCTCCGTTGATTGCTCGTGCACGTTCTTGCATAAGGGCTAACCCCCAATGATCTGGAGATTTTGCATCTTGATTCTTGGTATCAAAACCAATGCCATTATCGGTAACCGCCATCATAACTTTACCATTCTCTTCAAATAGTTCAATATCCACCTGTGTTGCCTTAGCGTGTTTGGCAACGTTGTTAAGTGCTTCTTGGACAATACGGAAAAGTGCCATTTCTATTTCTGCCGGTAGACGCGTATTTTTCATGTAACGGTCATTGATATTGATTTTTATTTTAGTTCGGGTATGAAATTGCTCGCTGTACCAGTAGAGTGCGGCAGCCAATCCATATCGATCTAGCATGGGAGGGCGAAACTCGGCCATAAGTGTTCGCATGCGTTTTACACTCTCATTGACCAAATTTTCCATATCTGCGAGCCGCAATATGACATCATTTGGAATGGATTTGGGCAATAAGGTGCGTAAAATGTTCAAATTTATGTTAATGGCAGTCATATCTTGCCCGACCCGATCATGAAGTTCTTCCGCCAGGTAGCTGAATTGATTTTCTTGTATTTGAACCAATTGCTGAGAGAGCCCACGTAGCTCATCCTGACTCTCTGAGAGTTGCGCAAAAAGACGTGCGTTTTGAATGGCGAGGGCGATTGGACTTGCCAGGCTACCTACGAATGAAACATCATCTTTGGTGTAAGAATCACCATATTGCCTGGCAATCGCCAGCATGCCTAAGGGCTGGTCGCTGGAATGCAATGGGAATACCTCAAGCGCGGTAATGCCACTCTCTCCAAGCAATCCGGCAATCTCAGGTGGAAACAGGTCTACACCCTTTTCGCGTGTGATCTTTTCTGCCGAGAATCTCTCCCCTTTCAGGATATGGCTGGCTATGACGTTCGTTTCAACGGAAATGGCCCGGTTTAGCAACTGCTTGCGTTGGCGTGGCAGGATTTGAAGGTCTCGATCCGAGATCGCTTTAACTTCCATTACTGTCAAATCCGAAAAGAAAAGTGCAATCAGGCAGGTATCCCCGATCATTTTAGATATTTCGTTCGTGATATGTTCCAGCAAGTGACTGTAATCCTGGGTGTCTTGTATCAGATGCTGGGAAAGATTTGCCAGCAATTCCGCTCGCTGCCTGTCTTCAGTTAGTTTTTTGTTGAGTGCTTCTAGTTGCGCGGTGCGTTCACGCACCTTTTGATCCATTTGCTCGGTGAACTCGCGTACCTGATCTTCCGCTTGTTTGTGCTTGGTTATATCTTGGCCAATAACAATCAGCCGTGTTACTTTATCGCCATCTGTTATAGGAATCAAGCGGACATGGATGAAACGCTTCTCAAAACGCGAATCGCTTTCATAAATTATATTTTTGCTGACCACTTCATGAACCCATTCCCTAATGGGAATCCCAGCGGGTGTAAGCAGTTGAAATAGGTTTTCCCCTGTCAGCATCTCCGCGCTCCGGCTTAGCCATGTGGCGCTGACATGGTTAGCAACCAGAATGGTTCCATTTGATTCGATCAACAGGATCGATTCCGATGTGGACGCAAACAGAACTGCCAGGTCTTGCTGGACATTTGCCATCAAGCTGGCTGTCTGCATGGAGCGTGGTTGTTTGAAAGTTTCCATTATTTGTCTAAGATAAGCCAATCTGGTTTTGAATACACTTACATCATCATAACAAAAAACGCCGGAAAATTTTCCGGCGTCTGATATTAGTTGACAGTCATGTCAAAGATGACTGTCAACTAATGCTTTATTTCTACTTTCCAAACTTCTCTTTCAGAATGTCCTCCAGCGTTGGCTGGCCAATCTCCTGCAGTTCATAGCGTACGCGCTGGTAAGGCTTTGTGATCTTGATCACGCGCGTCAGGTCGATGGGTGTGCCGATGATGACCATATCCACATCGGCGGCGTTGATGGTCTCTTCCAGTTCCTTCATTTGCTTCTCACCGTAGCCCATTGCTGGTAGCACCGGCCCGGTGGTGGGATATTTTTCAAAGGTGGCTGCAATCGACTCGACCGCGAACGGGCGCGGGTCCACGATCTCGGCGGCGCCGAAGCGACGGGCGGCCACGTAGCCAGCGCCGTAGGCCATCTCGCCATGCGTCAGTGTAGGGCCGTCTTCCACCACCAGCACGCGTTTGCCTTTAATGGATGCTGGGTCGTCCACAAACAGTGGCGAAGCGGCCTCAATCTGGATGGCATCTGGATTCAGTTGGCGCAGATTCTCACGCAATTGGATGACCGCCTCCGGGTCAGCTGTGTCCACTTTATTGAGCACGAACACATCCGCCATCAGGGCGTTGGTCTCGCCGGGGTAATATTTTGACTCGTGGCCGGGGCGGTGAGGGTCGGCCACCACGATTTGCAGGTCTGGGGCATAGAATGAAAAGTCGTTGTTGCCGCCGTCCCACAGCACGATGTCCACTTCATCTTCAGCCTGCCGGACGATCTTCTCATAATCCACACCCGCGTAGACGATCACGCCATTATCCAGGTGCGGCTCGTATTCCTCACGCTCTTCGATGGTGCATTCTGCCTCGTCCAGGTCATCATAATCGGCGAAGCGCTGCACTTCCTGGCGGATGAGATTGCCGTACGGCATCGGATGGCGGATGGCTGCGACTTTGAACCCCATCTCGCGCAGGATGAGGGAAACCCGCCTCGTGGTCTGACTTTTGCCTGCTCCCGTCCGAACAGCGCAAACCGAAACGACCGGCTTGCTCGACTTGACCTGCGTCTCACGCGTGCCCAGCAGGCGGAAGTCTGCGCCCGCGGCGATCACCAGGCTGGCTTTGTGCATCACGTACTCGTGCGGCACGTCCGAGTAGGCGAAGATAACCTGCTCCACGCTATGTTCCTTGATCAGGTCGGTGAGCTCCTCTTCTGGTAGGATGGGGATTCCGCTGGGGTACAGGTCACCAGCCAGCTCGGGCGGGTAGAGACGGCCTTCGATGTCCGGGATCTGGGTAGCGGTGAAAGCCACAACTTCGTAATCCATGTTCCCACGGAAGTAGGTGTTGAAGTTGTGGAAGTCGCGCCCGGCGGCGCCCATAATGAGGGTTTTGATAGGCATAGGTTCTCCTATTTTTACAAGTCACGCTGAGGACAGTGTCCGAAGCTGCCCGGGGTTTGGGATTTGAGCATCTCCGTTTTTACCCAGGTGACGTTGTTGACTGTTTTTCAGTGGTCGAGCAGTCGCCCTGAGCTTGCCGTCGCGCACCGGCGTGCTCGCGACACGAACGGTGTCGAAGGGTGCCTACTTGACCATCGAGTGTATAAAATAAATCAGGCTAAACGTTTTTACACATTTAGCCTGTCAGCTTACATTACTTCTGGTGCTTGTATAACCAGCAAACGCAAGGCGTTAGCCAGCACCTGCTTGGTAGCAGCCACGAGACGCAGACGGGCAGCCTGGGTTTCTGCGCTATCAGCCTGAATGACTGGTACGCTGTGATAGAACGAATGGAAGGCGTTCGCCAGGTCGTAAGCGTAGGTTGCCACTACAAGTGGACGATACTCCGAGGCAGCCTGCTCGACCGTGGCCGGGAAACGCGAGATCAGGTCGATCAATTCCACTTCGTGAGAAGCCAGCTCATGCTCGAAAGTGGCGAAATCCGGCATACCACCTGCCCTGCGCAGAATGCTGTTGGCGCGCACGTGTGCGTTCTGGATGTAAGGCGCGGTGCGGCCATCGAAACTCAGGGCCTCGTTGACATCGAAGACGATATCTTTATTGTTGTCCACCGAAAGCATGGCATACGCCAGGGCCCCCAAGCCAATTTGCCGGGCAACCTGGATACGTTGCGTGTTCGACATTTCGGGGGTGCGTTCGGTCATGGCAGCCAGTGCTCGGCGCTCCGCTTCGTCGGCCACATCCTTGAACTGTGCCACTCGTCCCTTGCGTGCAGACATGGCTCCCTCCGGCAGGCTGACATAACCATATGCCAAATGATAGCACTGCTCTGCCTGCGGAAAGCCCCATAATTCCAGAATCTTGAAGGCTTGCTGGAAGTGTAAACTCTGGCGATTGTCGACCACATATAACGAACGGTCAACTTTATGTTTTTCGAATTTCTCTTTTGCAAGCGCCAGATCTTTGGTCAGGTACAAGCTGGTGCCGTCACTGCGCAGGATGACCGCCGTGCGATATTTTTCTTTTTCAAGCCCTAGCTTCTCATCGATTTTTACGATTACCGGGCCGCCTTCGGCACGTTCATCCTCGGCAATACCACGCTCCAAAAGTTCGTTGACGATAGCCTTGGACGGCTCATCCACTTCGCTTTCGAAGAACCACACATCCATCTCGGTATCGAGCATGGATAAAATATCACGAAACTCTTCAAGGCTCCACTCACGTGTTTCCAGCCACAACGCGCGGACAGCAGGATCGCCCGCATCCCATTTACGCAGCATTTCGCGCCGCTCAACGTCAAATGCTTCACGCTGTACCTTTTCCTCGACGGTTTCGTTTTCTTTCGGTTCCAATAGTTGGGTGGCTTCAACGTAAATCTTTGCCAACCATTGTCCGCGTTCATGCACATCACGCGGTTCTTGACCTTTATAGAATTTGTTATAGGCCCACACTACGGTAATCACACCCAATCCAATATCACCGGGATAAGTAGCCCGGATGGTTTCAAACCCGGTGAACTCCACAATGCGTGCCAGTGCTTCACCCAGAATGGTGTTACGCGTATGTCCCATGTGAAATGAGTGATGTGTATTGGGCTGGGCAAATTCGACCATCACCCGTTCAGATTTCTTCTCGCCGTGACCAAAGTCTGCACCATGTTTCAAAATTGTATTGACCACTCGGGATGCATACTCTTCGGTCAAAAAATACAGATTAAGATAACCTTTGACAGCTTCAATGTGGCTGATGCCCTTAACGCTTCCAATTTTGACCTTAGCCTGCTCGGCGATCTCCTGCGCCCTCTGCGGGACGGGTTTTCCCGTTCCCTTCCCGGCGCGGGCCTCATCCGCCGCTGTCTGGAAAAAGGATGTGGAAATGCCCCACTCCCCGCTGAAAGGAATGGGTTGCCATTTGAGTTCTGCCAATGGAATATCGTTTTGTTTGCAAAACTCTTTGATTTTGTTTTCAATGAATTTTTGTTCGTTATCAAACATGGATTAACAATTTATTTGTCAGGATATTGGAGCGGGGGGATTATATCATGGCAGCATGAACACAAAAGCGGGAGGCTAAATTTGCCTCCCGCTTCCACAAATAAAAAAACCAACTTTTATTAAGCTTTCTTACTGGTTGACTTCTTTGTTGTTTTTTCTGCAGCGGCCTTCTTAGTTGTCTTTTTCGGGGCAGCTTTCTTTGTAGCGGCCTTTTTCTCAGGTGCAGCTTCTTTCGTCGCTGTTTTCTCTTCAGCCTTTGGCTCTTCAACCTTCGCAGGTTTAAATTCAATGTTGAGCGCTGACAAGCGCCTCATCAGGCGGCCTTTACGTCGTGCTGCGTTATTTTTATGAATTACGCCTTTTTCAGCGGCTTTGTCTAAGGCGCTGATGGCCTGCAATACGGCAGCTTGCGTTTCTTCCGCATTACCGTCTTCCATCGCGGTGTTCGCATTACGGACAGCGATACGAGCAGAACCGCGATACACGCGATTGCGTAAGCGGCGTTTTTCGTTCTGTTTATTGCGTTTGATCTGAGACTTAATATTTGCCAAGGTCTTTCTCCTAATTAATCTTACCTGCTTGCACGGCTGACAATTTTACATGAGGGATGTAAATTTGTCCAGCCTGAATTAAGGTGGACGCGTTGCAGTTGCGTTTACTGCGCCGGAGTGAGCGGTGTGCTCGTTGGTGGGAAGGTAGCTGTTGCTGTGACCAGGTTTGCAGGGACAATGAGTTGTTGTCCGACAAAGATTGCATTTGGGTCTTCCAGATCATTCGCTTCGATGATGTCATCAACAGTGCTGTTGAACAGTGCTGCAATGCCTGCCAATGTGTCACCAGCCTGGATCGTGTAAGTTATTTCGGTGCCGCGTGGCAGATCAACTGGGATGGGCGTGGCTGTTGGCAGTTCCATACCGGGATAAGGGAGTAAGATTTCTTGCCCGGGATAGACGATCTGGGTTGTAGGGTCGATGCCGGTAAAATTATCTGCATCATAGGGGTTGAGTAACAGGATGAGGGCAACACCATCATCCCCAAGGTTCTCCTGTTCCACAATGGTTGCCAGGAACTCGCCTTCTTGCACAATATAAGTGTACGGGGCGCTGCGCGTGGCGGTCGGTGTTTCCGTAAAGGTTGGTGTAATTGTAGGTGTTTCAGTTGGTATCGGTGTAGGTGTGGGCGTAAAGGTCAAGGTTGGGGTGGGGGTTTCGGTCGCGAACAATCCACTCAAGGGTTTGCTCGGTCCGGTCAACCAGATGACCAGCAGGATAATGCCGATCAGAATCAATAGAAATGCTCCGCCCCAGACGATGAAAGCCTGGTTCTTCTGTCGTCGTTTTCGGTAGTTTTCGATGACGCTGCGTGTGGATTTTCCGTTATTCATGGTTTATCCTTTTCTGTAACCTGCCTCGTGTGGATGAATTTTCACTCGACGCCTGTATGCACATTCTACCTGATGTTGGGTATTTTAGGAAATGCTCAAAACTGCGTGTAATCGTACAGTGCGACTAAGGCTTCAGGTGCGCACATAGGAATTCTCCAGTATATGATCCTTTTGCAGTACACAGGTCTTCGGGAGTACCCTCGGCTATCACTTCGCCGCCGCGGTCGCCACCCTCAGGGCCAAGATCGATGATCCAGTCAGCGGTCTTGATGATGTCAACGTTATGCTCGATTATCAACACGGAATTACCCGTATCCACCAGCCGTTGCAGCACTTCGACCAGTTTGTGAACATCTGCAGCGTGGAGTCCGACTGAGGGTTCATCGAGCACATACAGGGTCCGGCCAGTAGCGCGCTTCGACAGTTCCTTCGCAAGTTTGACGCGCTGGGCCTCGCCGCCGCTCAGAGTGGGGGCGGGCTGCCCAATCCGAATATATCCTAATCCCACTTCATCCAGCAATTGCAGCTTATTCATCATCTTCGGGAAGGCTGAGAATTCTTCCAGTGCTTTCTCGACTGTCATGTCCAACACATCAGCGATGCTGTGCCCCTTGAATTTGACTTGCAGGGTTTCGCGATTGAAGCGACTGCCATGGCACACATCGCAGGGCACGTACACATCCGGTAGGAATTGCATCTCAATGCGTAGTTGTCCCTGTCCCTGGCAGGCTTCACAGCGTCCGCCGTGTACATTGAATGAGAAACGCCCTGGCTTATAGCCGCGTACTTTGCTCTCAGGCAACTCGGCGAACAGCTTGCGGATTTCGTCGAACAGGCTGGTGTAGGTGCCGGGGTTGGAACGCGGGGTGCGCCCAATAGGGGACTGGTCGATGTTGATGATTTTATCGAGTTGTTCTACACCCTCGATGCGTTCATGCTCGCCAGGGTAAGTATGAGCACGCATCAGCTTGGCGGCCAGTGCGTTATACAGCACATCGGTCATCAACGTGGACTTGCCACTCCCTGAAACACCAGTGATGCAAACCAGTTTTCCCAGTGGGATCTTGACGTCCATACCCTTCAAATTGTTTGCACGTGGCCCCACAATTGTCAGTGCATTTCCATTCCCTTCTCGCCTCTTTTCCGGAACCGGAACCTGCTCCCGGCCAGAAATGTACGCACCGGTGAGGGAATCAGGGCATTTGAGAATCTGTTCCAGCGACCCCTCGCAGACAATCTCGCCACCATGTTCACCTGCACGCGGACCAAGGTCAAGCACCCAGTCTGCTGTTCGGATGGTTTCCTCGTCATGCTCGACGATCAGTACCGTGTTACCCAGGTCGCGCAAACCTTTGAGCGTATTCAACAGCCGCGTATTATCGCGCGGATGCAAACCAATAGATGGCTCATCCAGTACATACAACACACCCACCAATCTTGAGCCCACCTGCGTTGCCAGGCGGATGCGTTGGGCTTCCCCGCCGGAAAGTGTGGCTGCTGAGCGGTTGAGTGTCAGGTAATCCAGTCCTACGTTGACGAGGAAGCTCAATCGCTCCGTGATTTCCTTTAGGACACGCTCAGCAATAGCTTGCTGGCGTGCGCTAAGCGGGGAATCCTTTTTAGTGAATTTCTGTACCCACTCCAGTGTTTTCAACACTGGCCAGGATGTGACAGAGATGATGTTGACATCATCAATTGTCACGGCTAATGCTGCCGGGTTGAGACGCGCGCCGCCGCAGGTCGGGCAGGGTCGGTCTGACATGAATTCGCTGATCTTCGAGCGTATGTATTCAGAACTGGTTTCACGGTAGCGGCGTTCCAGGTTGCTGATCACGCCCTCAAAGGCGCGCTTGAATTTGAATTCATTGCCGCTGGAGTTCCGGTAACGCATTTCGATTTCTTTGCCATTTGTGCCATATAAAACGACATCAAGTTGCTTTTTAGTCAGTTCGCTAACTGGCTTATCAAGGTTAATCTTGTACACACGCGCTGCCCCTTCGAGCGATTGCCAGTAATAGCCGCCTTCTTCTTTAGGGCCGCTCCACTCCATGCTAGCGATCGCCCCCTCGTTCAGAGATCGCTCCGGGTCCGGGATGACGCGTTCGGGATCTATTTCCAGTTTATTGCCCAGCCCCTGGCAATCCGGGCAGGCGCCGTGCGGAGTATTGAAGGAGAATGTGCGCGGCTCGATCTCAGGGACGGTGCTGCCATGTTCAGCGCAGGCCAGGTGTTCGGAGAAGTGCACATTCTCGCCGCTATCTACATTGTTGATGGAAACATAGCCATCACCAAATTTAAGCGCTGTTTCAACTGAGTCGGTCAGGCGTGTACGAGCCGCCAGTTCTTCTTCTTCGTTTTCTTCCTGTTTGATAATCAGACGGTCAACCACGGCTTCGATCGTGTGCTGTTTGTAGCGATCCAGCTTGATCTCGTCATCAAGACTGTGAAC
>WOR8_10008006_pt1 | contig 10065 bp, 8 predicted proteins | sample DeeMarSeWOR38_10_FD_19890 | JGI IMG/M metagenome (IMG submission 19890)
ACGAGGACATTTATAACACTTCAGGCAGGATCGGCTTTTATTTATATAGGACTCGTATTTTTATTTTCATCCATATACAATATTGAAGGGATTCCAATGGCTCATGCAGCCAGATACGGGTTATTGTTAGTAATTTTAATAATTTTGAACAAACGAATTTTATTCTGAATGAATAATCCGCTCGTTTCAGTAATCTGTATTTCCTTTAATCATGCCCATACGATAAAAGAAACACTGGAATCGGTTTATCAACAAAGTTATGAACCTGTAGAGATCATTCTTGTTGACGACAACAGTATGGATAAAAGCAGGAATCAGATTGACTTACTTACCCAAGGAAGACCGGATATCAAAAAAATCTTTCTCACACGGAATGTAGGGAACTGTAAAGCATTTAATACCGGATTCAGGAGTTCACAAGGCGAATACATCATCGATCTGGCAGCCGATGATGTATTAGAAAAAGACCGGATCCGTATCGGAGTCGACTGTTTAATCCAATCAGGAGAAGCATATGGTGTGCATTTTTCGGATGCCGAGTACATAGATGCAAATTCCCGTTTCATCCGGTATCATTATCGCAGGGATCATCAGGGTAGGCTTCTCAAAGAGGTTCCCCAGGGCGATATTTATCATGAATTATTGAGCCGGTATTTTATCTGTACTCCTACTATGATGATCAGAAGGAAAGTGCTTGAGGAACTGAATGGATATGATGAAAACCTGGCTTATGAGGATTTCGATTTCTGGGTAAGGTCGTCCAGGAAATATAAATATTGTTATACGGACCAGGTGCTAGTCAAAAAAAGGATCCTTAAAAATTCACTTTCAGGCAGACAATATATCAAAGGGAGTAAATTGCTTGAATCCACCTACAAGGTTTGCCTGAAGGCGGAAAAATTAAACCTTTATAAACGGGATCACCGGGCCCTTATCATAAGAGCAGCCTATGAATGCAGGCAATCAATCTTATCTCGAAATTTTGGTTTGGCTACCAAGTTTGCCTTGCTGATCGACCGTACTCCGCTCCCCTGAAGAGATTTACCTGCGGTTATCCTCATTCAACAACATACTGATATAGCTTTCGTACCTGAGTTCGGAAATATTACCCTCTTCCAGCGCTTTAAGCACGCTGCAACCCGGTTCATTGATATGCAGACAATTATTAAAACGGCAGGCACCCAGATGCTCACGCATTTCCGGGAAATAGTGACTTATTTCCCAATCTTCCATATCGATCAGACCCAATTCCTTAATGCCGGGTGTATCAATTACATAGGTATCCTTTCCCAATTCATACATGGTGGCGAAAGTTGTGGTGTGTATGCCTTTGTCGGCAAAGGTGGATACTTCATTGGTCGGGATATTCAGCGAATTATCTAACCGGTTCAATAAGGTGGATTTCCCGACCCCTGAGTGGCCAGACAATAATGTTTTTTTTCCTCGGAGCCATTTCCAGATTCCCTCAAATTCTTCATCTTCAATTGCGGAGATAAACAGGCTATCATAGCCAATCGTCTGGTATAACCTTTGTAAGGATTCCTGAAATGCTTTCTCCCCGGAATCAAGCAGGTCGGCCTTATTGAATATTATTTTTGCAGGTATCCGGAATGATTCTGCGGCCACAAGAAACCGATCAATAAATCCGATTGAAGTCCTTGGAAAAATCAAGGATGCAATCAGTATGGCTTGATCGATATTTGCAGCGATTATATGTCCATGATGCGTTTTTCGTGTTGATTTTCGTATGATATAATTCTCCCTTGGTTTGACGCTGTATATAATCCCGTTACCTTCCTTTTCCAGATCAAATTCTATATTATCCCCCACGGCCACCGGATTTGTGATTTTGGATCCGGATAATCTGAGTTTTCCCCTGAGTCTGCATCTGATCAGCTCTCCATGTTCAGTTTTGACGTCATACCAGAGTCCGGTAGATCTAAAAACCAATCCGTGCATTTTCTCTGTTTAGAATGGAAATAATGGAAGATCCGATTTTGCCGGCGGCACCAATATTCAATTCCACATATTGTTGCGCCGCATCACTTACCTGCCTGTAGAAAGAACTGTTTTCCGACAATTCATTCATCACCCGTTCCAGTTCACTGGAATCCGCTATCTCAAAAGCACCTCTCTTTTCGATCAATCCGACCGCCTCCTGATATTTTTTGTTTGATTTATCTTTTCCAATCAAAACAGGAGCACCGTAAACTGCAGGCTCAAGAATGTTATGTAATCCTTCACTGAATGACCCGCCAACATAATTAACGTAACCGTAATGATATATTGAGGATAATAATCCGATATGGTCCATGATCAGCACTTCATACGATTCACTAAATCCCTCCTTTATTTTTGAAAACCGGATTTGTTTTATAGAGAGATGGTGCTCAATATATTTCAGATTCCCTTCATCGATGTGATGTGGGGCAATCAGATATTTATAACCGTTTTTATTGCCATTTATGAAGGACTTCCAGAGATTTATGTCGGGTTTCCAAGTGCTGCCGAGTACAATCATCCGATTTGTCCCCATAAATTCCTCGATGACCGGTAATCTCCTTTGATCGGTTTTTATTTTATGCACCCTGTCGATACGGGTATCTCCCGTAATCTGAACCTGATTTATCCCAATTCCCCTCAGGAGGTTTTCCGTCTGTTTATTCTGAACATAATACGCATCCACCATTCTCAACATTTTTCGGTAGAATCCACCGAAAGATTTAAAGAAAACCTGATCAGGTCTCAATATGGTTGAAATGGAAATTACCGGTATGTTTTGTTGATTGCAGGTCTTAAAAAAATGATACCAGAATTCATATTTAACAAAGATCGCAATTTCCGGTTTCATTAACCTGATCAACCTGGCTGCGTTCACACGTGTATCCGCCGGCAGGTAAAAAAGCCCATCCAGGAGGGGATCATCCTTTTTCACCTCATATCCGGAAGAAGAAAAAAAGGATACATAAATTTTGTAATTGCCCGGATCTCTTTTGAGTATTTCCATAACGGGACGGCCCTGCTCGAATTCACCAAGGGAAGCACAATGAAACCAGATAACCCGATCTCCCGGATTCCTTATTTTATGGAGAACCGAAAACGTGTTCTTTCTCCCGGATATCATGTGCGATGCCTTCCTGTTGAATAATGCAGTGGTATATATCAGAAAATTATAGGCTCTGATTATAAGGTTATATATAAGCACCCCCATCCCATGTGTTTTTACAAAAGTAAACTTACTTTTTTTAAGCCAAAGGTATTTATAAGGGTAGCATTAATTTATACTCAGAGATTGAACCGTTATTCACATTAATTATTGCTGCTAAAAGTCAATTTTTACAGGTAGTACTGAAAATGATTGTGTTATGAAACGTAAATTTCACCTTATTTTATTCATTCTTTTTATTTCTGTTTGTCCGGTAACATCCCTCATGTCACAATCCGGAGATATTCTCGATATCTTATACAGTGGTCCGGAGGATGCCTCCAGATACGCGGATAAATATTTTGAACCCATCTTTAAAGGCCTCGGATATGGTTTCAACAATGGCTGGTATAATACAGCTAAAACACATCAAAGCCTGGGTTTTGATATAACCATCTCGGCGAACCTGGCATTTGTCCCGGAAAAGGATAATTATTTTACCTTCCGGAATGAGGACTTTTTAGTGACCGAACTGGAAACCGGGACGGAGGCCCAGACTCCTACCTTATTCGGTCCGGACGAAATCGGGCCGATTATGGAAGTAAGGGACGATGTGACGGGACTCACCATTGCCAGGTTTGCAGGTCCCCGGGGGGCTGGAATTGAGAATGAGATCGGATTCCAGGCCATACCTTCCCCAATTATCCAGGTTGGAATAGGCGTAATAAAAAATACTGATATTAAGGTCAGATATATCCCCGATGTCGCACGGAAAGATGCCGATTATTCCGTTTGGGGTATCGGTGTTATGCATGATATCGGGCAATGGATACCGGTAATAAAGAAAGCACCAATCGATCTTTCCCTGTTTGCAGCTTATTCAAGACTCAATACTACGATCCGTTTCGATCCGTTGGAAGAATTTCCCGGAGAAAATCAACGATTCAGTTCATCGATTTCAGGATATACCATCGAAGCCTTGGTTTCTAAAAAGATTTCGGTGATTACGCTGCTTGCCGGATTTGGTTATAATAGTGCCAAAACAAATTTTGATTTGCTCGGGACTTATAATGTGACCTACGGAAATCCAGCCTTGCCTGAAGATTATAGTGTTGAGTTTGAAGATCCGATCAGGCTGGATACGCGTGAAGGCAGCGCCCGGCTTACCGGAGGCGTCAGATTTCAGTTTGCGGTAGTGACCTTACATACCCTCTATACTTTTAATGGATATAACCTGCTGAATGTGGGATTTGGTTTCAGTTTCAGATAAAAAAAGCGCTCCGGGGCGCCACGAATTACTATACGAGCTGTGCTTCCAGTTTTTTAGCCAGAATACTTTTAGGAACGGCCCCAATCTGCTTATCAACTATTTCCCCATTCTTAAAGAATAAAAGCGTGGGGATGCTTCTGATCCCGTATTTTGCCGATACAACCGGGTTGTTGTCCACATCTACTTTTGCAATTACGGCCTTCCCGTCATACTCACTTGCCAATTCTTCTACGACAGGGCCAATAAGCTTACAAGGACCACACCATTCGGCCCAGAAATCGACTAAAACCGGTTTTTCCGAATCAAGTACTTCATTGTAATTGGTGTCTGTAATTTCAATGGGTTTACTCATTTTATTTTCTTTAATTCTTTTATAAATAAAAGGCAAATATACGATGAATTGTTTAAGCCGAATACTTCTTTATTCCCTGAAATTTTGAATTGTATCCGAAAAGACAATTAATGCGTTAATATTCTGTATTCTATTTCTGGAATGGCTTCGATCTCAGCAATCATCCTGTCGTCTATGCCCAGCCGGATCTTTCTTGAGAAAAGATCCACTTTAATGTTTTCCTTTTCATCAAGAATATTGACCATCACTGAGCCCCTGCCCTGGTATTCATCAGCCAGGTGTTCCAGTTTTTTTATAAGATCTTTCGATACCTGATTAATATTCATTCTGATTTCAATCCCATCGTAATATTTTTCCTTTACCTCACTGAGCAGGTTGATCTCATTGATCTTGAACTCAAGTGAGTTGTCCTTCCATTGCTGTGATACTACATTTCCCCGGAGGTATAAAAACCAATCCAGTTCAAAATATGGTTTGAACTTCAGGTAATCTTCGGAAAAAAGGTAGAAGGTTTGGGAGCTCTCATAATCTTCAAGGGTCAGCACGCCATAAGGTTTGCTGTTTTTTGTAAAACGGTGGGAGTAAGCGGACACAATCCCTCCCAGACGTAATTCTCTTCCTTTCAATGACTCGAGGTCATTCAGCTGCGACAGGTTTATATTGCAAAAATGATTAAGTTCAAATTTATATTGATCAAGTGGATGCCCGGAGATATAAAATCCAACAGTATCTTTTTCGATTCTCAGTTTCTCAATGTTACTGAAAGGTTCACAATTCTCCACCTTCGGCATGGGTAATTCCGCATTCGTAGCATCTCCAAAAAGGGATTGCTGGGCAGCCTTCTTTTCAGATTGAATCTTATTCCCATAACGAATTACCCGCTCGATCAAACTGGAATTGGATTCGTCAACATATATATATTGTCTTCTGTGATAATTGCCAAATCCATCGAAGGCTCCCGACATCGCCAGACTTTCAAAGGTCTTTTTATTTACTGACCGTAAATTTACCCTGCTTGCGAAATCGATGATATCCCGATAGATACCGTTTTCCTCTCTTTCTTTGATGATTGCCTGGACAGCAGAATCGCCGGTTCCTTTGATAGCACCGAGACCAAATACTATTTCACCCTTTTTATTGACCGTAAATAGAATATTACTCTGGTTCACATCGGGTCCCAGTACTTTCAAACCCATGTGCCGGCATTCATCCATAAAAAAAGTGATTTTCTCAATATTATTCTGATTATGGGAAAGCACGGATGCCATATATTCTGCCGGATAATGAGCTTTGAGGTAGGCCGTCTGATAAGCCACAACGGAATAGGCTGCCGAATGGGAACGGTTAAAACCATATTCTGCAAATCTCTCCATTATCGCGAATATTTCCGTTGCTTTCTGTTTGGATATTCCGTGTAATTTATCTGCCCCCTGGATGAATTCCTTTTGCATACTGCGCATTACATCCATTTTTTTCTTCCCCATCGCTCTTCGCAGAATATCCGCTTTACCGAGAGAAAAACCTGCTATCACCTGGGCAGTCCGCATGATCTGCTCCTGGTATACCATGATCCCGTAGGTATTTTTCAGAATGGGCTCCAACAAAGGGTGTGAATACTCAACGTTTTCCCTGCCATGTTTCCTGCTAATAAAATTGGGAATAAAATCCATGGGGCCAGGGCGAAAAAGAGCATTCATGGCAATCAGGTCTTCCAGGTCGGTTGGCTTTAACTCCTGCAGATATTTCCGCATCCCGATCGATTCAAACTGAAAGGTACCGACGGTATCTCCGCGTTGATACAGTTCAAAGGTTTTTTCATCCTCAAAGGATATCTTATCAATATCGATCTCTATTTCTTTGGACTTTTTTATGATCTCGATTGCATCTTTGATGATGGACAGGGTTTTTAAACCTAAAAAATCCATTTTCAACATCCCCGCCTCCTCAATTACCTTTCCATCGAACTGGGTCACCATCAGATCGGAGTCCTTCGAAGTAGAAACAGGTATGTAATTTGTAATATCATCGGGAGCAATAATAATCCCGGCTGCATGAATACCTGAATTTCGTACGGATCCTTCCAGTTTTTCTGCTAACTGCAATACTTTCCCCCGGTCATCCTGCCCTTTCCGGATCTCCTGCAAAGCAGGTACTTCTTTGAATGCCCCGGAAAGGGAGATACCCGGTCGTTCAGGAACCAGCTTAGCCAGGGCATCGGCTTCGGATAGCGGCAGATCAAGCACCCGCGCAACATCCCGGATTGCCATCTTGGCAGCCATGGTCCCGTAGGTAATAATCTGGGCTACCTGATTATAACCGTACTTATTAACTACATAATCAATCACCTTCTGCCGTCCTTCATCATCAAAATCCGTATCAATATCCGGCATTGATATCCGTTCCGGATTAAGGAACCTTTCAAAAAGAAGATTATATTTAATGGGATCAATATTGGTAATGCCGATGCAATATGCCACCAGAGAACCAGCAACCGAACCTCGTCCAGGCCCGATCATGACACCGAGGTTCCTTCCCGCATTGATCATATCCTGAGTGATCAGAAAGTAACCTGCAAAACCCATGGTCTTGATAATATTTAATTCTCGATGGATTCGCTCGTTCACCTCAGAGGTTATTGTCGAATACCTCTTCTTTGCCCCACTTAACGTGAGATGATTGAGATAATCATCTGCATCCGTAAATCCTTCCGGGATTGGAAAGTTGGGTAATAGAATATCCCGCTTAAGGTCTGGGTAAAAACATTTATCGGCTATTTCACCGGTATAATCCAAGGCTTGAGGAACATCGGTAAAAAGGTGTTCCATTTCCTTTTGCGTTTTGAAATAAAATTCATTATTCGGGAATCCAAATCTGTATCCCTTTCCATCCCCTACGGGAGTCGATTTCAGATCTCCGGTATTCACGCAAAGAAGGATATCATGTGCATCGGCATCATCCCGGTTTACATAATGGGAATCGTTGGTAGCGATGGTTTTTACTTTGTATTTTTTAGCCCATTTTAATAAAACCTGATTCACATCCTCCTGGCTCTTCCCGGAATTATCTACATTTTCCAGTTTATGGCGCTGCAGTTCAATATAATAATCTTCCCCAAACATCTCCAGCCACCATTTGAATTCCTTTTCGGCCTCATCCTCCGGTTTGAATAATATGTATTGAGGCACAATCGCTCCTATACAGCAGGTAGTGGCAATTAATCCCTCGTGGTATTTTTCAATAAGTTCCTTGTCAATTCTGGGCCACTTGCTATAAAAGCCCTCCAGATATCCAAGGGAAGTTAATTTCACAAGATTCCTGTAGCCCAATTCATCTTTAGCAAGCAGAAGCTGATGGTACCTGTTGTCCTTTTTTTCTTTACTGAAAGACTTTTTATGGCGATCCTCCACCACATAAAATTCACACCCCAGGATGGGTTTTACATTGTACCGGCTGGCCTCGGCAACAAATTTAAAGGCACCGAACATGTTTCCATGATCTGTTAAGGCAACCGCTTTCATTCCGTCTGCATGTGCCTTCTGGATCATATCTTTGATAGGCGCTGCTCCATCCAGTAAGGAAAATTGTGTATGACAATGTAAATGATTAAATGATGGCATCTTCTCTCCTTTTAATTTTTTATGTATTGGGTATAAATACTATTTTTTTACTGTTGAAATATGTTTCCCGGAAATAGGTGCCGATATCATAAACTTCAACCGGCCTTTTTAATTCGTGTAACTCGGATGAAATATCCCCTCCCTTTAGGCAGATGATTCCGTTCGGGCGGTCATTCGCGTTCTTTTCTTTAATTTTTCCCTTTGTCCAGTTGTAAAACCGGGCTATACGGGTAACGGCTCTCGATACAATATAGTCGAAATCTTCGATTATGTTTTCTATCCTTTCCTGTCTTATGTCAACATTCCTTAGTCCGAGATGCACAGACACTTCCCTGACTACCTGGATCTTCTTACCGACCGAATCAACCAGAAAAAACTGACACTGCGGAAATAATATTGATAAGGGAATCCCGGGAAATCCTCCCCCTGTACCGGCATCCATTACATGCGTCCCAGGTATAAAATTTATAAATTTAGCAATTGACAGGGAGTGGAGGACATGTCTTTCATGCAAAAATGAGAAGTCTTTTCTTGAAATTACATTAATCCTTTCATTCCAGAATGAATAGATATCCTGCAGCTCAACAAATTGCTTTTTCTGAATTTCTGTAATTCCTGGAAAATATTTCAAGATGAGATCAATGTGACCATCCATTGATTAAATATGACTTTCCTTTCCTTTCACGATATCGTACATGAGTTCCCTGGCCCGGTGTAATTGCGCCTTTACTGTACCCAACGGCGCATCCAGTTCCTGTGCTATTTCTTCGTATGACAGCTCCTCAAAATACCGTAATTTAACCAGCCGCTGATATTTGGGAGGTAATTTGGTGACAAAATCGCGAATCAGACCAATCTTCTGTTGCTTAATGGCTTCTTCCTGTGGATTAAGCTTATCGTCCTGTACATCGATGCTGATGGTTTCTCCATCATCGTCCTTATAAGAGCTGTCAATGCTGAGCGTATCCAGTTTTTTCTTCCTGATAAAATCAATGGCATTATTGGTAGCGATCCGGAATAACCACGTGCTGAATGTATAGTCCTTTTTAAACCGGTGAAGATTCTTAAAGGCTTTTGCAAATGCTTCAATGGTCAGATCCTCCGCATCATCAACATTACGTACCATCTTCAGGATCATATGATAAACCGGTTTTTTATAGCGTTTCATTAATTCAGCATAAGCTGTTTGATCCTTTTCTTTTGTAGCCTTGTCAATCAGCTTAAAATCCTCTAGTGCCTTGGTTGAAAAATCCTTATCTAACTCCATTTAATATTTTTTGAAAAGAAAGCAGAAAGACTGAATATTGCCAGGAATGAAATATACATAAAATCCATGAGCCAGACCCAACCGTATTCATAATTTAGGTCAAATTTTTTCGATATCTCCCTGAACGACCACAATGATAACAACAACACGGACAAGATGATAGGGGCGACCCATAAAACATGATAAGATAGTATTAATAAAGACAAACCACCTAACCAGAATATTAGTTTAGCCAAGGTGTAAATCCCTAATATTGTTTTATGTTTTATCCTGTATTTTTTACCAACTGATAAATGTCTTAATTTCTGGATTAAGAATGCACGGAAATTTTTCTTAGGCTCGGAGAAGATAACCCCATCGGGATGGATGACTGGAGAGGTGTTCTTTCGGGTTGCGTATCTGTTCACAAACAGA
>WOR8_10008012_pt1 | contig 10061 bp, 9 predicted proteins | sample DeeMarSeWOR38_10_FD_19890 | JGI IMG/M metagenome (IMG submission 19890)
ATATGAAGAAACATCCTCTTTAGAGGGAATTGGAATAGAACATCTAGACCTCTTCATGGCTGCAAGATTTGCACAGTTCATGTTCTTCTATCAAGCAAGCGGAATGGCCATTCCTCAGCATTTAGAGGAGGCGAAGCAAGGTGTCAATGAACATGCGAAGTATCTCAAGAAGATTCTCAAGGGATTGTGAAAATAATGGTTCAAATCAGATTTGATAATCTCAGTGCAGATGACTGTAAGAAGCTCGCTCTTCTCAACAATTCAACTCGAAAGGGGACTCCATTAGAGTCTGATAGGAGTGTAGATGACACTACCAAAATTATCGAGGGTCTATCAGGCAATAATGCATTCCGGATACTTTCAGCCTGGGACAGTGATGATAGCCTAGTAGGTTGGATTTACTACTACACTGCTTTCCCACTCATGACCTTCATCAGTGGGTTCTACCCAGTAGTTGCTGATGTATCTGATGCTGATAAGATAACAATGGAATTGATTGAAGCATCCAAGACTGATTTCGTGAGAAATGATCACACGCGATTGGAGATAGAACTAGTATTCCCCACAAAAGAACACAGAGATTACTCTAAGAAGCTCGTGGACTTGTACAGACAGTGTGGATTCCAATTTGCAGCTGAAGAGATTCACATGAAGTGTGACTTGACTAATCTCGAACTGCCTGAAGTTGACCTATCTCAAGAATACACACTGAGGAAATTTTCAGAGGTGTCTTTTGATGCTATAGAAGGCCCTGCACTTCGAACGTTCAAGGACAGCATGGAGGGTCTGTTTCTCTCAATGAGCGATGATGAACAACTGGTGACTATAAAGTACTTCTTCGATCATGAAAAGCCCTGTATTGATGATGCATCACTCATCCTCGAGCGAGATGGTGAGGTGGTTGGATTCATCATCACACGTATTGGAGATGATGGTCACCCAGACATCGGACCGGTTGGGTTTGTACCAGAAGCTAGAGGTCAATGTCTAGGAAGCTTCCTACTGGTTGAAGTCCTAAAGATATTGAAAGATAGTGATTCAACAAGCGTATTTCTTGATACAACCGTGACCAATCATCCAGCTCAGAAACTGTACAGGAAATTTGGTTTCATAGATGAATACTACAAGCAGTTCTACTTCTGGTCACCATGATGAGCTAAACCTCGTCACTACAAGTTCTTAATAGTCGCGATATCATTCAGTAAAGAAGTGATTATCTTGAAGAGGAAGATATCGGTAGTTCTAATCCTAGCTTTGTTTGCAAGTCCAGTCCTGGCTGTCTTTGTAAACACTAATTCAAATATGACCATTACTCTAGTAGAGAGTCATGTTCCTTCTAATGCTGTGAGTCCATTTCCTCGAGGACCAACAGTGAACATGGTAACTGAAGACTCAGCAGTAATCTTCTGGCGGACGCATGATTTGACTAATGCCACGGTATTGTACGGTGTGAATATGTCACTGGCTGAGAGTACATCAAACACGACACTTGACACAGACCATTACATAAGTCTGAGTGGGTTAGATATAGATACAAAGTACTACTACCGAGTAGTCTCCAATGGCACAGCGAGTCCTGTCTACAGCTTCCTTACAGCACCGGCACCGGGTGACCCATTCAAGATGATTATGATTGGAGACAATCGACCAGGGAGCACTCTCGAGCAGCCTGCAGAGTTCGCACAGCTGGCAGAGATGATTGCTGCAGAGCAACCCCACATTGTCATCATGACTGGTGACTATGTCATGGAAGTTGAGGATAATCATGCTGACAATCTAGTAGCCTGGGATCACTTCACAAACATCAGTGATCGTATTGGTCACTACTCCCCAATCTATGGGGTTCTAGGTAACCACGACACAGGAGCAAAAACGGGTTCATTAAAGCTGGAGTATTTCTTCGACGCTTTTGTTCAGTATGGAGAGCCCTCACCTTACTTCTCGTTTGATTATGCCGGAGTGCATTTTGCAATGTTGACATCCGAGGAGCTGGGCGATGAGGGATTGATTGTTGGAGCTCAGCGCACATGGCTTGAGAATGATCTCGCGACAACAAGTAGTGAAATGAAGTTCGTTGTCGTTCATCGACCATTGTATCCAATTGCACACATAGATGACTCGTATAAAGACCTTCCAGAGGCGGAGAGAAACTCCATTCAAGCGCTCTATGAACAGGAGAATGTCACACTGTTGATTACTGGACATGATCACTGCTTCAATAGACTTACCTTCAATGGAATCACACAAGTGATTGCTGGAGGTGGTGGCGCACCAGTCTACAACCATCCCACTTGGGGAGGCGGATTCTTCCATTATGTGAGAACAGAGGTTAGTAGCAATTTTCTCAATATATCAGCTATCATGTTGAATGGCGCAGTCGCTCATAACTATCAGATACCGTACTCAGGACCAATTGAGATTGAACACAGGATTATCCCAACTGGGTCTACAAAACCTGTTGGAACAATGCCAGTCATTCTTTTCAGCGAGGTGCCTGTAGAGAAGTTCTTCTCATGGGATGCTGGAGAAAACCAGACCGAGTTGACTGGAATTCCAAACTCCAATGGTTTGCATACTCTCGATGTCTACGCTAAGAACGACGATGATGTCTGGAGTCACGTACAGTACACATTCACAGCGACTGGTGCCACATCCCCACCACCAACTGCAGGACCAATTGATCCTCTATTACTCTTTGGTGGCATCGCTGTAGCAGGAGTTGTTGTTGTCATAGGCGTCGTGGTCTGGCTCAAGAAGAAGTAACATATAGGTTCGAGGGGGGATAACTACCTCCTTCGTACCTTCTCCCGCCTATGCCCCGTCTTCAGGCAAGTTGTTTCTGAAGAGTGGACTCTTGGTGGCCACAACATATCCAATTAGACCGGTGAGAGTCATGCATAACCATTCAATAGCATTAGTTAGTGCCAGACCTCCAAGAGCCAACCAGTATGAATCGGATCTTTCAATAGACATTGTGAAGCTAAAAACATTGTAAGTCAATATCCAGCCCACCATAAGGATCAAGAAACCATGAAAGATTGTCCATTTTCGATTCTTGGGTAAATCTGACTTTGATATGTGTTGTACACCGAATCTATTGACAATACCAATCACATAAGATCCAAATGCAAAAGATGCTACGAAGGGCACAAACAGAAGAATCTCAATAATCACATATGTAGGGAGAGGAAGACTCTCACTCCATTGTTCTATTGGAATCAGTACAAAAGTGCCCAACGCAGTGATACCTAAGAAAGCAACTAGTATACAGAGTGTCAATCCTAATCCCAGAAAGAAAAGAAAGACGACGTTACAACAAGTTGGAGTATCTTCTTCATCTCCAGGATACTCTGGTGGGTCACTTGATGCATAGTCTACATCTGATGAGAAACTTTCCCCCGACATTGAGTATAGCAGAGATTCTGGTGATATATAGATTCTACGCACTGGAGATTGAAAGCACCTTCTTTTCTGTCCAAAGACGGTTTGCGGCACAGACCACGATGCAGTTCAAAGATTGTCCACGTCTTATATTCATTCTATTCATGCTAATACATGTGAAATGCGATGTCTAAACTTAGAATTACATTATCTAATCTAACAAAGCAAGGTAACGCAACAAATCTTAGTGGAAGCTTTTTCCTGATTGGAGGCATCCAGTGGTTCTTGGGTATGCTTGCTGCAGAATCATGGTATGATGGTTACAGTAGCCGCATTGACTACGTGAGTGACCTTGGGACAGGACCAACTGCCTTGATCTACAATCTTTCTGTGTTTGCACTGGGTTTCTTTGTGATATGCGGGGCTTTCTTCCTGTACAAGTCCTCAGAGAGAAGACTCACACCGATTCTCCTCACTGTTTGTGGGATTGGTGCGATGGGTGTTGGGGTGTTTCCTGGTGATGTTCAACCTATGCATAGCATTGCAACATTGTTGGCCATCATGTTTGGAGCTTTCTCGGCAATATCTTCATACAGACATCAAACCAAACCAATGTCAATAATAGCGATTATCCTTGGTTCAATGTCATTTGTCTTGTCAATAGCTTTCTTTCCCTATCTGGGACTGGCACCTGGGTCGACTGAGACCTTCATGGGAATGGCAAAAGGATCGCTCGAGAGATGGGCAATCAATCCAATCCTAGCGTGGATCATCGGATTTGGTGGTTACTTGATGGGAAAACAAACTGAAGCTTGAGTTTGTGAATAAAGAAATAGAAAGCGAAGAGGGATTCCTCCCTCTTCGGAAACTAGCGTGTACTAGATACAGCGGTGTATCACTTCGGGTCCTACTTCCTCGAACTCCTTCTTGGACACCCACATCTTCTGGAATGTCTTCAGTGAGCCGAGAATGCTTCCACCAATCCAGACAGAGTACTGCCTCTCTGGAGGAGCAATGATTCGGACCTCGATGTTCTCTGGGACCTGCTCGGTGATCTCCTTGTGGAGTCTCTCCTTGAGTCCTGGGAACATGGTTGAACCACCTGACAACACAATGTTTGCGTATAGATCACGTCGCAAGTCGACGTCACATGCCTTGATGGCAGACACAATGTGGTCGTCTAATGGAATTGTATCTAGACCAATAGCACTTGGGTTGAAGAACAGCTCAGGTGCTTGGAACCTCTCTGCACCAATGGTGATAACCTCACCGTCTGGTAGCATGTAGGGCTTGTCAACACCAGCCTTGTCAGCGACAGTCCTCTCCCTCTCGGGATCGAGTGCTACGTAACATAGCTTCTCCTTGATGTCTCTGACAATCTCTTTCTCTGCACCACTCACGAAGGTGTAACCCCTCTGCCTGAGTAGTCTGCGCAGATACTCGGTGATGTCTCTTCCTGCAAGGTCAATTCTTCCGATGGCGTGGTTGATTGAGAAGCCCTCATAGATTGGAACTATGTGGGTAACACCATCACCGGAGTCAATGACCAGACCAGTGGTTCGACCGGATGCGTACAGTGACAGTACTGCCTGTGTGGCGACGTACACTGCTGGCACACCGAAGTTGTCGAACATGACAGATGCCATTCGCTCTCTGTTCTCTCTAGGGTTGAATGGTGCCTCTGTGAGGAGCACCGGATTCTCGCTGGGGTCAATCTTGAGGTCGTTATAGAACGTATAGCTCCATATCTTCTCGATTGCGTCCCAGTCTTCTACGATACCATGTGCGATTGGGTAAACCAGACGGAGCACACCACGTAGGTTGATAGCCTCTTCACCAATGTAGTAATCACGAGTATAGTGATCCACGTCAGTCATGATTGACTCATAACGTGGGTAACCAATCAGTGTGGGCCAGACGCTGCGTGGCTGATCTTCGCCGGCGTATCCGTTCTTGCTTAGACCTGTACCATTGTCGATGACTACAGGCTTAGCGCCAAGAAACTCGTCTTCAGCCATTTTTTATCGGTCCTCGGTTAGTGATTTTTAGCAGCTCAGAGCTTTTGAAACTCTGTACTGACATTTCATTCTGGAGGATTCTATTTAAGGGTACGTCCGATAAGTGCCAATCTTTTCGAAAAGTATCTAAATTATATTCATAATATTGCCAATTCAAGCCATTTTTAGGGCCGGAGACGACTTTATCTTCGAAAAGTATAATAACAATCTACTTACAATTACTAGCTAATATATCCGCGAAAGGTGCTGGAAGATGCTCAGGAAACCTATTGAAGAGATTGTTCGAGAGGAGATAGAAACTGTCCGCGCTAGAAGAATTATCCTCGACCAACTTGAGGGAGGACTGATGACAGGTGCTGAGCTTAGAGAGAAGATTGCTACTGACATCAAAGCTCAGATGGTAGCTGAAGGCGCCAGCAAGAAAGAGATAGCAAAGGTCAAGGTGACAAGCCCCAAGCTCTACCATAACACCCAACGCCTTGAAGAGCTTGGAATTATTGTCAGTTGGAAGCAATCTCAATACCGCCTCTTTGAATTGGACCCACGTGCTGTACTACCGGTCCGCAGAGCTTTAGGAATCTCAAAACCGTTAATGTATGTTGCTTCGCTGAATAATCCAGAGGACCAGCGACCATTTGTGCAGTGGCTCGTGAACAACCCCTATTTCAATCCAAAGAAGTTGCTTGTCTTTGTCGAAGCTGTACGTTGGACTAGAGGGGTTTCTCGAATCATGGATCGTTTCATTCCAGATGATGCATTTAGAGTCTGGACCACTGAGTGGAAGGAGGTCCCGGAGGAAATCATGGGAGGTGTGAATGAGATGGCTTATGGCAACCTTCAGAAAACATACGAGTTCATTGAGAATGAAATCCTCAATCATCTTTCGACACACAATCTCATTTTTGACCTGACTCTTGGTCCAACACTCATTACACTCGCCATGGCAAAATTGGCAACTGAGTATTCTACGACCGCATTTCAAGTATCATGTTATGACACAGAAGATGCAGAAGTCAGTTACTACTGAAGGAAGTGATATCATGAAGAATAGTGATTTGAAATCAACTCTCTCATGGAAACCATTACACATCGAAGAGCGTCTCAATGTATTATCCAGAACAGTCAAGATGACTCGAAGTAAAACTCCTGACCAGAACACCAAACTCCTCACTAAGTTGGAAAAATGGTTAGAAGATATTCAATCAATTCAGGACGGCTTAAAGAAGATCAGAGATGAACTTGTCCCTGACATAGAGAGAATACTTGGAATAACGTTTCAATACAAGGAGCTCTTTCAAGTTGCTATGTTCCAACCAAGTACGAAGAATATATTCCTCGAACTTGAAGTTCAATATCGAAGAAGCAAAAACAAGCCACTCGATTCTGATGGATTTGAGGAGATGATCAACCTCAGTGAGATGGCGAAAGTCATTGCATTAGTTGGTGATGCCGTAATCTCATCTTCAGTGCTGCAATATCTATGGGAACCACATCTTGGACATGCAGGTATCATAACTCAAAGAAAAGCCGAGATTGTTTCAAACGAAAACATGGCCAAATTATGTGACAAGTGGGGTCTGTACGAATATCGAATTCATTTCGACCCAGATGCACCAAGTAAGTCAGAGATGGACCACGATAAAGGCACATTGCTAGAAGCAGTCTATGGTATCATATACATAGAACATGAATACAAACAGGTTCTGAGATTAGTATCGCATCTGATCAATATTCAGTAAGGTCGTACTCATCCTCTCGATAGCCGGGGGTATCAGCGACCGGGAATGCCTTGTCAAACCGTTTTCGGACTTTTTCTGCAATACTCACGTCAGTATAAACCCTGACGGATGGGATGGTTCGTGATTGTTGTTTGAGGATATGCATGAGTGGACGTCCCTCCTTGGTCTCATCCAGACTCACGATATCAAAACCTTTCTCTCCACCAACAAGCAAAGGTATCTTTCCTAGTGTCTTTTCACCGAGAGGTGGTGATACTACATCTATCACAACACTCCCCGCGGTTTCAGACAACTCATCCTCTGCTGCTATCAATTTGGGAATGTCGTGGAGCATATCACGAAACAGCTTCTGTGTGTTTTCCTCGAATGATGTGAGTGGTCGTGAGAGGACAACTTTGAACAGCTTCCGATATCTAATCCTGGACACATACTCTCTTACAAAATCAATCTCTGAATCACCTAGCCACCTGAATAGGTCACCATCAGTCATACGTGTGAAGAGACCTATGCATTCGTTCTTGGACAAGTCCTCTTCCTGCATCCTGAAGTACGTGGCTTTGGAAATCAGAGCTTCAGCTAATTTGACTGCATGGTGGAGATAGAGATCACTGAACATCCAGTTCCTACTGAGTATCAGTGCTTCCAGTGAGTGAATGGCCTTCAACATGAATGCTCGGATGTACTTGCCTTCTCTATTTTTGACCACACGATTGGTTAGCATGACTCTCTCAGCTGGAAATATGCCAAGTTGGACTCCGCTGAAGTGTGCATCTCGAATGAGGTAGTCGGTTTTGTCAATATCGAGAGGGTGATCTAGAAACTCTGAAAGAAGGCTCATGACAGGGTCCTTTGTGCGCCTTCGAAAGATGTCCACAACATCTGATGGTTCTATTCCACTCTGCTTTAGAACATCTGTGAGGCTGCTGTTCAGAATCAAGAACTCACCAAGATCTAGATGGTCAAGTCCAATCCAAGCTTCTAGAGCATACTCGATTGTGTGTGACGTGGGGGGATGCCCAACATCGTGAAGTAGTGCTGCAGCTCTGAAAATCTTTTGATGATACTCCTCAAGAAGCTTTGAGAAGGGCACAAAACAGGCATTGTCCAAGTCATCGCAGTAGTTAACGACTCGAATGGACTTCTGTGCTAGGAAGTTTGTTCCTATGCAATGCTCAAATCGGGTGTGGGTTGCTCCGGGATACACAAGATGAGCAGGACCCAATTGTCTCACATATCGTAGTCGCAGCATTTCCCATGTGGAGATGACATCAAGTTCCCATGGCTCAAGGAGTATGGCACCATGGACCGGGTCTTGGACAGCCTTCTGACGCGTGTGTTTCTCACCCAGGTTGATGAAGTAGTTATGCTCTTCTACAGATTTCTGGATTCTGTCCCAACTCACTCCTTTCTGTTTCCGAGCGTTCTCTATTTCTGCTTCTCTCATACCTGTCAAACGGATGAGTTTGATAACATCGACATCAATATCTGACATGAACTGGAGACCCCATGAACCTGACTTCGAGCCTGTATTTAAGGCATCACAATGAGTGGATTACCTGAGCTGTCTTGACCTTTTCACACGCTCTCGGGCAGGAATGTACTCCAAGGTATTTTCACGTTCCATCGCACGACAGTATTCGTTAGGCTGACAATAGCCCCAGCGACGCATGACCTTACACAGTGTGGAACCTCGCGGTTTGTAAAAAGGAGCGTCAATTAGATTTGCTTTTGACAGATAAGTTGCTACTGTCTTGATACTCTTCTTTGCAAATGCAAGTCTAATACATGGAGGGCCTCGCTCAACAGTCTTCCACTTGATTATCTTGAAGAGTTGATACCAGAGAAGACATTTTTTCGCCACATAAAGAAAATCACACTTAGAGCACGCTTTGATCTGGATAGAGAGCTCACATAGTTCATCTCGACTATGTTTAGTTAAGCCGGGACCTCTGAGAAGATGAAATTTAATTTGCGTGAAGAGTTCAGGAGTAAATGCTCCAAACTCTTCAACAAATTCAAGCAGCTCTTTACCAACAGAGTCTGAATCTTCAGTCCATAGTTCTTCATCTAGCTCTAGCTTGGGGGTCTCCTCTCTCATAGCAGTATCACGTTCAGCAAAGGTGGTCTTAAGCTCATCAGTTCATAGATAGACCGCTTTATGTAAATTTGCAGCTGACCTTGATGGAACAAGTTTTAATTGTGACTAAGTCACCTCCATCTTCATCCGAGAGGACGCCCCAAATGACCAAGCTTGAAGTCATCTCAAAGGTAACCTTCAAAGAGGTCATCACGTCCGTTGAGCTTGTTGACTTTTCTGGGGATGGAAAGGCAAATCCAGTTGTTACAACCCTCAACGGTGATATTATCGTCTATGAAATTGATAGTGGTGCTAAACCAGAGGTGACTGAGATTGGTAGAGTCAGCAATCTACCACCCTTGGCTGCAATGGGAATCGGAGATGTGATTGGAAATGGAAACCCCGACTTTGTGCTTGGAGGTCTTGACAATGTTATGCGAGTCCTCGTCCATATGGATGACAAGCTCAGTGTCAAGGCAACCACACCCCTAGGTAGTCTTCCAACTGCAGTTGTTGTTCTCAATGTTCTGAGCGATGATAGATCAGAAGTTGTTGTTGCAACGACTGATGGGAATCTTAGATGCTATGGTTGGTATGATATTGCTTTGGACAAACTGGCACACAAGGTGCTTGAACGACCGGTCTTCTCAATTCAACCATTACATAGTAAGGGTCTCCCATATAGTAGATTTGTCTTTGGTGATGATTCTGGGTACCTATTCGTCTATCAGTATGCGGACGATAGACTTCATGAGAGAGGGAAGATTAGTGCAGGGGGAGAGATTGGTTTAGTGGCAACAGGAGATATGACTAAAGATGGCTATTCCGAGGTAGTCACAGTCTCTG
>WOR8_10008015_pt1 | contig 10059 bp, 4 predicted proteins | sample DeeMarSeWOR38_10_FD_19890 | JGI IMG/M metagenome (IMG submission 19890)
CTCCGGAAAGTATGAAAAATCAGATATCGGTTGTAGCTAACTGGTCTGAAATACAAAACCGAAATTATCAAAAACTATTCTTTGATTTAACTGCTTCGCGCGGTGATCTTAATTACAATCTTTCATTTAAATCCGATACTATCACCGGGAACGTTTCCGGTAAAATTAATTTTACAGATCTTTCTAATCCTGCTTATGATATTGATGCCTCTTTAAGAAACTTTAATATTGCAAATGTAATTCCGGGTTTTGAACTACAAACTGATCTTAACATAAACATAGCAGCCGGAGGAAACTATTTTGATCCTGATAGTATTGAACTTTTTGCTGTCTTTGTACTGGATAGTTCTACTGTTGAAGATATTGAATTAAATGATAAAAAAGTGATAGTTGATTTAAGAAATGATCACCGGGGCGGCAGGGTGATAAACGTTGTTTCCAACCTGGCTGATTTAACTTTAAGTGGACAGTTTTCAATTTTGGATATTGGTACTCTCATTAGTTCTGAAGTAAATCTGATTACAGATTTTATAGATTACGGTATTGAAAAGATCAATCCCTCTAAAATTGAAGTTGTATATAGTCAATCCGAGCAGCTTCAATTACCGGAGCACATGGTGGATATTAATTATTCTATAGAGTTTAAAGATTTTGAACTCCTTTCTTTATTGCTCGGAAGTACAGATATGGAAATCGACGGAGATATAAGTGGAATTATGAAACGTAACGGAAATTCTTTATCGGTTTCAGCCGTGCTGGATGTAAACTATTTTAAATATCTGGAGGAAGGCGAACTTTATTTTATCTCAGGTATGGAACTTATCGCAGAAGTCGATAACGATTTTTCTATTGAATTTCCATCCTCGTTTACATCTAATATTGACTTATCTGTTCACGATTTGTTTCTGAATAAAAAAATTCACAATGTAGATTTAACTGCAGAAATAGATCATCAAAATGTAACTCTGGATCTCAGCGGGCAGTTAGATAATTATCTTACCACTAAACTTAATGGTAATATTGTTTTAAGTGATACTATCACCAGTTTGCTGCTTGATTCTTTATTTATTACATACAACAATTTTGATTTATGGAATAAAGAAAAAATAAATATTACCTATTCCAATGAACAATTTATATTTAATAATTTTAAAATGGCTCATAACCCGGGAGATATAGAATTGAATGGATTGTTCTCCTTTACCAATGATCAAAACCTTGCGTTATATATAACAAATCTGTCTGGAAAAGATGTCAGCCGTGATGTATTTAATATGTCTCCTGAAAACGTTTTTATCTCCAATATTGATTTATCGGCTTTTTGGCAGGGCACTGCCGCTTCACCATTGTTAAATATGAGTTTGACAGTGGATGATATTAGTATAAAGAAAAGCAAGATAGGGACGCTTATTACGTCATTAAATTATAATAGCACAGGAATGGATGTTAAACTTCATTTTTTGGATACTCTTTATAATATTCAAAACCCTAAACTTAAAATAAATGGAGTAATCCCAATTGATCTTTCTTTGCAGCAGTCAGAAGTTAAAGAATACAATAAAAAATTACATCTTTCTCTGGAAGCTAATGATTTTGAATTAGTCACATTATCGGGTTTAATTCCATTTATTAAACAGCTTAATGGAAAATTGATTGGAGCACTAAATATTGACGGAACAATGGAAGATTTTAATCTTTCAGGTAATGCTGCTATACATAATGTTTCTTTTACTGCAATACCGAATAATATAAAGTATGAAGCATACGCAAGTGTTTTAATTGATGACAATGAACTTTTAATAGATAGTTTATATTTAAAGAATACCGAGGGTACAATTGATGGTGGTACTATTATAGGCGAAGGGAAAATCACACATAGTAATTTAGAGATAGCAAAAATGTTTTTTAGTGCTAACGGACAGCTAAAAGTATTAGCAAAAGAAACCCAGGCTGCAATACCAACTATTTATGGTGATCTATCAATCACTACCCTGGGCGATATAGTTTATACCTATGATGATAATGATAATTCCCTGAGTGCAGAGTTAATGATTAATAAAGGGGGAAACATAACTATATCCCCTGCGCGTGCTGGTTTTTCAAGTTCATCCGATGGATTCATATACAAGTATAAGCAACCCTCTCTTACCATAGATGAAGAGGCAATAATCGACAGCCTTATTGTGCTGAGAGATTTAAAAAGCAGACAGGAGGGAATAGAGCCATCTCGGCAGAATAATTTAAACCTGCAATTAAAAATTAATGTAAATGATGAAGCAAAAATTGTCTATGTGCTCTCACCAGAATTTAAGCAAAATCTTACAGCCTACCTTGCCGGAAATTTTGAATACACTATTGTTAATAATAATCCGGTAGCCCGAGGGACATTAAACTTACTTCAAGGTTCAAAGTTAGAATTTATTAAACCTTTCGACGCATCGGGCACAGTTAAATTTTTTAACGAACTTAACAATCCTTATTTAGATGTAACAGCAACTTATAAGGATTATTACTTAACATCCGATTCAGCGGGAGTAACCAGCGGTGAGAAAGAAGTTGAAATTAGAATACAGCTTGAAGGTCCGCTAAGTGATATTGATAAAAATTTCATTCAGAAGGAAGGAAATATTAACGTTTATATTCGAGATAACAATTTGGGTGATTACCAGCTTGACGCAACCAAAACCTCTTCAGATGCAATAATGTTTATTATAGTGGGCAAGTTTACTGATGATGCAACAAATCAGGATAGAAATGTAGCATCTTCCACAGCCGCATCATTTGCCGGCTCGCTGGTCGGTAGTTTCCTTAATCAACAATTTGGGAATTATATAAGGAGTGTTCGTTTTCAACAGGTCGGTTCGGAAACAAAATTTAGTTTGATGGGTAAAGCAGACATTTCTACTTTGGAATTCCGTTACGAATTTGGAGGTACCTCGCAGGTTTTTCAGGATTTAACAAGGGCAAATGTAGCAATTGAAACATCGCCAATCACATCATTAAGAAATTTAATTTTAAGATTTCAGCGAAGAGATCCATTACTGGGCAGTTCAACATACGGAGAAATGATTAATGAGTTTGGAATAAAATACAGGTTTAATTTTTGATGAAACGAGTCTCGAATTATCAGTACAAATTCCATATGCTATGAATTTAAATTCCACCGGAGGCGCACAGGAATAAATATATGAAAAGAAAAATAAAGAACTTTTTCAAAAGAAATCCACGCACAGCATATAAAACAAAAGCAATTTCAAAACGGCTTAAAATAAAGAGCGAGGAAGAGTACAATCTTTTAAAAATCACTCTTCATAAATTACTCGAAGAAGAATTCCTTTCAAAAAAAGGCAAAAGATATCAGCTTAATACAATGCCCGATAGCAATAAACTATTAGGTACGCTTCAGATCCATCCTGATGGTTACGGATTTGTAACTTCTACTAAGAAAAACCTGGGAGATATTTTTGTAGCAGAAAGAAATGTTGGTCCTGCATTCGACGGAGATAAAGTTGAAGTGGTTCTGTTTGCGAAACAAAAAGGTAAAAACCTGGAAGGACAAATATTAAAGGTAATCGAAAGAAGAAGAAAAGAAATTATAGGAACCCTTCACAAATCAAAATCGTTTTATTTCGTTAACCCCGATGACCACCGAATACACCGTGATATTTATATTGATAAAATAAATTTGAAAAATGCTAAAGAAAACGATAAAGTTATAGTTGGAAAAATCGAGTGGGAAAAATCGATGCTTAATCCCGAAGGTGTAATAATTGAGGTTTTAGGTGAAGAAGGTTCTTCAGATGCTGAACTTGCAGCAATTGCAAAAGAGTTCAATTTACCGAATAAATTTTCTGATAAAGTCCTGGATGAAACCAAAGCAATTGAGCTTATAATTTCTAACGAGGAACTTAAAGAAAGGTTAGACCTGAGAAAAGAAAATATATTCACGATAGACCCCGTCGATGCAAAAGATTTTGATGATGCTTTATCAGTGGAGCCATTGGATAATGGAAATCTTAAAGTGGGGGTTCATATTGCAGATGTAAGTCATTACGTAAAAATGGATTCTGCATTGGATAAGCAGGCATTATTACGAGGTAATAGTGTTTATCTTGTTGGCAAAGTAATCCCAATGTTGCCCGAAAAACTTTCGAATGGAGTTTGCTCCCTTGTACCGAATGAAGATAGGTATACATTCTCTGTTATATTTGAAATAACAAAAAGTGGAAAAATAGTCAGTTATAATATTGTTAAGACAATTATCAACAGTAAAAGAAGATTTACATATGAGGAAGTTCAGGAAATAATTGAAACAAAGAATGGGGATTATTTTAAAGAGATAATTCTGCTTAATAATTTAGCACGAACCTTGCGTAAATTAAGAGTAAAAGCCGGTAGTATTGAATTCTTCACACCTGAAATAAAATTTGAGCTTGATGAATATGGAAAACCTTTGGCGATAACCAACAAAGTGCTTAAGGAAAGTAACATGCTTGTGGAAGAGTTTATGCTTCTAGCAAATAAAACTGTTGCAACACACCTTACCCGACCTAAGAAATCTGAGAGAAAACCCTTTGTTTACAGAGTGCACGATAAACCCGAACTTGAAAGAATTGAAGAATTTGCCGGATTTGTAAAATCTCTGGGTTATACATTCAATCTTAATTCTCTAAACTCACCGGCTGAAATACAACGCGTTATTTCACAGGTAAAAAATACAGAGGAAGAGGCAGTGGTAAATGAATTGGCCATTCGCTCCATGGCTAAAGCTGTATATTTAGCAAAAAATTTGGGACATTTTGGTTTGGGTTTCAGGTACTATACACATTTTACATCGCCAATTCGCAGATATTCTGATTTAGTGGTTCATCGTCTTGTACATTCTGATACCAAAAATAAAGGAGGTGTTATTTACTCTCTTGAAAAAATAGATAAAATTTGCGATCATATCTCTGCGTGTGAACGAAATGCTGTAGATGCTGAAAGAAAATCTATAAAAATGAAACAAATTGACTACTTAAAGAATCAGATAGGTGAAGAATTTAATGCAGTTGTTTCAGGTGTTACTAATTATGGGATTTTTGTCAAAATTATAGACAATTTAGCTGAAGGTTTAATAAAAGCTAGAGATTTGGAGGGAGATTTTTATGTTTATGATGAGAAAAAATATTCGTTAATTGGCAAACATTCTAAAAAAAGATTTAGATTGGGAGATAAATTAGTAGTAAAACTTGTGCGAGTTGACTTAGATAAATTAGAATTAGATTTTACAACAACAGTTTAAACATAGATAAGTTATGTTGAAAAAAATATTATTTCTCTTGAGCATAATAATTTTAATCCAAACAAATTCTTACGCTCAATTCGGCCAAAACAAAGTACAATATAAATCATTCGATTGGTACTTCATACAAACCGATCATTTTGATATTTACTTTGACGAGCAGGGTGATGCTCTGGCTGAATTTACTGCGTACGCTGCGGAAAATGCACTTGAAAAAATCCTTGAGAGTTTCAATTATAATATTAATAACAGAATAACCCTTATTGTTTACAACTCACAGAATGATTTTCAGGAAACAAATGTTACAGATTCTTACCTTAGCGAGGGTATCCAGGGATTTACAGAATTATTTAAGAACAGGGTAGTCGTTCAATTTACCGGTTCATACAAAGCATTTCGGCATCTTATCCATCACGAACTATCACACGCCGTTATTAATGATATGTATTACGGTGGTTCTTTGCAAAATGTTATTTCAAATAACATAACTCTTCAGGTACCGCTTTGGTTTAATGAGGGATTAGCAGAGTATCAAGCTCTTGGTTGGAATATTGAAGAAGATATGTTTATTCGAGATGCTGCGATTGGTGAGTATTTGCCGGATGTTCAAGAATTATCCGGATACTTTGCATATCGCGGCGGTCAGGCAGTGTTTTTTTATATCGCAAAAAAATATGGCAAGGAAAAGATCAGTGAACTTATCCACAAACTAAAAGGTGTTGGTAATATAAATGAAGCATTTAAACAAACGTTGGGTTTATCGTTAAAAGAATTTAATGAACGTTGGAAGAAGGATATTAAGCGAACGTATTGGCCCGATATCGAGGTAATGTTTGATCCTGATGAGTATGCAAAAAGACTGACGGACCCCGAAGAAGAAGACGGCTTTTATAATACTTCTCCTGCACTCTCCCCAAAAGGTGATAAAGTTGCGTTTATAACTAATCGCGATTTTTTCTTTAGTTTATATCTTATGGATGCAAATACCGGTGAGATTATTAAAGAGCTTGCTGAAGGCAATATTGCACCAGATTTCGAAGAACTTAATATTGTCGCTCCGGGATTAACTTGGTCTCCTGATGGAAAAACAATCGCAATATCTGCATTAAGCCATGGTTATGATGTAATATATTTAATGAATGTTGAGGATGAAGAGTTTTCGACAATCTCACTTAAACTTGATGCTATTAACGGTTTAAGCTGGTCTTGGGATGGAAAGTATTTGGCTTTTGTCGGTCAAACATCACGTCAATCCGATATTTATATGTATAACCTCGAAACGAAAGAACTAAAAAATCTTACCGATGATATTTTCAGTGATAGTGACCCGGAATGGAATCACAAGGGAGATGAAATATATTTTATATCTGATCGTAATGACTATTTAACTAAAAATTCAGTTCCTGAAGGATTTAAGATTAGTAAGCACAATTATAAACAAACGGATATTTATGTTGTTAATGTGAACACTTTAAAAGTAAGGCGAGTAACTTATCTTCCCGATAGCGATGAATCATTTCCTGTTGTTAGTGAAGACGATAAAGAGATACTTTTCATTTCGGATATGAGCGGTATTAAAAATATTTATAAAAAAAGGGTTGTATTTTCAGGATCTGATGAAAACATAAGCAGTATTACAGAGATTAAATCCGTTCCGGTTACAAATTCACAAAGTGGATTGTATCATCTCTCAGCTTCTCAGGATGGTAAAAAAATAGTCTTTACTTCGTTATATAACAGGTCGTACAATATATTTTTAATGAATAACCCTTTCGAATACGATCTTGAGCTTGATTCATTACCACTTACAAAATTCAGACAAGGTTTTTTTGATCTCTCAAGATCAACTGAAGTTGTTTCACAGCGCAAAGATGATGGACAGATAAATGAAAAGACAGAAGATGTAAACAATGATTCACCCTTCTTTACGGGAAATGTTATTGATACAACAAGTGTTTATGGCGATTCAATTCAAGTTGATTATGGCAATTATGTTTTTGGTGGAGAAAATACACTTAATAAACCGGTTAGCGACAGTGCAAACATAGCGTTTAATCCTACAGATAACCTGGATAAGAACGGTAACTTTTTAGTTAATAAATATAAAGTAACATTTGGTCCCGATCTTATTTATGCAAATGCTGGTTATAATACTCTTTATGGATTTGTGGGTACCACGGTTATTAGTTTTAGTGATGTGCTTGGCAATCACAGATTAATAGGAATAACCGGTTTGCAAATTGATCTTAAAAACAGCGATTACGGTTTGGCTTATTTCTACCTTGCAAAGAGAATTAATTGGGGGATCCAGGGTTTCCACACAGCAAGATTCATCAGACTTCTGAGAGGAAACTTTGTAAATCTTTTCAGATATAGAAACTTTGGTCTTGTAGGTACCGCAAGTTATCCTCTCAATCGTTTTTACAGGTTTGATCTGGGAGTTAGCTGGCTAAACATCAAAAGCGAAAATTTGGATAATTTAGGTGATGATCCCGAAAGTGTTTCATTTGTTGTTCCCTCAGTAAGTTTTGTTCACGATAATATTTTATGGGGATATACGGCACCAATAGAAGGAACACGATATAGGTTTGATGTTCTCGGAAATCTTGGTTTTGATGATCCTCAAAAAAGTTTTGTTTCTATTTTGGGTGATTACAGAACTTACTTACGATTTTTCTACGATCACTCTTTAGTGTTTAGACTTTCCGGTGGATTCTCAGAAGGAAATAATCCGCAGCGGTTTTTCATAGGGGGAATTGATAATTGGATCAATCGTACATATGCAACTACCGAAGTTCCGATTGAGTCTGCTTCCGACTTTGCTTTTCTTACCGCCGCTCTGCCGCTCAGAGGCTATGATTATGCTGAACAAATCGGGACAAGATATGCCCTGATGAATATAGAATTAAGATTTCCTCTTATCAGGTATCTTGTTACGGGAGGCCTTCCCTTATTATTAAGTAATGTTCAGGGTGTTGCATTTATTGATGTTGGAACCGCCTGGAATAAAAATAAAGAACTTAGTTTGTTTAAAAAAGATGGGTTCAACAATCTTGTTACGGATGATTTGTTGATGGGAACAGGCGTTGGTGCAAGAGTATTCTTCCTCTACTTTTTATTAAGATTTGATGTGGCCTGGGCTTACAATATCGAAGGTTTTTCAAGTCCGAAATTCTATTTCTCAATAGGTGCAGATTTTTAATCTGTTAACATATCGGATTTCAAAAACTAAACCCGTAATATTTTTGATATACGGGTTTTTTTATTATACAAATGTATTTTAAGAATCTTACTTGGAGGATTTTTTTGGTATATCCTTTTTCTTTTTTGGTGATTCTGTAATTGTAGAAGATTTTGTATCGTCTTTTTGATTAGAGTTATTGGAAGAAATTTTATAATCAGTTTGATAAAATCCACTCCCTTTAAAAATTGTACCAGCACCCGCGCCTATAAGTCTCTTTACTTCACTTCCGCATTCCGGGCAGTTTGATAAATGTTTCTCGGTCATATTTTGAAACACTTCAAATTTGTATCCACAGCTTACACATCTGTAATCGTATGTTGGCATTCTTACTTCCTAACTTTTTAATAAATCGGGCGAAAAACTAACGAATATTTTTTAATAATCCCACTTATGTGATTCACTAAATTATAAATGGATTCAAAATTACTCTTATATTAACTGCACAAATATTTCAATTTTCTTATATGATAAATTTACTCAATAAATTACTACTTGTTCTAATCCTGTTTTACTTTACCGGTTGCTTAAATTATGTTCAGGAAGTAACGCTATATCCCGATGGCTCGGGTAAAACGCGTATTGAATATTGGATGAAATTACCCGATGAAGAAAGCAAAACGGTTGCTGATAATATTGGAATTTTTAATCCTGACTCAATCAGGAGGGAATTTAAATCGGTGCATATTAATCTGGTGAATATCGAAGTGTATAGTGATACAACGGACAGTACAACGCATGCAATTATCGATTTTACTTTTGACCGGATAGATTCACTAAACTTTACTAAAGCATTTAGTGATGCCAATTTTACTTTCCAGGAAGGTGCATCGGGCATGATAAATTTTACACAATTCATTCCTCCTATTGCAACGGGTTTTGGAATTGATGCAACTCAATATAGAGTATCATATATCTATACTTTTTCCGGAAAAATATTAGTGCATAATGCTCATCATGTAGAGAAAAGCACTTTATTCTGGAATTACTCCTTAGCAGATATTGGCGGCGGTAAAACAATATATGTAACATTCCGACCTTATAAGCTTAAAGAGACCCCGGATTGGATATATATGCTTTCAGGTACGGTTTTGGCCCTGGTAATATTTTTTCTTTTAAGAAAACAAAAAATTTAAATTTCAAAACATTTACGCTGTAAAACTAAGTTGACCAATCCATCAAATCATTGACTAAACTCGATCTTTTCACTATCTTTTATGTCTGTATTTTAATTCATTTGGAATGATTATTAAGCTTTATGGTTGCCAACGACTATATGATCTTTTCGGGAAGTGCAAATTTGCCCTTGGCAAAAAAGATTGCAACCAGATTAGGAAAAGAATTAGGCTCAATTGAATTAAAAAGATTTAGCGACGGTGAAATATGGGTAAAGTACGGAGAAAATATTCGTGGGCAGGATGTTTACATCATCCAGTCCACCAATCCTCCTGCAGAAAATATTATGGAATTGCTGATAATGATTGATGCGGCCAAACGAGCATCAGCAAGAACTATAAATGCAGTAATTCCTTAT
>WOR8_10008017_pt1 | contig 10058 bp, 7 predicted proteins | sample DeeMarSeWOR38_10_FD_19890 | JGI IMG/M metagenome (IMG submission 19890)
AACAGATCTCCAACGGGCTAGGTGCCGAATTTGCCCAAGTCTCCGAATTACTGAATTCAATGACCCAAAAAGGCCAGATCGATTGCAGGCGCCATCAGGACAACTATTATTACACGAGCCGTATTAGCTAGTTTCCATCCATAAATGGCCCTTTTCTCCGCCTCAGGCGGATCAATTTGCGGGATTTCTTGCGCGGCATACTCTAGTACGGTTCCGCCCAATCCCTTGGTTTCCTTGACCTTGCAGAAGATTCCTTATCTATTCTATAAAGTTGGAAACTTGAACTCGTGTCATCCGGAGTTTCGGATGGACATTAGCTAGAATTAACTCTATATCATAACCGGAATCGGTAGATTGAACCTTAACCCTAATGTTTCCAGTCCTGCACCGAGGAAAAACGCACCGGGGCGTGTTGCGCTTGAGGCGGATCGAAGCGTACGTGAGATCCTGTTCCGAGTGAGGAAATATTTGTTAAGGATTATGAAGAAGGGGTATTCACCCATGAGGATAATCACCCCCACCCTCACCCTCCCCCGTCAAGGGGGAGGGAATTGATTGTTACCATTAGTATTTCCCCTCCCCTGGCGGGAGGGGATGAAGAGGAGAGGGATAAGAATCGCTCAATTCAGGTGCATATTAACGAGATTCATGCGAAGGTGACGCGGGAAGAAAAGTTTTTTGATCGTCCGGCTGACTTGACGCACGAAGTCCGAGTTTTTATAATTCGTCGAGTTACAAGGGCAAACCCGGCAGGAAGTCAAGAATTTGTGCATGTGTTCCAGCGGCACTCGTAAAGGTGTCGTGCCCGTGTTGTTTGACTTTTTTGCTGAGATGCTCACTGAAACGGTTGCGTGAAGTATACAGACTATCATCTTTCCGGTTGAGGCTGTCATGTACGTTGTGGGTGTAGATATCGGATCGGTAAGCATCAACTGTGTTGTCCTAGACCAGGAAGGGGATCTTGTTTACGAGGCCCCTTACCAGCGCCATTTCGGCAGGTTTTTGCCGCAAACTCTTGAAACACTCCAGTTGATTTACCGTCGTTTTGGCGACCAGCACATCAAGACTGTCGCCTTTACTGGCAATCACGGCAAAATCATCGCTTCCCGGTTCGGGGCTTTGTACGAGTATGAGTCCATCACTCAGGTGCTGGGTGTCCTGTATCTGGTCCCGAATGCGTCTGCCATTATCAGCATGGGGGGCCAGGATGCCGCCCTGTATCTGCTTGCTCACAGAGACGGCCAATGGTATCTGCAATCTTTCGCCATGAATGGGCCCTGTGCTGCCGGTACCGGTTCGTTTATCGACCAGCAGGCAGAGCGACTGTCATCGTTCCTCTACGATGAAAACGTTTCATTTTCTCAAGATCACATATCCCATATCCTTACCGATTTCATTGCTCGGGGCAAGGGGAGCACCTCTCCTGCCCCAGTGGCCTGCCGCTGCACGGTCTTTACCAAGTCTGACATGATTCATTTGCAAAACAAGGGTGAGCCGTTAGCAAACATCATCGCCGGTTTACATCAGGGGAACGCTGCCAATTACATTAGCACCATTGTTGCAAGCCAGCAGGTTCAAGATCCCGTGGTTTTCATCGGCGGAGTTGCCAGCAACGAACTACAGGTCCAAGCTTTTCGCCGGTATTTTCCGCGGCTTCTTGTGCCTGCGCACCACACCTCCCTGGGGGCGCTGGGTGCAGCCCTGTTCGCTCAAAGTCAAGACCACCAAACCAAGGCCGATCTCTCTGTCCTGAAGAGCATGGCCGGTGAAGCAGTCAGCGATTTCCCCGAGGCCCCGCCACTGAGCCTGCGCATGACCAGATTCAAGGGAAATGTGGTCATCCCCAGACAGCAGCTGTCGCCCCGCACTAAACTGCAAGTCTACCTGGGGGTTGACATCGGCTCAACCACTACAAAAACCGTACTGATGGATGTGAATCAGAATATTGTCCACAAGCAGTACGTTCAGACCCAGGGCAAACCCATCGAAGTGACCCAGAAGCTTCTTGCCGGGATACTGGAGGAATTTGGCGATAGCCTTGAGTTTTTAGGCACAGCGACCACAGGGTCAGGGCGACACGTGGTGGGAGATTTCATTGCGGCGGATCTCATCATCGACGAGATTACCGCCCATGCCCGGGCTGCGGTTCACTGGGAACCGGAGGTGGACACGGTTTTTGAAATTGGCGGCCAGGACTCCAAATACATCTGGATCGAAAGCGGCAATCCCATGGACTTTGATATGAACAAAGTCTGTGCCGCTGGAACCGGAAGTTTTCTTCATGAACTGGCCAATAAGCTAAAAATCAACATCGTAAAAGAATTCCAGGAAATTGCTCTCTCTTCGACAAGCCCGATTAATCTGGCCGAACGCTGCACGGTATTCATGGAATCTGATTTGGTTTCCTACGCACAGAAGGGTGCTCGCCTAGAGGATCTCATCGCCGGGCTCTGCTATGCCATTGTCCACAATTATCTCAACCGCGTCGTGGAAAAGCGGCGCATCGGCAAGCGCGTCATGTTTCTCGGCGGACCGTCGTTGAACAAAGGGATCGTTGCAGCCTTCGAGAACGTCCTGAAGCAGGAAATCATCATGCCAGAGCACCGAGAGGTTCTCGGAGCTCACGGCGCTGCCATGAGCGTGATGGAAAAGCGGCTGAACTCGGAACTCCTGAGGTCGAACCTCCAGAGCCTCGACAATCTGATTCAAGCCTCAATATCCCACAAAGAGAAGCTCTGCCGCGTTGACAACAACTGCCACAACGAGTGCAAGTTAAAGATATATGACTTCGGCGGCCGCAAGAGCATCTGGGGAGGCGACTGCGGCCGCTACGAAGTGAAGCGGGATAGGAAGGAAACGGAAGAGAACTGGTTCAAGAAGCGCGAGCTTCTCTTCCTTGATTACCTTAAGGGCCAATATGTGGATCTGGCAGAACTCGGCTCTCGCGATTTGCCAGCCAACCACGTCGTTGAAACCCTGGATGGTAAGCCCACTATGGGTATCCCCCGGGCCCTGCACATGTTACAGTATGGAATTTTTTGGTCCCATTTTTGGACAAATCTGGGCTTCGCTGTCGTGCTTTCACCCAAAACCGACCACGGAATCAGCGTGGCGGGAATTGAATCCATGACCTCGGAGACTTGCTACCCCATAAAGGTTTTTCAGGGCCACGTCAAAACACTCATGGGTGAAACCCGCTACCTCTTCCTGCCCACAATAATAAACATGCCCACTCCTCAACCCGAGGAAACCGGTTTCTTGTGTCCACTTGTTCAAGGCAGTCAGTACATGGCCAGTGCGGCCCTGAATATTCCTGACTCAGCTCTGGTTTCCCCAATTGTCTACTTGAAAGAGCCGGTGGAGCGAGTGGTCTTGGATCTTCACGGCAGCATCGGCAAGTCCTTTGGCCTGGGGAAACGTCAGATCGATCGCGCCTATCGTGAAGCTCTAGAAGCTCAGTTGGCCTTTCAGAGCGATCTTGTCCGGGAAGGTCGAAAATTCGTTGAATCGCTGCAACCCAACGATCTCTGGGTTGCAGTAAGCGGCCGCCCCTATAACCTTCACGACGAAAGGTTAAACCTGCGTCTTGGACAAAACTTGGCCAAGTTGGGGATCAAAGCCATTCCTCAAGATTTTTTGGACACTGCGAGTGTCGATCTAAGCGACTTCCCCAATATGTATTGGGGGCTGGGTGCTCAGATTCTCCGGACGGCCAAGTTGGTCAAGGCAAATTCCGGCGCCTATGGCCTGCACCTTACCAATTTCGCTTGTGGCGCCGATTCCTTTATCGAGCACTTCTATCGACACACCATGGGACAAAAACCATATCTCATCCTGGAGCTCGATGAACATAGTGCGGTGGCCGGGACAATCACTCGCCTGGAGGCATACAAGAACGTGATTCAAAATGAGCACAATCAGACCCTCAACAGCTGGCAGGAAATGCAGTGCTGCGCTTCATGAGAACTATTTCAGATACCCGTGGACCCTTATCTGTTTCCACACGCTTTATACCTTGCGACAGAGCTGAACGCGAAAATGCGTATTTGACAACCATTTTTTGAATGCGATTCATTCGAACCGAGTGTTTAAGCCATGCTGCAAAACACCATGCCTTATGCGGCGAACGAAGTGAGCCATGAGCGAGTTTGAATCTCTGAAGACAAACGTGGGCAAATTCAGTCTGGCCAACAAGACCTTGCTCATGCCTGAAATGAGCCGCTCCGGCAGTTCACTCATCGTGGCCGCCCTGAAAAGCTTCGGTATCGATGCCCAGGTCATGGAGACCTACAAGGGGCTGCAGGTTGGCAAGCAGCACACTTCGGGCAAAGAATGCTTCCCTTGCCAGATCACTTTGGGGGATGTTCTCTACCATCTGGAGCGAGAGAAACTACGACTGGGAGCATCGTTCAAACCTGAAAACTACATCTATTTCATGGCTGAAGCCAGCGGGCCGTGCCGATTCGGCATGTATAACAAGTTGCACCGAATAGTCCTGGACTCTATGGACGGCTTGAGCAAGATCCAGATTGCCTCCGTTACCAGTGATGATTCTTATGCCTTGGGCGGGCTGATGAAACCTGAGGTGCGAACGCACTTCCGGAGAAGTGTATACGTGGCCATCGTTGTAGGCGATGTTCTGGACCGTATGCTTTGGCGCACTCGCCCTTATGAGAAGGAGGAGGGTCAGGCCGAAGACTACTATGAAAATGGTTTGGACACCATGTGCCAAGCAATGGAGACCCATGCACGCCAGAAGAGATTCCGCCAACTCCTCAGCGTTTTAGAGGAAGTGGTCGCCAAGGCCCAAGATATCATTGATCCTGCCATTCCACCCAAACCGCTCATCGGCATGGTCGGAGAGATATATCTGCGCAGCCACCGGCGATCAAACCAGGATCTCATTAAACTCCTGGAGAGCCATGGCGGTGAAATCGTTAATGCCTCCTCTGCCGAGTGGGTCAATTACGTTTCTTACGAAAACATGCGAAAGGCCGGGAGGGAGATCATCCTTGCCATTAGGCATTTCGACCTCAGGACACTTCGGCAACATTTTCGCGAATGGCTGAGCAACCGCACCGAACTGAGCTACCAGTATTTCCGCATGGGCCAGGTGTACCGCAGAGCAAGGAAACACCTGCCCATCCACGAGGATCACAAGATTGCGACTCTTGAAAGGCAGCTTGACAACGACCGCCTCTTTTCCTTTCATGTGGGCACTGAAGCCAGTCTGAGCATCGGCGGCGCTCTAGAGCACTGTCTGCATGGCTTCGATGGAATCGTCAATGTCTTCCCCTTCACCTGCATGCCCAGCACCATGTGCTCTGCAGTCCTCAAGCCCATCCTGGATGGAATGCAGATACCCTACATTGATTGTGCCTATGACGGGACCTACCAACCCAATCTCGAGGCCATTGTTCGCACTTTCATGTATCAGGCGGCCCAGCATCAGGAAAAGCGCATGGGGCGCATAGCGGTTGGGTGAACAGTAAACGGTGAGCGGTAAACGGCTGTAAGTTGCCCACCTCAACCGTTTACCATTCACCCATTACTGCCGACTTCTGCTATCGGCTGCTCGCTAGAAATTGCGCTGTGCGCAATTCCCTTGCATTCGCTCCACCCCTGTTTTATCTTAATCTTCTAAGCACAAACCAAGCCTTCCCAAATTGGATGAAGGAAAAGCTGACCGGAACAGACTTGAGGAGGTGAACTGCCGCGAGCAGGCCAAAACCATAATATGAGCCGACAGATGTTAATCAATGCGGAAGAGCCGGAGGAATACCGGCTGGCCATCGTCTCGGGAAAGAAGTTGGAAGAGTTTTACGTGGAGACTACCACACGTGAGAATACGGTAGGCAATATTTACAAAGGCGTTGTTGCCAACGTTCATCCCAGCCTTCAGGCCGCCTTCATTGACTTTGGTGCAGAAAAAAACGGCTTTCTCCAACTTCATGAGGTTCACCCGGAATACTACCAGCGAGAACCGTCTCAAGAAGGGGAGCGCGCCCGAATCCAGGATGCCCTTCGCCCGGGCCAGGAACTGATGGTTCAAGTGGTTAAAGAGGCAACCGCCGGGAAAGGCGCTTTCCTGACCACCTACATCTCTCTGCCTGGCCGTTACCTTGTCTTGGTGCCGGGCGGTAAACACAGCGGCATCTCTCGAAAAATTGAAGACGAACAGCAACGTCAGCGGTTGCGTCAGATTATTGCTCAACTTCGAGTGCCCGAGGGCATCCATCTCATAGTCCGCACCGCAGGTGAGAACCGAACCAAACGCGACCTGTCTCGCGATTTTCGCTACCTATTCCGACTCTGGGAAAACATCAAGGCCACTGTCCAAGAAACGTCGGCGCCATCCCTGCTTTATCAGGAAAGGGACCTGACTATCCGTGCGGTCAGGGATTACCTGACCTCAGACATCAAGAAGATACTGGTTGATAACAAGGAGATCTACAAACAGGTCAAGGACTTCATGTCCATTGTCTCGCCGCGCCACCGCTGGCTTGTCAAGCTGTATAAAGAGAAACGTCCCATTTTTGCTGAGTACCAACTCGAGAACCAGATTGAGACCATCTACAGCAATAGGGTTCCCTTGAAATCAGGAGGGTCCTTAGTCATCGATACCACCGAGGCTCTCGTGGCCGTGGACGTGAACTCCGGCAAATCCAGCCGGGGGAAAGAGCTGGAAGAAACCGCCTACAAGACCAACCTGGAGGCAGCGGCAGAGGTCCCGCGACAGCTTCGTCTCCGCGATCTGGGTGGCTTGGTGGTCATAGATTTTATCGACATGAAGGACCATAAGCGCATGCGCCAGGTGGAAAAGAACCTGCGGGAGGAGTTCAAGAAGGACAGGGCCAGAACGGAAATGGGGCGGATCAGCAAATTTGGCCTTTTGGAAGCTTCGCGTCAGCGACTGCGCCCTTCTGTGCAGTCCAGGTCCCATGTGCTTTGCGACAGCTGCGGCGGAACCGGGGTAGTCCGCTCCACGGAAGCGACCGCTCTCGCCTATCTGCGTAAGATCTGGTTAGAGTTAAGCCGCGGTGAGGTCAGTGAGGTCCGTGCTTACTGTTCCAGGCAGGTGGCCGACTATCTTCTGAACAAGAAACGAGCCGAACTCGTGAAGCTGGAGAATCGCTACGGCGCAAGCATTCATATCGAGGCACGGCAAGACGTTACGCCAGGCGAGGGTGAGTTGAAGTTCTCGCGGCCGCCAGCAGAAGCCGAGTGAGAGCCTTCCCGGCTAAATTCCCCATGGAGCCTATTGTTCTCCTCTTCGAGACCCATATAAGAAGGCGGGAAAAGCCCCGCCTCACCATTATCTCTTGCTCGGAAATCTCTGTAATGACTGAATGAAAAATTGAAGCTCCCTGCAGCAAACTGCAGGGGATCTTCGACTGTGAGGAGTTATCCCAAATTTATAAGGTTCTCTCACTAACCCCTCAGCATGCTGCGGGTAATGCGCTCGCTGGTTCAGTGTAACCTCAGGTCGACAAGCTGGGCATTTGTTTTAGGTCTTTGAGGTACTCCTCAACCAACCGTTGTTGGTCACTGCTGTCGATCGCCTTACGAATGCTCTCTTCGGTCAGGCTGATAGCGACATCGACAACCTCACGCCGAAGCCGCATCGCGGCGTTTCGCAGCATAATATCGGATTCGATTCGAGCCTTCTCCAGCATATGCTCGGCAGTCTCCCTGGCACGGGCAATGATTTTATCTCGTTCCCTTTCGCCTATTTCAGAGATGGCCTGCTCCAGTTTCTGGATTTCTTCCTCGAGGGTCTGATACCGACGCTCCATCTCTTCCATCTCCCGCTCGGCCGAAAGTGAGACCTCTTTGGCCCCCTCATACTGTTCGCGAACCTGCTCCGAATGGCTCTTGAAGAAGTTTTTCAGCGGCTCCTTGAGCAGCTTGAACACTAGAAAAGCGAGGATGAGAAAGTTGAGCACCTCCCAAATCTTCAGCCAGGACTCCTTGAAACTGCTGCCGGATTGATGCTCTTCTGCAGCGCCTGCGATCATCACAACACCACCCAGAAGCGCTGCCACTAAAATGCTCACCAGAAATAAGCGCAACCGTCTGTTGCTTGGATTAATTCTCATGCTACCTTTCTTCCCAAAACTTTCTCCACCAAAATTCTCGACATTTCGGATGCCTCTTGGCGAAGCTCCGACCGCAACCGCTCTATCTCCTCTTGCAGGGTCTGTTTTTTTGAGGCCGCCATTTGTGCTGTTTCTTCTGATAAGGCCCGCAACCTCTCTTCTTCTTCTTGCTTAACCTCTTTATTCATTCGCTCCTGTTCTTCCTGGGCCCCAGCCCTTGCCTCCCGGAGATGCTGCTCATAACTCTCCAGCTTGACACGCACCGATTCTTGTAAAGTACGCGTTTTGTCTTCCCAGGCAGCGATCTTTTCTTGTCGCTCAGCCGTAACTTGACTGATCGGCTTGAAAAGCAGTCGATTCAAAATGAGAATCAAAATCAGAAACTGTACCACCTGGATAACGATCGTGAGGTTAATTTCAACCATGACACCACCTGGGACAAGCTGCCGGTTTCACTAAGGCTTGGGTTTAACTCATGGAATTCAGAAGCCAGAAGCACCGAACAAACTCAAACAACCAAAGTACAAAATGCAAAACCAACCAGGACATCCGAGGCTCAAAGGATTGAACTGTGGCAACACCTAGTGCTTCGATCCGCAAATAAAATGTGCCCTGGAGAATAGCGAATATGTAATGATCTCGATTATTCAGCACTAGTCCTGAGGGCTTCGGCTGTCTTCGACCCTGAGGCTCCGTTCGGCCCGAGTTCTCACGGCCGAGGGTGGACCCGAAGGGAGGACTTCGAGTGAGCCTCAGTCGAACTCCTCAGCCTGAGTCTGATAGATTCCGAGTAGAATTTGTGAATCAAAAGACTAGTTGCTAAATTGCTGAAATCCTATTGTTTTGCACATTCAAAATTTACATTTCGGCTTCACTTCGGAACCGGGATCTCACTCAGGAAGTGAGACGCCCTAGAAGAATCTCGAACTTCGATATTCATATTTCAATCTTGTCTGGTTACACCACAAAGATCAACAGCAGTGACACAACCAGCGAATAAATCCCGGTGCTCTCGGTTACAGCCTGGCCTATCAACATGTTTCGGAGAATTGTCCCGGAAGTCTCCGGATTGCGAGCTATAGCTTCACAGGCATGCCCAGCCGCGATACCAAGGCCGACTCCGGGTCCCATTGCCCCCAGTCCCATGCACAGGCCTGCTGACAGAAATGCGGGGATCTGGATGAAGGTCACAGCAGTGAACCCCTGAAACACCAGGAGCAGAGCCACCACCAGGGCATATATTCCGGTACTCTCCGCTATTGCTTGGCCCACCAGCATGGTCCGCAGCAATTCATCGGATACACCCGGCTGTCGGCCCATTCCTTCACAGGCCTTCATAGCCGCGTAGCCCTCGCCCATTCCCGAACCAACGGCTCCCAAGCCCATGGATATACCGGCCCCAAAGAAAGCGGCTAATTTGACCCAATGGACAAGCTCCATGCAGATCTCCTAAGTCTCTTACACCACGAAGATCAGCAACAGGGCCACCACCAAGGAATAGATCCCTGTGGACTCTGCGACCGCCTGACCCACCAACATGGTTCTGGTCAACACGCCAGCCTCTCTTGGGTTTCTGCCAATAGCCTCGCAGGCTTTGGCAGCAACCATTCCTTCACCCAGCCCCGGCCCGAAAGCACCGATGCCCATGGCTATCCCAGCTCCCAGCATCGCCGCAGCCCTGACTAGGTCTGCTCCAGTAATTTCCATGCTCAGTTCCTCCTTTTGGTAGATTTTCGCCAGATCACCTGATCTGCACGGAGATATAGACCAGGGTGAGCATCGTAAAGACAAAGGCCTGCACCGTGCCCACAAACAGACCAAAAAACCCGTACAAGAAAGGCGGCAGTAACAGGCCCCATATGAGATGTGAAACCACGATGATGATTATGCTGCCGCCCATGATGTTGCCAAACAGACGAAAGGAAATGGAGATCACCTTGGCTATCTCACCAACCACAT
>WOR8_10008018_pt1 | contig 10058 bp, 5 predicted proteins | sample DeeMarSeWOR38_10_FD_19890 | JGI IMG/M metagenome (IMG submission 19890)
ACTTGTGATGAGAATACATGCATTTTGGCAATTTTACAGATATGCGAATTATCACAAATTTTTCATTGTGGTCAAAAGTACCGATTTGTTGGAGTAACATGCAATTATACAAATTGTTGAAAAAGACATCTTCCTTGCTTTATAGCTGAAAGTGTTTATCAACGTCTCGATGATAACTATTCGATGCCTTTTTATAACTTTTTTTGTGAGATCGAATATTCTATCAGCGGTTTGGTGTTTTTTATTTATGAGGTTTTTCTCACTATCTATGATGTTAGAAATGGATCAAAGAGGGGGATTAGCCTTGTGCTCTAAGAATGATTGTCTTTTTTGAAACTCTATATCTTGTTGGGATTCTCACGCATCCCAGAATATTTACCTACCGCTAAGGCAATCATTCAAGACAGCATCAGGAGTACGTTCGTCATGCGATTCCTTTCCGATTCCAAACGCCTGGCCAACGATTTTTCCCAGTCTATGGTATTTTTTTTACGGGGTATGTAGATAATGGGATCAATTTTCTGAGAATCAATTTCACCATCTGTCATGCAATCAGCAGATACATATGTTTTTATAACGGTTTAATTTTACGCGTATTTTTTAAGAAGCAAAATATTTTAAGATTTTCATTTGATAGTTAATTGCAGATACTCTTGATAGAAACCATATATCAGGAGATTGCAGATTATTGAGATAATCGGTAAAATCACAAAAGTTCATATATGTAGGTGGTATCACAGCGGCGGCAAAACTTTTAATTATGCTAAAAGCGAGATTTGAAATATAGTCGTTTGAGGAGAATTTTGTCTGTAATCGTTTCAATAGGAATAAGTTTTTGTCATGCTGTCCCCGTAAATGGTTTTATTTCCGATCTTCTATTTTTATTTCTAACGCTATGTGTCCCCATCCGCCGCATTGAACACCCACATCAAAGCAGCCAACATGATTTAGCCGCATCTCATTTGGATCTATCCCGGCATAAAACAACTCATTGGCTACCAATATTGGTGCGGAAAGAACACTCAAAGCGTGTATGCATACGCGCTTTGGATTCAGTTTGGTCAGAAGATTCCCCGCACCATCAAAATAGAATCTATCGCCCACCTGATGTTGGCTGTTACATCCATGTGATTCAACGACTTCAGCGACAATGGTTTTTTGCATCAAGCCCGGCGCCTTTGAAATAATATCTACATTCTTCGGATTACTACGAAACAGTTCCAGTTCCTCATCGGTATATCCAAGATGTTTCTGAACAAATTTCCAGGTATTTTCATCAACTTTCATTTTTTACCTCCTTCACGTGATAATGATTATAGAGTTGGTATATGCATCCCGCAGGAAGAAAAAATGTAAGGTATAAGGTACAGGGTCTAAAGTTACTTACTACGCTAAGGTAGTGCATCCTGCCAGATGTCGGTAATGGGGTCTTTTGTCCTGCCGTTATCGTCGTAAAGACCCATGCAGGGGAAAATATTGTTGACGTTATATAGATCTTCCGGCAATACGCCCTGACGCTCGGCCCAAAGGCCTATCGGCAAATAATCATCGCGAAAAACCTGCACATAAAATTCAAACTTTCGCTGCCTGGCGCTTTCCAGGAAATGATCGAGCCAGAAGGCCTGGGACGTGAGGTCGCCCTGAGGCTGGATGATGAATCGGTTCGGGCCATCATCAACAAATTGAAGGGTACGGCACGATCGGGCGCCCAGCTCGGCGACGGCCACCGGCTTGCTCCAGTTGAAGCGGTCCAGAGCGGAGACGGGGTCGAGAAAGGGCGGAAGCTGGGCGCGCATGAGACAGTCGCTGGTTTCGTCCCAGTCTTCAGCGTATGCGTAAAGCAGATTGTTTTTTTGCGAAACTGCCATCAGCAAGTTGTCCGGGTAGAAAGAGAGCGCCAGGATTTCGAGGCGGTCGCCCTGATCCAGATCCGTGATAGCGGAAAGGTCCAGCGGGTAGCATGTGAGGGGATCCGGATCCAGATAATTGGGCGGACCGGGAGGACCGATGCATGCTTCGAAAGCCAGGGGGCCATAACACTGTTCGATATCATAGCCCAGAAGATTCTGGAAAGTCACGGTGGCAAACACCTTTGTTTGGGAATCCACCTCGGCGCGAACAGTGTCGTAAATGTTGCGGTAAAGATCCACCAACCCGCTCCATCTTGCCGGGCAAAAGTCTTTGTACATGTTGACTTCGATCATGATGGCAAAGTAGTCGGGCCGCAGTTTATCATAGAGATAAAGCACAAAATTGCGATAACTTCTTTCAAGATCAAAAGAGGCCATAATCGGTCCGGTACCGGGGTCGTACTGAAAATCGATGACCGTGCCGGGGCCCACATCCGGGCAGTCATCGGTGATTTCCACCTCCAGATCCTCATCAATACGGCAGCGTTCCAGTTTGTTCCGCAAACCGTGCAAAGGGGTAACCGCCAGGTAACTATATGGTAAGGATGCGAAATGGTCTGCAAAGGCGTTAATCCAGGAAAGCAGTCTGGCATCGATGCGTGCATCGAAAAAATCGATTCGGCTGGTTCCCGGCGGCGGGTCTTCATCAAAGGCCAGCCAGGGCACCGCCCTGTCCCAGTGCAGCACCGCCAGATCGGAGTCCGCTGCGATTTGAGCCAGCCACGCGGCGATTTGGTCTTCTTCCTCAATGCTGTAAAAACAATCACCCCGCGCCACGCAGCTGTCTTCCTGAAGGTTGTGAAGAATTCGAAATTGCAGCATGCCCATCAAGAGTTTGAATGAATCGTCATTCCCAGCCTTCCCATCGCTGCTACCACCGCCCCCGCAACCAAAAACCAAAATAGGCAGAAGTAGAAATACCCTCAGAAGAACGCTCAGACGTTTCATTACCGAAACCTCCCGACACAAACCTTCAATTTTGTTTGATTTCAATTTTTTAGCATTTCAGTTTTTTTGATGTCAATAGGATTGGATTCGGGCTCTATAGATCTATATTTATAGACGGCATGGGGTGTAAGGTGCAGGGTATAGGGTAGGGCGCTGATGCGCCAGCTCACAGCTGATAGCTCAGAGTTCATAGCTGGGAGGTTGGGAAGGGAGGGGTGTTTATATTTTTATAGTGAAAAATCAGCATTGAAAAAATAGGTCAATTTGGTAACTTGAACCTATTTCAAAAATAGTAGATTACCTTATTTTGACTCGGCAGAAAAAAAGTGCTTTAAATGAACCAAAGCTATGGGCCTCTCGCAAAAACGCAAAGACGCCAAGGGTTTTTATGGTTTAATTTGTAATTCTTTGCGACTTAGCGGCTTTGCGTGAGCAGAATCATAAAATGAAATGATTCCGCTATTGCATTTTTCAGACAGGTTCTGGATAAATCCTATGTCCAACCTGTAACCTTAGGAGACATTATGTCCGCATTTAAGTCCAAAGACGAACTGGTTCAGGTGCTTTCGGCCTTATGGGACGACATCTTCAACACCCCCGCCATAACCGAAAAAATTTCGGCTGAAAAGCTGATCGTAAAATTTCGCTTTACCGACTTCGGGACCGATCTATATATTGATAACAAAGGGGATATTCCCAGATACTACTGGGACCCTTCAGATGATGTGGCCTTTGATGTTGAGATGATTCAAACCTCGGAGACCAGCCATCAGTTCTGGCTGGAAAAGCTCAATGTCCCGATGGCCATCGCCACCCGTAAAGTCGTGGCCAAAGGCTCGGTTCAAAAAGCGCTCAAACTCATACCGGCCCTGAAGCCGGCCTTTGCCCTTTATCCCGAAATTCTGAAACGCATGGGTAAAGCAGATCTCCTGCAAGAAGCCCCAACAAAGAAAAGAAAACGTCGCTTCAAAATTCTCGGGCGTCGCCGGCCCGGAACATACGGACTTGATGCCCTGCCCTCGTTTCCGATGCAATATGCAGACGACACCGCCAAAGCCGAGGTGCAAGCAAGATCGGCCATCGCCAAAACGGTATCCGAGGCCGATTTGTTGAAAACGATGCTGACCATCCGGCGGTTTGAACAGCACCTGTCAGAGGCCTTTCAAAAGGGGGATCTGCCCACCGAAGCGATTCACCTGTCGATCGGGCAGGAAGCTGTTGCCGTCGGCGTGTGCATGAACTTGAAAGATTCGGACTATCTCAACACCACCCACCGAGGTCACGGTCACATCATCGCCAAAGGGGCGGATATCAACAGAATGATGGCCGAACTTTACGGCAAAGCCTCCGGACTCTGCAAAGGCAAGGGGGGGTCCATGCATGTCACCGACGGCAGCATCGGGATCCTGGGAGCCAACGGTATCGTGGGGGCCGGATATCTCCTGGCGCTGGGAGCCGGTTTCACCATAAAGCATTATGAGAAAAGCGATAATATCTCGGTGGTCTTCGCCGGAGACGGGTCGGTAAACCAGGGCATGTTCCATGAAGCATTGAACATGATATCCGTCCTGGAGTTGCCGGTGCTGATCGTGGTCGAAAACAACCGCTATGGAGAATTTACGGCCATCGAGCGCCACTCGGCGGTCACCGAGATTTACAAACGCGCTGAAGCGTATGCCATCGAATCCGTTCGCCTGGATGGTAACGATGTCCGCGCCGTTTTTTCCGAGGTCGGCCGGCTGATCGCCGCGATGCGCTCGGATGGAAAGCCGCGGCTGGTCGAACTGATGACCTTTCGCTGGCACGGTCATATGGAAGGTGACGCCGAGCTTTATCGGACCGAAGCGGAAAAGGATCGTTTTAGAAAGGAAGATCCAATTGTTCGGCTGCAAAACGAGCTGGTCAGAGAAGGCATTGCCCAGGAAGCCGAAATTGCCGACATCAAACAGGCCGTTGAAAAAGACATAGAAGCGGCTGTGGCGTATGCCGCCCAGGGCGAACTTCCCGACATCTCAGAGCTGGCCATCGATGTCTACTGCCCGGATGATGCCCAGCTGTATTCCGGATCATTTGATCCCGGTTCTGCAACAACCGAACTATCCGTTTCAGAGGCCATCAACCTGGCCCTGGCCCAGGAGATGGAGCGCGATGAGCGGGTGTTTTTGTGGGGTGAAGACGTTTCACTGGGCGGCTATTTTAATGTGACCAACGGGTTAATTGACAAGTTCGGCCCCGAGCGCATTATCGATACGCCCATTTCGGAAAACGGGTTTGTCGGAGGGGCCGTGGGCGCCGCGATGACCGGCATGCGTCCGGTTTCAGAAATTTTGTTCGCCGATTTTTTAAGCTGCTGTATGGATCCCATCTTGAACCAGGCGGCTAAATTAAGATATATGACCGGCGGCCAGGTGTCGGCTCCGCTCACCATCCGCACCCCTCTGGGCAGCGGAATCGGTATGGCCGCACAACACTCCCAGTCTATGGAAAAATTTTTCTTCGGTATCCCGGGGCTTATCGTGATAGCGCCGTCGGATGCATTTACCTCGATGGGATTATTGAAAAGTGCCATCCGCTCCAATAATCCGGTCCTGTTTTTTGAGCACAAGCTGCTGTATGCCGATGCCGGAAAAGTCCCGGACACGGATTTCACACTGCCGATCGGAAAAGCCCGTATTGTGCGTCAGGGACGTGATATTACCATTGTTACGTATCTTTTGGGAGTGAGTGTTGCGCTCGGGGCTGCAAAAATTCTCTCACAAAGCGGCATCGAAGCGGAGGTCATTGATCTGGTCACCCTTTATCCGATGGACCACAAAACAATTCTCGAATCGGTGGCCAAGACCGGCTATCTCGCCACGATCGAAGAGGCCACATTCAGCGGCAGTGTCGGTTCGGAAATCATATCAGCCACAACCGTCGCCGGTTTTAATTTATTAAAAGGGGCCCCCCTTAAGATAGCGGCTCCGGAAAATCCGATACCCTATTGCAAAAATCTGGAGAACGCCATGCTGCCGACGGCCGAGATGGTGGCCGCAAAGGTAGAATCGGCCTTGGGCTAAAACCAAAAGTTGAGATTGGATTTCCGGGAATGGCAGCGCAATTCTGCCCTGAGAAGCGGGTTGGCGGAAATTTTCAGATGGTCAGGTCAGGGCGGCCCGAGATGAATCGAGGCCCGGAATGCCTCCGGCCAGATATGCGGAAAGACAAATAGACACAGAAACAAAGCCCCGCCCCAGAACAACACCAGCAAGGCGGAATAAGACAGCCACATCTTTTTATCTGCAAAAGGACTGCCTTTGCCTCTGTACAATTCATCGACGTGCCTTTGGCTTTTCCTGACGAAATCTTTTACATAATAGGGTACGCTCTGGGTGGACAAATATCTTCTGAAATCCTGGTCGATTCTATCGGCGGAAACGCGCCAGTCTTCTGCGGATTTACGGAATGTATCATATGCGCTCTTACCGGTTACCTGCGTTATCTTTTGAAGGTAATCATCGGTTGTAATCGGATAGGCCTGGCTGTTCTTTTGAGTAATGCGTAAATGAGCCCGAACCAGACACCAGACAAGCATCACCGCGCATACGACTACAACGGCATCTATAATGAGATTGGGCATTATCTTTCTCCTTATTAAAACAATAAAGCATAAGATCTGGAAGGCAAGGGGAAATGGCGTACAGGTGTCATCCCTGATATATTAAAATTTTATCAGGTCCCGTCTCAAAAATATTCATGAGACTCACTGCGTGCAACGTCGTCCCATTAAGCCGTATGTTTGAACTTTATGACAGCACCACAACAAGAGTTTCGCGGGTTGATTGACGACAAAATAGTCGGGATTGTTTTGGCTCCCATGATTGCAGATATATAACTAGTATCACAGGTTTTTTTGGAAGTTCAAAAGTGCCGATACAGGTTGGAGAAATCGCAACTTTTTTAGTTAGAAGATATTTTTGTTTTTCAGAAGATATATGCAATTGTTTACAATGCTCACTTATAGAAGCCGGAAGATACATTCTCCAGAATTTTTATCTATCGTGAGCTAATATTAAATCTTTTAATCTATAATCTGCAGACTATGCAAAATACTATCTAATGCCATAGATGATTGGCAGCAGACACGAAAGTACAATCCACATTATGAGTAGCAGCGGTACCCCGATCCGAATAAAATCGTTGAAGGTATATTTGCCCGCGTTCATAATAAGCAGATTGGTCTTGTATGCCATAGGGGTCGCATAGCTCATATTGGCTCCAAAAAGCACCGCAAGGACATACGGCTCAGGCGGTTGCCCCATCTGGGCGGCAATGGAAATGGCAATCGGGGTGCCGATCACCGCTGCTGCATTGTTGGACACGATGTTGGTCAGGATTCCCATTAAAAGCATCAGTCCACTAATGACGAAGATTGGCGATGCGCCTCCCACGAGAGTTACAAAAAGCCGTGCTAGGTAATCCGCACCGCCGGTTTTCAACAGGGCCGTTCCTAAAGCCAAGCTCGCAGTTACGATAAGAATGACCTGAGCACTCAGGGCACCCGTAGCATCCCGCCATTTTAGGCATCCGGTCAAGATCATCAACAGCGCCCCGCATGGTGCGCTGATTGCAATCGGCAGCAATCCAAGAGCAGCTGTTAAAACAACGCCTACCATAATAAACAATGCCAGCGGGGCCTTTCGGGCGAAAGGCAAATCCATCGTGGCATCGAGAACAAGAAAGTCCTTTCCTTTTTTGAGACTGGCAATCTGCTCCCGGGGGCCCTGAACCAGAAGAACGTCTCCGTCCCTCAGACGGATATCAACGATTTCATCGTATACCTTTTCCAGGTGCTTGCCCACTCTGTGGAGAGCTAATATGATTAGTCCGTAGCGGTCCGCAAAACGAACTGCACTGAGGCTTCTTCCCTGAAGAATTGATCCTTCTATCACAACCACTTCCGCGATCTGCTGGTCGTCAGCTTTGAGGGGATGTTCGTCATCAACGGGCTTATCCTCTGAATCATCAGGGTACAGTGTTCCCTCCAAAATCTTTTCAAACTCCTTCAGTCGTTCTGGGGTGTCCCGAACAATCAGGTGATCACCGGCCCTGAGCATCACACTTGGAAGCGGCATGATGAACTTGTCGGATCCGCGTTCCACACTTTTTATCTTCATGGCCCCGTCGGTCATTTTAATGACTTCGGCCACAGTCTTGCCTTCAGCCGAGCTTCCTTCCAGTATTGCAAGGTGGGCAGCAAAAATCCTGGGGGAGGTGTCTGTTAGAGGCTGTTCCCTTTTTGGTATGATTTTTGGTGCCAGAAGCCAGAGATACACCATCCCAATGCTGCCGGCAATGGCTGCTGGCACTAAAAAATCGAACATTTCCAGCCTTCTCAAACCCATATCGGCAGCCACAGAGACCACAAGCAGGTTTGTGGAAGTGCCGATGGTGGTAGATGTTCCGCCCAGAATCGTTGCGAACCCCATGGGCATCAGAACTGAGGATGCCGACACACCCGTGCGCATAGAAACACTGAGCAGCACAGGGAGAAACAACACAACGACTGGAACATTATTGATGAAAGCGCTGATAAAGGCACCGACCATAAGGGCTAACAGCAGGGAGATGCTCGGACTGATCTTCCATAGTTTAGCCAAAACCCGTCCCACCGGCTCCAGCGCCCCTGTGCGTACGATGCCCTGCCCGGCAATCATCAGGGCGCAAACGGCCACCAGCGCTTCATGGCCGAAACCGTGGAAAAAGTCTACAGCGTGTAAAGTGCCTTCCTTTAAATGGAAGGGAAAGATTTCAAATCCTACGGTCAGACTGATAAGAACCAGGAAGCTGGAGGATTCTAATGGTATCTTTTCACGCGTAAATAGGATCAGGGCAATAACTGTGAGCAACAGTACCGCCAGTGCATGAGCATTGGGGGGTAGAGGTAGGCTCATTTCTGATAGCTCCATTTGCGTTAGAAATGAATTTCGTGAAATTAATTATTGCAATAGTCAGTTAAAGAATTTTGGCGGAAGCAGAAGCTGTCCATAAAATTATTGGCTAATAATATTTTAAGCCTATTCCATAAATCTGATGCCCCTTTTTATGGATTGAAAGCTAAGTCTATGGTAAAAATTTTAATCTAATTTGCATCCCATAAGGAGGTATTGTCAAGGGAAGATAATTTATTTTGATCAGGTTAAAAATTAGGTGCTATCTGATATCATCAGCAGGGACTTATAAGCTTAAAGAAATTCAAATATGGCTAATTCGAGAAATGTTAAATTAGAATGAGAGGTATTGTGTAAAATTGGATATCTTGTCAGAGAACCAAATATCAACCAAATACCGATTTATTGAGAAACTACCAAATATCAGGCTCGATGAAAAAATTGCAGATACCAAATGGATATGTGCAACTTATCGCATCTTCGGTTTTAGTGTCAAATTAGAACCCCGGAAAATACGGCTCTGCGCAAACAAAAAGGGCAAATCCACAGGCGCGGCTTCACCCTTCTGAGTTGTGATACTAAAGGGATATCGCAAGAATTTTGGCCTTCTGATAGTTGTACTTTGTTGGAGTAACCGCAACTTCCGTGAACCTAAATTTTATTGCCAATTTTAAGCAGAAGCCTAAAGAGGGTCTTTTGTGATTAGTTTACAGTATCTGCAATTTTAGGATGACAATTTTTTTGCAGATACTTATGAGATATCACAAATTTGCCCAAAATTTCGCATATAGGAGTTATGTTGCAGATTTGAAAGGCAAATTTTTTACAGAAAAACAACAACATCAAAGAAATTAAGAGCTGTCTAAGGGGTCAGTCGGCTTGTGACCCAATCCGTAATAATTGTCAATACAAAGTCTGACAGTTGGTTTGTGTGCTTTACCAATTCTAAATAACCGCTTTTTCTTCCGTCTCGATCTTCAAGGAATATGTGGTTATGGTCTGCCAGTATTTTTACAGTAACGTCTATATTTCCGCCTGAACGCATTGCTTCAGCATATTTATGAGCGTTTTCGAAAGGGGTGTGAGCATCTCGATCTCCGTGTAGAATTAGCACGGGACAGGACACTTTCCGCGCGGCTGGTAACGGATCATAGTTAATGAAAAACTCAAACCAAGGACTCGATTTACCGCTTGACAAATTTTGATCTAACCAATGAAAAAGTTCCGCCTTTATGCGTTCACGATCCTCATCCGTCAAGCTCTCTTCGCG